>JACCDO010152485.1_pt1 | contig 12121 bp, 12 predicted proteins | sample 7446101 | NCBI WGS metagenome assembly JACCDO01 (sample SAMN15323440, study PRJNA562643) | freshwater metagenome | isolation source: river surface water | place: USA:Blue River Watershed | collected 2017-08-16 | reverse complement strand
CTGCGCCCTGGATGTCATCGAGGTTCTGGACGCCCTGGATATTCAGACAGCGAGTGTGATCGGGCATTCCTGGGGTGGCGCGGTCGCTGCCCGAGTAGGTGCCGCGGATCCGAGCCGCGTACGCACCGTAGGCCTGCTCGATGGCGGCCTGCGCGGGCCGGCCGACATGGGACCGCGTGACGAGGTGCGCGATCGGCTGCGCCCTCCCACCCTCAATATTCCCGCGGAAGATCTCTGGGCGATGGTGTCCTCGGGCAGCCTGGCGCCTCAGTGGTCCGAGGAGATCCGTGCGGCACTCGCACCGACATTTATCGAGACCGATGGCCTCCTGCGCACGCGCATCGGCATCGATCGGCATATGGCGGTACTCGACGGACTGCTCGACTATGACAGCGTTCCCGATATTCGCGCACGGCACTCCGACACCTGGGCGGTGCTGTGCACAGACTCCCCCGAGATCGATCCACTCGTCGAAGAACGGCTGCACAGCATTGGCGAGATCAACCTCCAGATCTGGCAGGGGGCAATTCACGACGTACCCCTTCAGTGGCCCGCTCTCGTGGCAGGCTGGATCACGACAGTGAATGCCGCCGCACAAGAGGAGGCCGGATGATCGAGTACGACGAACTTCCCGTGCTCGTGGATCCCGTCATGGTCTGTGCCTTCGAAGGCTGGAATGACGCGGGTGACTCCGCAAGTGGCACGATCGCGCACCTCATCGATGCCTGGGATGCCCAGCTACTCACCGAGCTGGATTCCGAGGAGTACTACGACTACCAGGTCAACAGGCCGATGATCTCCATCGATGAAGAGGGTGTACGACAGCTGACCTGGCCCGGTACCCGCCTGTACGTCGCGCGCCTGCCGCTCTCCCCGCGTGACGTGATTCTCGTCCAGGGTGTCGAGCCGAATATGAAGTGGCAGCAATTCGTCCGCGAGATCCTGGGCCTTGCCGCCGAGCTCGACGTGCAACTCGTGGTCACCCTGGGTGCACTGCTGTCTGACAGTCCGCACACGAGGCCCGTTCCGGTGACGGGATCATCAACGGATCTTTCGCTGTGCGACCGGATGGGTATCGAGGCCTCGCACTATGAGGGACCCACCGGCATCGTCGGCGTGATTCAGGAGGCCTGTTCACGCTTCGGCATTCCCGCCATCAGCCTGTGGGCAGCGGTACCGCACTATGTCGCCGCTCCACCATGCCCGAAGGCGACCCTCGCATTGGTCGGGCGTATTGAGGACCTTCTGGACGTGCCGGTTCCCTTGGGTGATCTACCCGAGGAAGCACGTGCATGGGAGGCCGGTGTCGACGAACTCGCCGCCGAGGATGACGAGATCGAGGATTACGTCAAGCAGCTCGAGGAAGCCCGCGACACCGCCGACCTACCCGAAGCTAGTGGTGAGGCGATTGCGCGCGAGTTCGAGCGTTACTTACGGCGGCGCAGCTCAGACGATTAGCGGAGTCTGAGGAATCGCTCTATCGAGGCTTGAGTCGACGCATCGACGTCCGCAGTCACACCATCGGTGATCTGGCCGAGAATTCCCATCGCCACCTTCTTGCCCAGTTCCACGCCCCACTGGTCGAAGGAATCGATCCCCCAGATGACTCCCTGCACGAACACACTGTGCTCATAGAGCGCCACGAGCGCGCCCAGTGCAGCCGGATCAAGTCTCGCGAGCATGATGAGGTTCACCGGGCGATTGCCGGGCATGACCTTGTGCGGGACGAGTGCTGCGGGAGTTCCGTCTGCTGCCACCTGCGCCGCATCCCTGCCGATCGAGAGCACCGACGCCTGGGCGAGCGCATTCGCCACGAGCATCGCCTGCTGATCGCCATCGGGATTCTCCGAACGGGCGACCACGATGATGTCGCATGCGACAGTGTCGGTCCCCTGGTGGAGTAGTTGGTAGAAGGAATGCTGCCCGTTGGTGCCGGGCTCTCCCCAGAAGATCGCGCCGGTCTCGTAATCGACCGGGGCTCCGTCTCGTCGCACGCTCTTTCCGTTGCTCTCCATGGTGAGCTGCTGCAGATAGGCAGGAAAGCGCGAGAGGTACTGAGAGTAGGGCAGGACGGCTGTTGTCTCGATGCGCAGGAAGTTCCGATTCCAGACGCTCAGCAATCCAAGCTGCAGCGGAAGATTTACCGCGGCGGGGGCATTCGCGAAATGATCATCCATCGCACGGAAACCATCGAGCATCTGGGCGAAGCCGTCGGCACCGATGGCGATCATCGTGGAGAGACCGATGGCGGAGTCCATCGAGTAGCGACCCCCTACCCAGTCCCAGAAGCCGAACATGTGAGCGGTGTCGATGCCGAAGGCAGCCACAGCAGGAGCATTGGTCGACACGGCAACGAAGTGGTGCGATACGGCGTCGGGACCCAAGTCGTTGACGAGCCAGGTGCGTGCTGCCTGGGCATTCGTCATCGTCTCGAGTGTGGTGAAGGTCTTCGACGCGACGATGAACAACGTGGTTGCCGGATCGAGATCTCGAATGGCCTCTGCGAGGTCGGTCGGGTCGACGTTGGAGACGAATCGGAAGGCCAGAGCGCGGTCGCTGAATGCTCGCAGGGCGAGATAGGCCATGGCCGGACCGAGATCGGATCCGCCGATCCCGATGTTGACCACGGTGCGTATCGGCAGGCCGGTGGCGCCCTTCCACTCCCCCGAGCGCACACGCTCGGAGAACTCGCCCATGCGATCGAGGATCTCGTGGACGTCGGACGTGACGTCCTGGCCATCGACATGAAGCGACTGATCCCGGCGTCGCCTCAGTGCCGTATGCAGCACGGCGCGGTCTTCGGTGTTGTTGATGTGCTCCCCCGCCAGCATCGCGGCGCGCGCCCGTGCGACACCCCGCTGCTCACCGAGTGCCCGCAACTCCTCCAGGACTTCCTCGCTGACTCGCTGACGCGAGAAGTCGAGGCTGAGCCCACAGGCGTCAATCGTCATTCGATCAGCTCGCAAGGCATCGGATTCGATCAGCGAGCGAATGGTGGTGCCCTCCATACTCGCGGCAAGCGCCGACAATTCGGCCCATGCAGGAGACTCGAGGGGGCTGGCGGACGAGAGTGATGCCGGCGTCATGCCACTACCCTTGCACTGCTGCCCTGATTGAGGGGCATTGACCGCAAGGAGTCTTCGTGAGCACGTCGGTAACCCTGGGCATGGTCGGCTGTGGACGCATGGGCGCGAACCTCGTGCGGAGGGCTATGCGAGGCGGACACGCGGCCTTCGCCTACGACCCTGACCCGCAAGTCGTGGTACCGCTCGTGGCTGAAGGGGCGACAGGCGCCTCCAGCCTCGCCGAGCTCGTCGAAGCTATGCCTAGTCCCCGCACGATATGGGTCATGGTGCCCGCAGGTCACATCACCGACTCCGTAGTCAGCGAGCTCATCGACCTGCTCAGTCCGGGCGACACCCTGATCGATGGCGGCAATTCCTACTACCGCGACGACATCCGACACTCACACCAAGCCGCCCAGAAGGGAATCGATTTCCTGGACGTCGGCACCTCGGGTGGCGTCTGGGGCCTCGAGCGCGGCTACTGCCTGATGATCGGCGGCAATGACGCCGCCGTGTCGCGCCTCGCGCCCCTCTGGAACACCATCGCTCCCGGATTCGACACCGCCGAGCGGACTCCTGGGCGGACGGGTGAGGTCACTCCGGAGGAGACCGGCTGGCTGCACTGCGGGCCGAGCGGCGCCGGGCATTTCGTCAAGATGGTCCACAACGGCATCGAGTACGGCCTCATGGCCGCTTACGCGGAGGGCCTCAACATTCTCAAGCATGCCAACGCCGGAAAGGCATCTCGCGACGCCGATGCCGAGACCGCTCCGATGAGCAATCCCGAGTATTACCAATACGACATCGATATCCCGGCCGTCGCCGAGCTCTGGCGCCGCGGCAGCGTCGTGGGCTCCTGGCTTCTCGATCTCACAGCCGACGCACTGCATCAGTCACCCGGCCTTGAAGAGTTCGGGGGCCGGGTCTCGGACTCCGGCGAGGGACGCTGGACAGCAATTGCGGCAATTGACGAGGGCGTACCCGCTCCGGTGCTCACTGCAGCGCTCTATGAGCGATTCGAGTCGCAGGGCAATGGCATCTTCGCCGGCAAGGTGCTGAGTGCGATGCGCAAGGCCTTCGGAGGGCACTCCGAGAAGAAGGCCTAGCGGGTCAGAGGCGTACGCCGAGGAGCGAGTCGCAGACGGCAGCCATCTGAGCGGGAGCCTCGGAGTCAGTGCCTGCGCCGCTCATCGCCTTGACGCTCCAGGCATCCATGACGTCGAGTGCTGCGGCTGTCTGAAGATCATTCGTCAAGTGCTCACGAATACGCTCGATATACGGAGCCGCAGTGTCACCTGCAGAGCAGGCTACGGCGCTGCGCCAGAGTCCTAGACGATCGGTCGCGCCCTGGAGTCCGTGCGGAGTCCAGGCCCAGTTACTGCGGTAATGATGTGCGAGGAGTGAGAGTCGAATAGCCATCGGGTCATGGCCCTCGTGGCGCAGTACCGAGACGAACACCAGATTTCCGCGTGACTTCGACATCTTGTGCCCCTGCCAGGCCACCATGCCTGAGTGCACGTAATGCTTCGCATACGGGTATTCCTCGCGAATCACCTGGGCCTCGGAGGCGCCCATCTCGTGATGCGGAAATGCGAGATCACTGCCGCCGCCTTGAACATCGATACCCATGCCGAGGTAGTCGAGTGCGATGGCAGTGCATTCGATGTGCCACCCCGGTCGACCGTGCCCGAGCGGGGTGTCCCAGGACGGCTCCTCGGGTCGCGCCGCCTGCCAGAGAAGGCAGTCGAGAGGATGCCGCTTGCCCGGACGATCCGGGTCGCCACCTCGCTCAGCGAAGATGCGGATCATCTCCTGCTCGTCGAGATGAGCGACACTGCCGAATGACGGATCGCTGCCCACGGAAAAGTAGAGATCCTCGTCTACGGAGTAGACGACACCGCGCTCCTGCAATGACTGCACATAGCCGGCCACGGAGGGAATGGCTTCCACCGCTCCGATGTAGTGATCGGGGGGCAGAACATTCAGCGCTGTCATGTCCTCGCGGAAAAGAGCAGTTTCGCGCTCGGCGATGACCTGCCAATCCTCGCCAACCGCGACGGCACGCTCGAGCAGTGGATCATCAATATCGGTGACATTCTGCACGTAGAGAACTGGATGCCCGGCGTCACGCCACACTCGCTGGACCATGTCGAAAGCAACGTACGTGGCCGCATGACCCATATGAGTGGCGTCGTAGGGGGTGATGCCACACACGTACATGCGAGCCGTGCCCGACGGTGCGGTGGGACGAATCGTGCCCGAGCCTGTGTCCATCAAGGACAAGGCCGGAGCCGTACCTGGGATTTTCGCCGGTATCGGCACGTTCCACGACTTCACTCGATCAGCCTAGTGCGACTAGAAGATCGGCCAGGGAACCGACGGCCATTGAGGTGACGGATGTGGCATGTTCCCCGTCTCCGTTAGGGCGATCAGCCGAGTGACTGTCACATCGATCTCCGCGGGATCAAGCCAGGGCTCGAGGATCATTCGAATTGACGGGCGCAGTGCCAGCAGATCCGCACGAACATCGTCGTCGATGGGCTCCCCCGCCCAACCCCAGAGAACCGTGCGCAACTTGTCCTCAACGTGAAAGGACACGCCATGATCGATGCACCAAAGGCGGTCATGTGAGTCCAGGATCACGTGACCACCCTTGCGATCCGCGTTGTTCAGAAGCGCGTCGAAGGCGGCGATTCGGTGAAGATCAGCCCGATCAGCGTGGACGAGCACTAGGTCGTTGCCGTCCTGGTCCTCGGCCTCGAGCACGGTAATCCAGCCGGGCAGCACAGCCGTCGGCGGGCACACGTCGATGACATCCGCCGACTGCGATTCCTCAATCCATGCCTGGCACATGCCAGGACCGGCCGGACCATCCTCGCGCCAGACAGTGGGCGGCACGAGATGCCAGCCCAGAGCCTCCGACAGCACATAGGCGGCCATCTCGCGTCGCCCGAGGGTCTCGTCGGGAAAGTCCCAGAGAGGTCGCTCCCCGGCCACGGGCTTGTAGACGCACTGGAGAGCCCGATCACCGTCGATGGGGACTCTGCAGAGCAAGGTTGCGTTCGAGGCCACTGCGAGTCGGCCCTCGACTTCCAGCTCACCCTCGCGAAGGGCGGTCAGGAGCCGCGGATCATCGAGCCACCGATCAATCGGCTCGATCATGTGCGTCGGCGATAGCCATTGGCGCGTGGGCAGATGTGTCCCCCGGCATCGAGCGGCTGATTGCAGAACGGGCACGGGGGTCGCCCTGCCGACACCACGGCGCGAGCACGCTCGGCGAAGGAACGCGCCTGGACCGCGGATACCCACACCCGCAGGGTGTCGGGACCATCGTCCTCATCGTCTGCCAGCTCAGGAATCTCGTCGGACTCCTCGCTGATGGCATGTGCCTCGATTACCACGTGCGAGGATGCGTCGTCCCAGCCCAATGCCATGGCACCGACGCGAAACTCCTCGACGATGGGTGCATCAAGCGGACCGGAGTCGGGTGTGAGGTCGACTCCCGCGGGCGGGATCTCGACATCGACCTCGCGGGTCTCGACCACCTCATCGAGCAGTTGATCGATGCGCTCGGCAAGAACGGTGACCTGACCCTTCTCGGCCACGACGCTGGTCAATGCATTGCCCTTGCGGGCCTGCAGGAAGAAGGTGCGCTCGCCGGGCATGCCCACAGTGCCAGTGACGAAACGGTCAGGGTCACGGAACTCGAATACCTGTCGGGTCATCCCTTTCCTCCCCCCACTGCTGCATCGCCGGACTTCGCCTTCGTCTTCGACGGCTTCAGAAGTTTGCCAAGATCGACACCCGAGTCATTAGAGCGCACAACAAATGGACGATGTGCGGTGTACTGCACGATGCTCAACGAAGCGGGATCGACACGAATGCGCTGGAAGGCATCGAGGTGCATTCCGAGAGCGTCGGCAAGGATCGCCTTGATGACATCACCGTGACTCACGACGACATAGAGCCCATCGGCGCCGACGACCTCATTCCACTGGCGAATCCCCTCCACAGCACGATGCTGCATGTCGCGCATGCTCTCGCCCTCAGCGCCCGGAAACACCGCGGCGCTCGGATGCGCCTGGACAACTGACCACATCGGCTCTTGGGCCAGGTCTGCGAGCTTGTGGCCTGTCCAATCTCCGTACTTGCACTCGACGAATCGATCGTCGATATCGCGAATCACGGCTCGGCGTTGGAAGGCCGCGAGCGCATCGGCAGTGGCCACCGTGCGCTCGAGGGGCGAGCTGATGATGCGCGGGATGCGAACCTCGGAGAGGCGTTCGGCTAGCTCAGCAACCTGCCTTCGCCCCTGGGAATCCAAGGTCACGCCGGGCATGTGGCCGGCAAGAATGCCTTCGGCATTGGCTTTAGTGCGTCCGTGGCGGACGAGCAGCACGGTCGTCATGAAGTGAGCACTCCGGTGGACAGCAAGATCATGACGAGCAGGCCTAGTCCGATGCGGTAGATCACGAAGGGCGTGAAGCTACGCGTGCTCACCCAGCGCAGAAGCCATGCGATAACGATGAACCCGATGACGAAAGCAATGACGGTCGCCATGATGGTGGGCCCCCATGCCACGCTCGCGTCACTGCCGATCTTGCGTGCCTCGTAGAGACCCGAGCCCAGTACGGCAGGAATCGCGAGGAGAAATGAGTAGCGAGCGGCCGCCTCGCGCGTGAAGCCCAACAGAAGGCCGGTAGAGATCGTTGCGCCTGAACGCGAGACACCGGGGATGAGCGCGAACGCCTGGCCGATGCCGAAGAGAATGCCTTGCCCGGAGTTCAGGCTCGCAAGCGACTTCTGTTTGCGTCCGACGCGATCGGCGAAGCCGAGGATCAGCCCGAAGATGATGAGAGTGCATGAGACGAGCCAAAGATTGCGCGCGACAGTCTCGATCTGGTCGGCGAACAGAACGCCGAGAACAACGACCGGGATTGTGCCGATGATGATGTACCAGCCCATTCGGGCATCGAGATTGCGGCGCAACGACGGATTCACGATGCTGCGTGCCCAGGTTCCGATGATGCGTACGAGATCCTTGCGGAAGTACAGGAGGACAGCGCACTCCGTGCCGATCTGGGTGACCGCGGTGAATGCAGCGCCTGGGTCACTCCAGCCGAAGATCTGGGAGACGATGAGGATGTGCGCACTCGACGAGACAGGAAGGAACTCGGTGAGGCCCTGCACGATGCCGAGGACAAGTGCCTCGAACCATCCCATCAGGCGGCATCCGGGGTGTTGTCGACCAGATCGGCCATCAGGCGCACGACCTGGAGTCTTTGCTCCAGGGTCTCTGCGACAGGCGTGATGCTCACCGTGGTGACGCCTGAAGCCTCGTAGGCCTCGAGCCGTTCGCGGATACGCGAGGGAGAGCCGAGGAGTGAGGTCTGGTCGATGAACTCGAAGGGAACGGCCATGGCGGCCTCCTTGTACTTGCCATCAAGGAAAAGCTCCTGCACCTGCTCAGCGGCCTGCTCGAAGCCCATGCGTACTGCAAGCTGGTTGTAGAAGTTCTTCTCTCGACTGCCCATGCCGCCGATATACAGCGCACTATTGGCACGCAGGGCATGCGCGCACATCTGCGGATCGTCGCCCACCACCACCGGAACCGTGGGAACGACATCGAAGCCGTCAAGTGTCTTGCCGACCTTCGCGCGGCCACGGGCAAGGGCCTCGATCTGCTCACCGGCATACTCAGGTGAGTAGAAGATCGCCAGCCATCCATCAGCGATCTCGCCGCAGAGCTCCAGATTCTTCGGGCCGATGGCAGCCAGGTAGATGGGTAGGTGCTCACGCACCGCCGGGAAGTTGATGGCCAACGGCTTTCCCGGTCCACCAGGCAGGGGCAGCGTGAAGAATTCGCCCTCTGCGGTGACCTTCTTGCGTGCCAGTGCATCGCGCACGATGGCGACGTACTCGCGAGTGCGGGCAAGGGGCTTGTCGAAGCGCACCCCGTGCCATCCCTCTGACACCTGCGGCCCCGAGACCCCAAGGCCCAGGCGAAAGCGACCACCGGACAAGGCATCGAGGGTGGCGGAGGTCATGGCGACGTTGGCGGGCGTGCGAGCCGGAATCTGGAGCACCGCGGAACCCAGATCAATCGACGTGGTCTGCGCACCGATCCAGGACAAGATCGTCACGGCATCGGATCCGTAGGCCTCCGCCACCCACACCGAGGAGTATCCGTAGGTATCGGCCTCGAGGGCGAGTGCGATGTTGGAGGCGTCGTTGCCGGCACCCCAGTAGCCGAGATTGAGTCCGATTTCCATAAGGCGAGCCTATGCCCCGTCCCGACGAGCCCCAGGTAGCGTCGCCTCATGCAGCAACGACCTCTCGGCAGATCAGGAATCTGGGTAGGCCGCCTCGCTCTGGGCACCATGACGTGGGGGCGCGGAACCGACGAGTACGAGGCCCGCGATCAGCTCGCAGCCTTCCTCAGCGCCGGGGGCACCCTCATCGACACCGCAGATGTCTATGCAGAGGGAGTTTCCGAGCAGTTGCTGGGCGAACTGATTCGCGAGTTCGAGATCCGCGACGAGATCATTCTGGCGACCAAGGCCGTGTCCCAGCCAGATCCCGGCCGCCGATTCAACGGCTCACGCCTGCATCTGCTCAGGGCTCTCGAGGGCTCACTTCGCCGACTGAATACCGATGTCATCGACCTGTGGCAGTTGCACGCCTGGGATCCCTGGACGCCCATGGACGAAACACTGGCCGCAGTCGACGAGGCCGTGTCCAGTGGCAAGGTGCGCTATGTCGGCATCTCGAACTACTCAGGCTGGCAGACCGCACGCGCTGCCACCTGGCAGAAATCCGTGCCCGGTCGTGCGCCCATCATCACCACGCAGATGGAGTATTCGCTCCTTGAGCGCGGTATCGAGAGAGAGATCGTGCCGGCGGCGCAGTCGCTAGGCCTGGGAATTCTGCCGTGGTCGCCGCTCGGCCGTGGAGTGCTCACCGGCAAGTACCGACACAGCACACCAGCCGACTCTCGCGGCGGGAACGCCGATACTGCCTCATGGATTCAGGTGTACCAGGACGAACGCTGCCGACGGATCGTCGATGCCGTCGCCACGGCAGCGGAGGGTCTCGGCTGCTCGCCCACAGAGGTGTCCATCGCCTGGTTGCGCGACCGTCCCGGCGTTGTGGCCCCGATTCTCGGCCCGCGGACGACGACTCAGCTCGTAGCGGCTCTGGCGGCCGAGGAACTCGAGCTTCCCGAGGAAATCCTCGTCGCTCTGGATGATGTCTCGGCTCCCCCGATGGGATATCCCGAGGCCGGCTGGGCCCAGCGCAGGTAGACATGCAGCGCTCGAGTGCCGTCTGGGAGTTCCGGGAATTCTGGTTCCCGCGTGGCACCACGCGGGAAGTAGCGCGCCAGGCACTGACCGAGATGGCCGAGCAGGATCGCTGGGAGCTCTCGCGAGTCGCGATCCTGCACGACGGTCGGAGGAAGGTCGTGCTGCGTCGCAAGGTCTATCGCGTGCAGCGCACCGCGTAGTGCACTACGCCTGACGCAGGAATCGATCCAACACGCGCACTCCGAAGGTCAGACCGTCGAGCGGCACGCGCTCGTCGACCCCGTGGAAGAGTCGCCAGTAGTCGAGATCAGCCGGCATCTGCAGCGGCGAGAATCCATAGCAGGCGATGCCGAGTCGATGAAAGGCTTTCGCGTCAGTACCGCCCGAGATCATGTACGGAATCGCGCGCGCATGGGGATCCTCGGCACGAAGTGCGGAGGCCATCAGGTCAACCGAGAGCGTGTCGAAGGGAGCCTCGAGTGCGATGTCATCCACGACATGCTCGATCGTGATGTCGGGACCGACGAGCTCGCGAATCGTGCGCTCGAACTCCTCCTCGAATCCCGGGACGGTGCGACCGTCAATTGCGGCATACGCCTCACCGGGAATCACGTTGTGCTTGTAACCGGCTTCGAGCATTGTCGGGTTCGCTGTATTGCGCAGGGTAGCTCCGACCAGGAGGCCGAGGGTGCCGAGCTTGCGTACGAGTTCCTCGTTGTCGTGCACGGCAAGATCAACCCCGAAGGCTTCGCTGAGCTCACCAAGAAATCGATCAACAGTCGCGGTGCGGCGCTCAGGCCACTCATAGGTGCCCACTCGAACGACTGCCTCGCACAGCTGAGTGAGCGCATTGTCGTCATGAATCATGGAACCGTGCCCGGCACGACCGGCGGCGTGGAGGCGCATCCAGCGCATGCCCTTCTCCGCTGTCTGGATTGGGTACAGCCGCAGGTCATCGCGCACCGTGATGGAGAAGCCCCCGACCTCACCCACGGCTTCGGTGATGCCATCGAAGATCTCGGGTCGATGTGCAGTGAGCCAGTGTGCACCGTGACGCCCGCCAGCCTCCTCGTCTGGCAGGAGCAGGATCACGATGTCGCGTCGCGGTCGCACCCCCTCACGACCCCAGCCACGCAGAACGGCCAGGATCATGGCGTCCATGTCCTTCATGTCGACCGCGCCGCGCCCCCAGATGAATCCGTTCTCCACTTCGGCTGCGAATGGCGGGTGACTCCAATCGGCGGCGATGGCGGGAACGACGTCGAGGTGGCCATGAAGAAGCAACGCACCCGCAGTCGGGTCGGTGCCCGGCACGCGCAGGTGGACGCCCCGGCGTGAGGAGTCGGTTGTCGTGAAGACTTCGGGGTCCCAGCCCGCCTCTCGCAGCATCTGAGCGGCGTACTCCGCGGCGTCGGCCTCGCCCACGGTGAGGGGTGAATCCCCGAAATTGCTCGAATCCAGCCGGATGAGACCGCGGCAGAGATCGACAACGTCGTTTTCGGCACCGGGCAGCTCTGACCAGGGGGAATTCACGTTCCCATACTGCCGTGTCAGCAGCACCGATCGGAACAGGTATGCTTCTCCTGCTTCAACACCTCGTCCGGGTGGCGGAATAGGCAGACGCGCTAGCTTGAGGTGCTAGTTCCCTTTACCGGGAGTGAGGGTTCAACTCCCTTCTCGGACACGTCGTTGAGACAGCGATAACGAAAGCCCCCGCTTCGGCGGGGGCTTTCGTTCGTCTCGGATCGAATT
>JACCDO011948265.1_pt1 | contig 12122 bp, 14 predicted proteins | sample 7446101 | NCBI WGS metagenome assembly JACCDO01 (sample SAMN15323440, study PRJNA562643) | freshwater metagenome | isolation source: river surface water | place: USA:Blue River Watershed | collected 2017-08-16 | reverse complement strand
TCTCTATCTGCTTTTCCATAAATTCTTTACGAGATTTTAACGCAGGAAAATAAGTATTTTCAATCCAATTAAATACTCTTAATTGCGTATTTAAATCTTCAATTTTTGGAAGTGCTAATTTTAAAATACGTTCAGCAAAAAATGTTGTTACAGAAATTTCAATAAATTTAGTTAATTCATTTTCCAAATTATGAGCTTCATCAATAATCATAATTTTTTTCTTAGGTAATTTCTTAGAATAGTTAATCTCAGTTAAAAAATAACTGAAATTTGTCACGCCTAATTGCCCTTCAATAAAAGATTTTTTCTTATCTTTATATACACAATCAAATTTACATTTATCATTTTGCGTATCACCAGCCTTAATTTCAGCTTGTGTATCAGAACATGCATTACCTTTTTTACGTTGACATTTATAATTCGATGAAGAATATAAAGAAATTAAACCTTTTGCGAAAAAATCATTTTCATATTGATCTTGCAAAATACGTTGTGTCGTTAAAAAATAAGAACCATTTGCAAAATCTTCTGAACTATTTATTAAATTTGCATTTAAATATTGAGCCAAAGTTAAACCAATTGCACTTTTACCAATACCAGTTCCAGCTTCAATAATGGCATATTTTTTGCCATTTTTCTGGAAACCTTCTAATACTTGATCGATAATTCTACTTTGTGCATCTCTTACATTTGAAAAAGGAAAATATGATTTCCAATAATTTGTTATTTGATTTTGCTCTGTCATTAAATTTTTCCTTTAATATAAAAGAATAAACAATATAAAAAGTTTACCAAGATTGATTTGTTTTTTTAATGTTATTATAAAAGTTAGAATTTAAGCTTACATTATTATTTAAATTAGAATCTATAACATTTTTTATTTTTAAAAAAAATTGATTTATTTTTGTCTGAACTTCTTGCTCAGCGTCTGCACCTTTTGCAGAAATATAATATTTTTGCAATTCCTTAGGTAATAAATCCTTAAATTTTACATCAACTTCACACGTTGCAGTTGTTAAGCCTGATTCTAAATCTTGATTTGGCCCGTCAATTTTCATATAATGATAATATAAATGATCATCAGGATCTTGTATCGTCTGATCTTTCGATAACACACGACCATCACCACCTGCAAAACCAGGAGTTTGTTGATTTTTAGAAAAACCGCTACGTCCTGTTGTTGTACCATTATTACCAGGGGGTAATTTTGACTCGAATATTAATTTAATAAATTCTTTTAATAATATCTTTGACATTTTTTATCTTTTTTTTAATTAGATAATTATGCTATTTTATGTAATAATTTTAGGTTTTTTATCATTAGATAATTCCTGAATTGACTCTTCAAAAGAAATATGATTGTCAACTTCATCAACATTTTCAACGTCTTCTTCGCATGTTTCTGTTCCATCTTGATTTTGAAAATTACCTAATAAACCTAATAAATAATCATTCGCTTTGCTATACATAAATTCTGAATATTGATTAATCCATTCTTCACAATTCATTGCATAATTTAAAAATCCTACATAAAAATGATTTTGAGAAATTTTAATTTTGTTTTCTTCTGATAATTCATTAAAATCTTCTAATTGAGGAGTCACAACTGTAATATCTTCAGAATTATGATTTAAGATTAAAGCAAAATCATATTCGCCTAATTCTAAATTATTTTTGCTTTCTTCATTACCTTCTTCATCGTATTCACGTGTTGTTTCTTCATTATTAACATTATCATTTAAGTTAATCACTTCAACGTTTTCTTGATTATCATTTAAAACGACTGTACCTTGTTGCATATATTTAAATCAACTTTCTTTTTAATATTTAAAAAATATGTTATAAATAAAAATAACATATTCAAACAAATTTTACAAAGGTTATTACTTATGTCAAATAATTTTTTATTAGAAAAATCTGAAGTTTTAATTGACGCGCCTGTCTTAATGATGATTGAAAGTTCAAATAAATTATCAATTTCAGAAGGATTAATGTTTCATATTAATAATAAATTACCATTATATGATAACATATACAGGGTACATTCACAAGCTTATTACGATTTATATACAGAAGCTCGACAATTATCTGAATCTGGAAAACTTATTTTAGGGCAAATGGATCAAGAAATGATTGCTGAAACTGATATCGGTCAATGGGGGTTTTATAATGGGCAAAGTGTGCCACTAGATTCTCCTATCATGATGGAAGATGATGAATGGTCTTATGACTCACCTTTATTAGAAGCTGAATATCACGGTAAAAAAGTTAAATTAAACTCTCCTCAACGTGGTGGTAATAAAAAGTTCTATGTCTATACTAAAAATGACAAAGGTAATATTGTAAAAGTCTCCTTTGGACAGCCAGGTGTTAAAATTGCAAAATCAGCCGCAGCCCGTAAATCATTTCTAGCTAGACATAAATGTGATAGTCCAGGACCTAAATGGAAAGCTAACTATTGGGCTTGTAATATTGGTAGATATAAAAAACAATTGGGATTAAAATTCCCAGGAAGATGGTAAGATAAAATGCCAGTCTATAAAAAAAAACAAACATGCACTCAAGCTGACGGTGATAAAGGTACTTATACACTTTATCATAAATTAAAAAACGGAAAAGAAGAAAAGGTCGGATGTTCAACCTCTAAAAAAAAGGCGCAATCATATGTTAAAGGCTCTTACGCTGATTGGAAATGGGCTAAAAAAAAGAAGAATGAATCTTTTGAAGAATTAATATTGCAAAGAATTTTAGAATGGATTGAATTTGAAAAATCACAAGAAAATCTTTTCGAATCAATTTATCTAGATGATTAAGGATTTTCTGTCACACAAACAACAATATTTCCTTTCCATAAATCAAACATTGTATTAATCACATTTTTCATATATGGAACTAAGGTGAGTATTTTATCAATAATATCTTGAGGTGTGTCAGATACACAAAACATATTAGCAATCTCAACATCATTTCTAGCATCAGTCTTACCTAAATATTTTATTACCCTTAAAAAACTAACCAATAACTCATTCGGTAAATCACCTTTAGTAATTTTTGCATCTAACACTTGCCTCTTATTTCCAGTAGTAAAAGTTAACCAAGGATATAAATCAACGTAAGTTTCATTAGGGAAAAAACTATTGCAAATTTCCTCATATTCTTTATACGCTATTTTATATTCAGGATAATAATCGTTTACAGTACTTACTTGATGAAATAAAGTATGAGTTAATACCCATGGCGTTTTTGCAAACCACTGGATTGTACCTTTCGATTCAGAATATATACTCTTCTGATTCTTAATACTATCTCCTAAAATAATAAATAAACAACTATTCCCATCATTTAACTTATCACTATTACACCAATTAGTAATCATTTTATGTATATTTTTAAAAAAGACAGGAAAATCAGGCCCTATATCTGATTGACTTGTCTCAGGTGAAACATAATTAAAATATTCATCAGGAGGTATAATAAATATACGATCACTTGTTAAATCTCCACCTGAAAACTCTGTATACATATCTTCAAAATATAAAATTAAACTATTATCAATCGGTTGTACAATTACATCAACATTAATATCCAAATTAGCAAATGTTTTAGCTAAACTTTTTTCATATCCTAATCCACTATCTAATTTAGGATTATTTAATAATTTTTCAAATTCTTGTGGACTTCTCTCTTTATAAACCCGTCCCTTTTGTAAAGAAACAGGACTCAAGCCTTTTTTAATAGCAAAATCAGCATCCAAAGCTGGTAATTGTTTATATATTCTCTGAGGCATCTCTAACAAAATCACACGTTGAATTATCTTTTTTAATTTATTTTCTGTTATCATTTTTTATATTTCCTATTAAAAAGGTTTATTTCTATTTATGTCAACACCTTATCATAATTTAAATATTTTAGAAGATAATTCAAACTTTAAAATTTTCACCAGAGTTATCCCAGAACACACAGATGATATAGAACTTAAATGGCATAGAGATACAAATAACAGATATATTACAATTAAATCTGGATCAAACTGGAAATTACAATTAGATAATATGTTACCAATTAATTTAGAAATAAATAAAACATATTTTATACAACAAGATAAATGGCACAGAGTTATTAAAGGATCGCAAGATTTAATTTTGGAAATAAAAGAAATCCTCTAAATTTCCTCTTTCTTAATGCAAAAATACTCGTCAAATATATATTTTAAAGCTTTATCTTTCACAACCAGCATAATATATAACTCAACTAAATCTTTCTCATATACCTCCAACTCTTCAATACACATCTGCTCCTGCATACGACATATCTGCATCATACCCTGCGATTCAATTTTCAAACGATCAAAACGTATCATCACATCATCAGTAATTAATTCAAACTGTTCCTGCATTATCTTGTTCTGTTGCAACTCGCCCAAATTAAATATCAATACACTCCATAAAATAAAACATACCATCCAAATAACTTTCATAAGATTACCATCCTGTTATATCAATATTATATTTATTTCTAACTGTTAATTTAAAAATTTGAAGGAAAGTTAACGTTAATTCAGTTTTTGTCTACGTAATAGATAGATAGATTAGATGATGTTATTTTTTAATCCGGGCTGCCTGAATATTCTTGAGTAGGTTCAATTATTTGATTTGACGATTCATTATTGTTTTCTTCTTCGAAGAATTTTTTAATTTCTGAAATTATTAAACCTCTTATTCCTCCTACAATCGCATAATTATCATATCTAATACTATTATTAATAGGATCTAAAGGCAAAAATATTTTATTTACTTTTTTATCTATTAATTTGTTTTGCGTAAATGTACTGGTCCACATATCATCTCTATTTAATTCTTGTTGCTTGTTTTTCATTAATGTTTTAATTTTATTAAAAGTTTTTTCTTCCATCATTTTTAACATTAGCTGATTTCCTGTACTTAAAGTATTATTTGTAACAGTCGTTAATAATTTTGTTTTTGCATCTGATTGAGCTGCTTTAAATAAATCTTCCGTAAAAGTATCTGTGTTTGTATCTTTAATTTTTGTAAAGAATTCTTCCGCAATTTTTTGATATCTTTGTAATTCTTGAATGTCATATTGAATTTGTTTTTCATTAAATATAGATTTAACTTCATCTGAATTTAATTCATATAATATTAACATGTAAAAACTTGTGATTGCCGCGTTTTTAATGTCGGCCGGAAATATTGATCCTATAATATCCCCTGAATTTCTAATTACATTTATGTATTGATTTACATTTGGTGCAAAATATTCTTGAATTCCTTGTATAGCATTTTGCATATCAGTTGAATTTAAATCAATACCACCACCTGTTGTTTTTTTAAGAATATCTTGAATATTATTGTTTTCCAAAAAATCTTTAACTTTTTCTTTAATTTTTAAACCCTTTGATCCTTTATCAAAATTATCAACCCATTTTTCAAAAGTTTCACTAAAATTAGATATATCCGGAAAGAAAAACTGTACAGCATCATCAATTATTCTAGTTAACCATCTAAATTGATCGCCTGAATCATTACTTTCATAAAATGAAGACGTCGAATCTTGTATAATTTCGCGTCTTGTCTCTTCCTCTAAGCTACTTTTATTAATATGTTCAACAATGGAATTTAATAAAGAATTACACTCACCATCTTTAGGTATAATTGAATTGTCAATAAATTTACCGTCATTTGAAGAAATTGATTCAAGTAAATTATTTAATTCATTAGTATCGATATTATAAAATAAATATTGTAATGGGTACCAGCTAGGTATATAATTATTCAATGAATTTTTTAAACTATTTAAACATTTAATTAATTGATTATCGCGATTTTCATTGTTTATTTTTTTTAAATCTTGCTTAAATTTAAGAATAAGCGCTTCAAATTTTCTTTCATCACTATTTTTTTTACTATCCTGTTGAGATAAGAAATCTCTATCAACATTAAATTCTGAATTTTCATAAAATTTTTTAAAATCTAATGAATTTTTATTTATTAATAATAAGATAATTTCAAGTAATACATTATTTTTTCGAATAATTAATTTTTTTTTATCTTCATCATCTTCTTTTTGATATTCATTACGAAAGTCACCAATAATATCATCCAATTCCATTGTTTGTTCATATAGTATATTTTGACAGCTTTTTTTAATAAAATACCTTAATTGCGTCTCATTTTTTAACATGTAAAAAACCCTTTAAATTTAATTTATAAATATTGTATTAATAATAAGATAATCATTTAAATTTAAAATAAAAAACTGAATTTGATTGATTATAGCTCTATAGTACCCAGGTGCAATCATTTTTTCGAAATTTTCATTTCTCATTATCAATTCCTTTAAACTTATTGATAAACAATTGCCTTTCATTAAATCTATTTAAACTATAATAATAAGTCGATCGTCTTGGCAAATATACTTTTTATATATTTGTAATAATTTTTAATCTTTTTCAATTTTGGAAAAGCTATTTTTGGAATTAAAGTTTAAATAGCCTTAAGGGTATATTTTTATCTTTTTAAAAAATAAAAACAAAAACCTTTTCCTTGGAGATGATTCACATCATTTCAAATTATTAACCTATTTCAATTTCGCGCTAGGGATGCGCAATACAACCTTTCAGTTTTTAAAATAATAATTAACTTTTAATCTAAATAAAATTTTTAATATTCATTTTTTGTTAATTGACGCGCACTCTGAAACTCATTTGGTTCATCTTCGTCATAATTAACTTTCATCAAATTTAATTAACCAACCCAATTACGTAATTTTTTAATTTTATCTAAATCATACTCTTAATTCTCATCTACTTCTTTTAATAACCGCAATAAACTAAATTTATTTTCTTTTAATTTTTTATTGTGCTCACTTTTCTCTTTTTTATTATGCGCATCATGTGCAGCAGCCATTTTATTAAATTTAAAATTTTCCTGTTCATGATATTCTTCATCTTTTTTTACATCAGATTTAACATTTAAATTCTCAACAGACTTTTCAACATCATGACTGTTACCTGCATTTTTTTTCTTTTTTGTTTTACCAATTGAACTTTTTTGTAAATGATGCAATGGATCGGGTTTCTTATCAGATGTTACCCATGTTAATTTTTTACCTTTACCCTTCGAAGATGATGCATGTTTAACTTTTTTTGCGTCTGATTCAGTCTCATTGCTTTCACAACTTTCACATTTACCTGATTCTTCAGACTTTTCCAAAATAATATGTACACTCTCTTTAATCAACTTTTTTAAATCATTATAATTTATCATTCACTTCTAGCCTTTACTATTTTTTAAATAAAAAAATGTAATCTTTTTCTATTTTTATAAAAATTAAATATCTCTTTTTTTTTATTTTTTAAGGAAATATTTATGAATATTTTTGTCTTAGATACAGATCCAATCAAAGCAGCTGAATATCACTGTGATAAACACGTTGTTAAAATGATTCTAGAGTCAGCCCAAATGCTTTCAACCGCCTATCAAATCTCATTACTCCCATCCCATAATCTATCAATCCAAGATTTCAAATGTCAAAAATCAATCACAGACTATTGCAAAGAAAATTTCCCACAAACCCAAAAATTATATTCAGTCTCACATCTTCATCACCCATGTACGCAATGGACATGTCAATCTTTACAAAATTATCAATGGCATTGTCAATTAGCCCTCGCCCTCTGTCATGAATACACAAAACGCTATCTAAAAATTCATAAATCACAAGAAATTATCCAATTCCTCACCACCATCGTCCCGCGTTTACCCAATACTACACATTTAACACCTTTTGCCATTGTCATGAAACCAGAATTTAAAATATCTAATGATCCGATAGAGTGCTATAGAAATTATTATTTAAAAGATAAAATTAGATTCGCAAAATGGAATTTTTCAATACCACCTTTCTGGTTGTCATATAATCTCCAATATAAAAACATTTAAGTCGATTTTATTGCAACTTTATTTAAAAATTCAATTAATTCATATGTGTTTTTTTCTTTAAGCACAGCTTGCAAGTCAATTACATATTCAGAATTATAAAATAAATAGTTTTCATCATGTTCAACAAAATAATGTCCAAAATAAGCTGCTGCTGTGTTAGTGCAAAAAGATAATACATCAATAACTGCACCAATTGCAAATGCAGGACTTTCTTTTAACATTTTCTTGTCTCTTAATTTATTCTCATTTTTTGATTGATTTACAAAAAAATCATCATCATTTGGGTTGAATTTTATTTTTTTTATCCTATCAGATTTATCAACAGATTTGATTTTTTCTTCTTTTTTCTTCTTTATTAATGAAGGAATAATTTTTTGAGTTATTCGAATTTGAACAGGTATATTTTTTTTATTAATTGGACTGTCAGTATTTAAAATAGGTTCACATAGTTTTATCCACTTTTCACGTGTTAAAGTATATAAATCTGTAGGATTATAAACACGTAATTTCTCCAAATCTTCAGGTTTATTACTACTTAACCACGCGTAACATTTTTTAAGATCACCAATTAATTGTCGTTTTAAAACCTTTTGCTGATCAATGCGTGATAATTCATCAAAATTTACGTCTTGATTTAATATCAAATCCCCAGGTTCAATAATATTATTTACGCCATTTTCAACAACATGTTTAGTTAATTCAAAAAATATTTTTCCACCTGCACTTTTGGTAACACCAAACGCTAAAGAAAGATTAGATACCCAATCGGCTATATTTTGCAAGGATCCCCTATTTTTATATAAATACCAATATAAAAAATTATTATTAAAATTTGCAATTTCAACGGTTGCTTCCGACATTTCATGTGATCCTTCACGTGAATATGATTTTTGAAATAACCCAGCTGTTGTTATATAATCTTTCATTTTCGAAGCTATTAAATTCGTAATATTTAATATAAAATCTTGATTTAAATAAAAAATAACAACAAATTTATTCAATTCTTTGTCTAAACAAATTTGACATCGATGTGATTCGTCAGCATAATAAAGCTTTAATATATTGTCATATTTTTCTTTTATTTTTTGTTGATCTTTTTCTGAAAATAAATCATGATATAATTTACCTTTAATAATTTCTTCTGATAACACCAATAAAGGAAGATAACGGTCTTTTTCATTTTTATGTAATATTTTTTTTAAATAACCACCATCTTTATCTTTTTGCGCAAATATATTTTTTTCAAAATATTCATTAAATCGATTAACATCGTCGCCCATTTCATTAATTTCATGAGCTACATCATTTAATTTTTTCCAATTACTCAAATCCATGGCATGCGCTTTTTTTTCGTCAGGATATTTTAAATGATTCATTAAACCTGCCCAATTTAACCCAGATACAAAATATTTTGTAAACTGCAATTTTATACTGCCCATTTCATCATTATTATTCAAACCCAATAAAGACTGCCCGGTTACAGTTATTAAATCAATAATTTATTTTAGTTCTATCTCACTAGCGTCAGCAGATATAATGTCAGTACCGGTTTCTTTTAAAATCAATTGAATATATTCAAATAATAAATTTTCTTTCATAATTATCCAATACTGCTTTATCACTTACTTTTAAAATTAAATTTTAACATTTTTATTTTAATTAATAATAATTATATAAATTTAATAAAAATAGGTAATTAACAGTTAAATTTCTATAAATTATTTAAAATTATTCTCTTTAATTCATTTTCTGTTAATATTAACTTTTTTGATTTTGTTTTTTGATAACCTTCCTTAAACCTAAATATTTTTTTAATTCTATTAAATATACTATTGTCACTTTTAACCTTACTATCATACTGATCAACTGGAGATTGCCCCATAGACTTTTCATGCGATTCCATCGATTTAAATGTATCAATCTGCTGATGATTATATAGACTAGATAATTTTAAATAAACCTGCTTTAAAATTTTAAAAAAAACATTATTTTCAAAGATATTAAGCTCTTCATTTTCTGCAAAACTATTTATAAAAAATTCATATTTAAATCTTTGACATATTTGTCCATCTTCCAATATTTTTTGTAATGTATTAATTGTAGATTTAAAACCTAAACCCGTTGTATCAACTGATGATACATTTTTAAAAAAATTATTAATCAAATATTTAAATCGATTCACCACTTGATTTAAATCTGAATATTTAATGTCATCTTTTAAATAATCAATCACATCATAAAAAGATTCATCTAATTTTATTTTATAATTATTATTACTTACAGTCAAAGTTTCGAAATCAGAAATATAAGGCGGATCATAATTGTCATTTTCAATATAATCAGCGCCAAAATATTTTATAAATTTTTGTAAATTGACAGGAATAATATTTATTATATCAGTTGTTATATCTCCTAAATCCATATTTTCATTATTTTTTTTGTAATTTATAATAATAAAATTAATAAAAGTAATAATCTTATTGATATAAAAATCAAATGATTGAAAACTTTTATTACTATCAATATCTTTTAATAAAATTTTATCTGAGATAACTTGAATTACATCCTTATCCACTACAATATTCGAATTTTTTTCATTTAAATAAAAACTCAAAAGAGAATCAATCAATTCATTGTGACCTTTTGCACCATCCCCTTTTTTTAATAATAATTTTTTTTCAATCCCTTTCGCGATACGTAATTCATTAACACCCACTGATTTTGGTAACTGTTTCAATGCATTGATTACTGCATCTTTGTCTTTATACTCATGTAATTTATCCAATTGCTCCCAATTAACAATCTCATAATCAATTTTATCTCGTGTACGAAACGTCCCAATATATTCAAAAAAATCGCTAGCTTCACCAAAAGATAAAATATGTTGCTGATATGGTTGCGCTTCATGTATTAATTTAGACCCATCATCAATCACACATTTCATTCCAATTCTATTTAATAAAAAAGCAAAAAATTCAGAATTAGTTAACCGATCCTGCAAATTACGATCGCCAGATATCACTTCTTTTAAATTAGGCATCGCTAAAAAATAAGCAGCATTATATAATCTAACATACAAATCAATCTGAGATATATCTGACAAATGATACCTTTTCTGCACAGCTTTAGTTAAAAAATTATATAAAATATCTATATATTCATCCGTCAACTCTTCATGATAATAACTACAACTAATTCTCATCATTTCAACCAAATTCTTATAAAAATTATCATAATTTATACTATGATTCGTGCACTTCATATTTTTATTAAAAACTATTACATTCGGATGATTCACGTCAATTCTAATTAAATAAAAATATTCACGATTCGTCGCAAACCTTGAATACAACGTAGGTTGTCCAGTCTTAATAAATAATTCTGCATTCTCCTTATCAAAAGGATATGCATATATGCCATGCGGAGTATTAAACCCAGCATATGTATTTAAACTAAATCCCGGCGTTTTATATAAACTTCTATTCGTCGAAGTATAATCATCATTTATCTCCCATACATCAATAAAACTAATAAAAATATCAGGTCCAGCTATCTCCCTCAAATACGCCACTTGCTCATCGTGATTTTTAAACTCAATAAAATTCAACTTAGTCCCCAACGCGTTCGATATATTTCGCGCCCCTAAATAATCCTCAGATTCATAACTCACATCCGGATCACTCATAATAAACCGACTCTCATTCACTCGACTGTCAACAAGAACACCACCCACCTGATGCCCCAATACTTCAAATATAATTTTACGTAACTGTCGTTCTGTTATCTTCATTCTTTTTATACCACACCTTTTTAATCTTATTTACACTTAATTATATCAACCATCACCACCATAAATCAAATATTACAACAAAAATTCAACAAGACCCACCCACACTTTTTCAAAATCTATAACACTCCACCCCGCCACACCAACCGCAACCGACCCGCAGGTATCTGCCACTCCTCCCCATCCACCATCACCCCATACCAATCCGATATGTCAATCTGCAACCCACTAAATTCCAGCCTCACTCTCAAATCCTCACTAGTCGCACTCACCCACCCCACACACCCTATCATCCACCTCGGCCCCACCAACGGCCACGGCTTTTCCAACGACTCCACCAACTCCACCACATCCATCACCCGAAACTGATACTC
>JACCDO012300169.1_pt1 | contig 12124 bp, 5 predicted proteins | sample 7446101 | NCBI WGS metagenome assembly JACCDO01 (sample SAMN15323440, study PRJNA562643) | freshwater metagenome | isolation source: river surface water | place: USA:Blue River Watershed | collected 2017-08-16 | reverse complement strand
ATTGGATTTGGGTTTGGTACAAGCGCAAGAAGCGAGAAGAGTGACAGATCGTTTGGTGGGTTATGTTGTCTCTCCTTTGCTTTGGAAAAAAGTCAGCAAAAATCTTTCTGCTGGTAGAGTTCAAAGTGCAGCAGTAAAGCTATTGGTCAATCGAGAGAGAGAGAGAATGCTCTTTAAGAAATCCCAATGGTGGGATATGAGTGCTGTATTTGGTATGGACCAAAAATCTTTTACTGCCGTGCTGTGTCAAATCAATCAATTGCCTTTGGCTGACGCTCAAGATTTTGATGCGCATACAGGTTTGCTCAAAGATGCTCAAAAAGTAAAATTAATGACTGAAGAAGAAGCAAAGGGATTGGAAATTAAAATTGCGAAATTTCAAGAAAAATTGAAAGTCAATATTTCTAAGATCGAAAGAAAAAGCAGTAAAAAATCCCCTTTACCTCCGTTTACGACATCTACACTCCAACAAGAAAGCAATCGTAAACTCGGCTTATCCACGTCTCAAACCATGAGAGTTGCCCAAAGCTTATATGAAAATGGTTTGATTACTTATATGCGTACAGATTCTGTTTCTTTGTCATCTGAAGCTTTGCAAGGCATTAGACAATGCATTCAAAGTGAATTTGGTCAAGATAAACTTGTTTCAACAACCAGACTCTATCAAACCCATACCAAAGGTGCACAAGAAGCACATGAAGCCATTAGACCTGCAGGGGAACAAATGCTCTCTGCATCTCAATTGGGTTTGAGTGGGGTGGAACATGATTTATATCAATTGATTTGGCAAAGAACCATTGCTACTCAAATGCAAGATGCAGAGATTTCTACAACACAAGTCACCATTGATTTTAAGTTGGATCAAGATGATTTAATCTTCAAAGCTTCTGGTCGGGAAATTATCAAACAAGGGTTTTTGGAGGTTTATCAAATCGAAGAGAATGAAGAGAATAAACTACCAGCACTATCCAAAGATACGCCATTGAAACTCCAAAATATCAAAGCTTTATCTCATGAAACAAGGCCTACTGTGAGATTTAATGAAGCAACTTTGGTAAAGGAATTGGAAAAAGAAGGCATTGGTAGACCAAGTACTTATGCCAGTATCATTGATACCATTCAAAAAAGAGGTTATGTCAAACTCAACCATAGACAATTGATTCCTACTTTTACAGGGATTGCCGTCACTCAAGTGTTAGAAGATTCCTTTTCTAATATCGTGGATTTGGCATTTACTGCATCTATGGAGAACTGGTTAGATGAAGTGGCGAATCAAGGTGAAGCAGCAAAGAAGAATTATTTATCTCAATTTTATGAGCAAGCGCTTTTGGGTGGTGTATCAAAAGCTGAAGGCTTAGATCCCAGAGAGATTTGCACCATTCATACACCTAAGATTCAAAAATTTAGGCTTAGGGTGGGTAAATTTGGGCCTTTTGCTGAATACCTCAATGAAAATGGTGAAGTTGCGACTTTTTCAGTGCCCCAAGATGCCATACCTGATGAAGTAGATGATCTTTATCTACAAGAAAGATTACAAAAATCCTTAGAAGGTGATTTGCCCTTAGGGATGGAATCGGATGCGCCAGATGCAAGACCTATCTATCTAAAAGTAGGGAGATATGGGGCTTATGTGCAACTAGGGGAAACGCAAGATAGTCAGAATAAAAAAGCTTCTATCCCTAAGAATATGCCCACAGAAGGCTTACAAGTAGAACAAGCTTTATATTTGCTTTCTTTACCTAGAGTTTTAGGCACTCATCCAGTACATCAACAAGAGATTGTATTAAAACAAGGTCCTTATGGTCCTTATTTATCCTATAATGGTTTGTCGATTCCTTTGAGCAAAGATGATGATTTATTTTCTATTGATTTTGATCGGGCTTTGGAATTGGTTGAAGCAAAATTATCCAAGAGCACAGTCACAGGGGGAAATATTGAACTCGGTTCAGTAGAAGATTTAGGCGATATTTCTGTGAGAAGTGGCAGATTTGGTCCTTATCTCAAAGCAGGTAAAAATAATATCTCAATCTCTAAATCGATTAATGCCAATGAACTTACCTTAGAAAAAGCAGTGGAGATCATTAGAGAGAAATTGAAAGACAAGCCTACTGGAACAACAGCGACCAAGACAGCCAAGACCACTACTAAGACCACTACCAAAACCCCCAAAACCCCAAAAGAAACCAAGGAAACTACTGAGACCACAACAAAAGCCAAGGCAACCAAGACACCTAAAGCTTCTACAGGTACAACGAAAACAAAGAAAAAAGATTAAATAAAATTTGCAATATCACTTTGAAAAGATGAGCATAAATTAACTATCCTCTTCATCTCAAGGAATAAACAATGTCGCTCACTCACTTAAATGAAGAAGGTCAAGCGCATATGGTTGATATTAGCCAAAAGCAAGAGACCGAAAGATTTGCTTTAGCCAAGGGATTTTTGCAACTTTCCCAGGCGACAATTCAAAGAATTATACAAAACGATATTCCCAAAGGTGATGTATTGGCCGTGGCTCGAATTGCAGGGATTATGGCTGCAAAGAAAACACAGGACTTAATTCCTTTATGCCATCAAATCAAACTTCTAGGCGTGGAAATTGAAATCATACCCCAAAGTAATCAAAATAGACTAGAAATCACAGCACAAGTCAAAGCACATGATAAAACTGGGGCTGAAATGGAAGCGCTTACAGCTGTTTCCATCACGGCACTTACCCTCTATGATATGTTAAAAGCGATAGACAAAGATATGTCTATCTCTGGGATTCAACTCTTGGAAAAACAAGGGGGCAAAACGCCTTTTAAGAGAAATTTCCATGTTCTTGCCAAAGGCGCAAGTCATGTCTCTTCTAAACCATCTGATGCCAAAAACAATCATTCAAGAGCCCCATCATCCATGACTTTTGATCAATTATTGGAAAGCGAAGATGAAAGCAAAACATCTCCTTCTTCTCCCCCAGCAAATTTCCAAAAGAGTTGGTTTTCACCCAAAGAACCCAAAGATCAAGAGAAGACCAATAAACCCTCTCTTTTGCCAGCAGTAAAATCCAATACACATCATACAGATGATCGTTCCCAAGAAGATATACTCATTCACGAACTCGATGATGCTTCAGAATGGGGTGGTGTTAGTCATACCCAAACCCGAAGACCCATACATCATATTCCTACACCTTTTTTTAAAGAAAAACCCGAGAATACACCTCAAAAGAAGAAATTTGAAGTCGCAAGTTTATCTCATCTCTCCAAGCTCTCTCAAGATGCCCTACAAAAGAACATTACCCAAGAGCCAATGCTTTTGCCCAAAGATGATACGCCGATTTCTCCTGCAATGGAATTAATCCTTGAAAGATTCGATAATAAAGAAATCGATATCAATCAAGATATGGGCAATTGGGAAGAATCTATGCTTTTGGATCAGAATGAAGACATGAGAGAAGAATTATTACTCAGTCCTCCATCGATTTCGGATTCAGCCAAATCATTCAAAGATCAAATTTCAACCATAGATATCAATGACCAAAAATTTAAGTCTTTTGTTTCTACACGTGCCATAGAACTCGCTTATATCCTAGGTTATCTCACACCAGATTATTATAGGAACTGCAAAGCTTGGGTATTATGGGATAAAGAACATAGCGAAATTCAGGCATTGATTTTTGAATATAATGGTTTGAGTTTAGCCACATTATGGACTTATGGTTCTTCACTTCATATCGAAGCCATGATGTATGCACTCTCAAAAGAACTGCCCAGAAGAGTGCAATTTAATATGGAAGATCATCATCTTCAATCCATTAGAACAACCTATGCCATCAAACAAAGAAAACCCACATTGCGTATGGGACTTGATAAGAGTCATTATCAACCTGTAGGGAATACAGATCAAGTTGAAGTCTTATCTCACAAAGATACTGGGTCTATTATGAGATTATATCATCAATATCCTGATCATCTCTTTGAACCCGCTCAATTAGATACTGGTTTATACTGTGGGATCAAAGATGCTGGGGAATTGATTAGTGTGGCTGGGATACACTTGTTAAGTGAGAATTATGATGTTGCTGCGATTGGCAATATTGTTACTGATGAAGCATTTCGTGGGAAGGGATTGGCTTCTCGTTGTGTACAACATGTTTTGGATGCATTATTTTTGAAGATCAGCCGTGTGGCATTGAATGTACAAGAAGGTAATTATCCAGCGATTGCTTGTTATCAAAAATTTGGATTTAGGACCACATCTCGGTTGATCGAAGCACAAGGGAAATTAAGATAAGTTTATTTTTTGAATTTCTGTTTCAAACCCATCATCAAAATATAATTTCTGTTCTGGCCAACGCAAAGCACATAAGCCTATGCCATTTTGTCCCACCTGATTCTTCTCTCTCTCCAAAAACCGCATCCCTATGGAATAATCAATACACATCACATCTCCTTGACCAAGCCAATGGAAAGGATAATTGTGATCAAAAATCAATGGGACACCTTGTTTATCTATGGGTAAATCACTGATATCAACATGTATTCTCTTTCGCCAATAATGCCCAATGATAATCTTTTTGCCTTGGTATTCATGCCACCATGTTTTTCTTTTTTGATTTCTCATTTTTCCACCAGCATAATACGCTGGACTATGGTGTTCTTCCAAACCCGAAGTTAAGACTTTGAGTGGATGCTCATTTTGCTTCATCAAATCGATTTGATCTTGATCTACAATATGATGTTTGGCGATTTTTTCTTGGATTTGATTTCGATAATGAAGAAATCGTTCCAAAGTATCCACTTTGCCATGTTCTTGATCTTCTTTGAGCATATCAATGGATTTTTGATCCCAGCAAGCATGTACCACACCGAGTTCATCGTTTTCTAGGGCAATGGGGAGTGACTCTAAAAACGCCAAAATCCATTCTTGATCTTCAGGTTTTGCCAATTCTTGTACATGTATAAATCCTTTGTTGTCAGGAGACATGCCTTCTTCTTGACCAGCAAACCAATGATTACCTTGTTTTTTGCGATGACCTTTGTCTGAATTGATTAAATTTAATTCATGATTGCCAATAATACATTGCGCTTTCTTCTCTTCTACCCAACGTTTGACGCGTTTTACAAGGCTAATGCTATGTGGTCCACGATCAACCAAATCACCTAGGAATACCAGTCTTCTGCCTTCAGGATGATTTGCATCTTCATCATACCCTAAATGCTTTAATAAAGTATTTAAACTTTCTAATTCTCCATGAATATCTCCGATGAGATCTATGGGACCATCAAATAATCGATCTATGATTTTTTTCATTTTTTTCCTTTTATTGATGATGTCTTAATCTCAATTTTAATGCGTTGATTTCTTCTTCAGTGGGTACATACATCGTACCTTCTGTATAAGAAGGAAGTTCGATTTCTGGTCGATCATATATCCCTTCATGCCAAGTGATATCATATTTCATTTCAGCTTCCATTTGTTCTCTACTGATATGTTGTCCTTTATACAAACGATCTAAGACATCAGCATAGCGGTCCTGCCATGAAGGGTAGGAAGGAGTAATGCCTTTTCTTTTCATGGTGCCACCACCAAGGGGATAAGGTTTAAGCATTGCCAAAAAAATCGCTTCTCTGGGTCTGAGTTGGCTAGGATGTTTTTGGAAATAATACGCAGATGCTTGGGTGATCCCATAGACTGAAGGACCAAATTCTATGCAATTGAGATAGAGTTCTAAGACTCGTTCTTTGGGCACAGCATCGATGATTCTGGCTGAAATCAATGCTTCTTGTAGTTTCCTACTAAGATATTTCTTTCTGCTTAAAAAGATATTTTTAACGAGTTGTTGGGTAATGGTTGAACCCCCATAGACAAACCTACCATCATTGAGGTTTAATCTCATCCCCCTTGTGATTAATTCTGGACTAATCGCCCCCCCATTCCAAAAATTCATCTCTTCTGTTAAGTACATGGCTGCCCCTACATATCTAGGGATTTGGCTGAGTGGGGTATAATTTTCTTTGCCAGTGGCTGGTCCTACCCAAACTTCTGTGTCGTTGGGAATATTGGGTAACATCCTAAAAGAGAAATTTTGTTTAATCCAATCAACATCTGCCAAAGAAGCTGGTTTTTGATCGACAAGAATGAGTTTTGATTTGGGCATTAAACTCCCTAATGCATCTACTTTACATTGGGATTTAAAGCCTTTGAGTTGGGTTTTTAGGCTATAAGCATTATCAAGTGAGATGCTCATGGTGAGTTTGGGGTTGAAATGCAATGTAAGGTCTTTGGGGTCTTCTTTGATTTCTTTGGGTTCTTTTTTGGATTTTTTCTTGAGTTTATCGGGGTGGGTGAGTAGATCTACTGCTTGTTGATCTATGGTAGATAATTGTTGTTCTTTGCGATCTGCAGTCCCCCAAATCTTCTTTTTTTCTTTTTGCATTTGTTCAAAATATTGAATTTGATCGAATTTGGAGAGTTTGGCATTTTGATATAACCCCCAAAAGCCCTTGGGGATAGAATCAAATGCGTTTTGACACGTTGTGGGTTCTATCATCATTTCTAGTTGTAAGATTTGTTTCTCTAAAGCTAATTTACCTGTAAATGCTAATTTCTCTCGCCATGCGCGCCAGTGTTTGATTTGCCACAAAGAAAAATCTGTAAATTCAATCCAAGCTTGGAATTGCCCATCAATCCCCCCTACTTTGTATTCTGTGATGGGTTGATCTACAATGCCATTATTGAGTTGAGAAGAAACCCATATATTTTCAAATGACAGATCCGTAGAACTGCTCTTCCATAGGGGTAATAAAAAGATTTCCCCTGATAAATCAGCATTTACCAAGGGTTTCCAATCTACCAAAGATGAAATGGATAGATTTTCCCATTTTAAATATCCATCTTCGATCAAACCTTTGGGACTGAATTTTAAATGACCTGCTAGTAAACCATTTTCTGAATTTTGATTTTGAATCCATTGTTGTAATTGCGATTGCAATAATTTTTTCTTTGCCTTTTCCAGATTTTGCAAATGATCTTCTCTCGCTTTGATTGTGAGATATTTATCATTTGGGATTTTCTTTTGCGCTTTTAATTGTTGAGCGGATTCTTCTTCAATTTCATTTTCCACAGATTCTAAGATATGATCTAGGTGATTTTTACCTTTGGTTTTTAATCTAAAATCAAGGACAGAATCTTTGAGTTCTATGTTTTCTAGGAATGCCGTGACTTGCTGATTTGGGAGCTTTACTTCTATATTCTTGAGTTTAATATGATGTTGAGAATGCGATAGATAACGGGATATTTTTTTGAGAATGGATATTTTTTCGATGGGTACCAAATGCTCTATGTCAATAGGAAATTGTATGGCTTCTGTTTTAATCGGTGCATCTGAAACTTGATTTTGGGTTTTATTCTTGGTTTTAAATGGATGTTTTAGTGCATCCCAATGGGGGATATTGATTTTCCCTGTAAAGATGCTGGCAGAAGGGGAAATCAGTAAGCTGGTATTAAAGTTTAAGTCAGAAATGCTAAGGAATTTTAAATGATTGAGTTGTAGCGTTGGGATTTGTAGATTAATTAAAATCGATTGCAATGAAAGTTGAAATTCATCTTGAATATATTTCCATTCTTTAATGGCAAAAATCTCTAATAGATCTAACCCCTGATCTAATTTCCATTGAAAGCCTAAATCAGCGAACTGAATGGAACCAAAATGTTCATTTTGATTGCTTAACATCCCATTGATCTTGATTGGTCCCCATTCTGGATTTAGATTTAATTCTAGGTTTTCAATTAAAACTTCTGTAATGATATTCATTTTATTTAAAATCATTTTTTTTCTTTGATTTAATTTTAAAACTCTAGGATCTGTAATTAATTTTGCAATTTCTTCTTCTGAAATCTCCAAGAAAGAGATCAATTCATCGATCATTTGGTTCTTAAGCTTTTGTTTTTGAATATTGAGCTTAGATATTTTTTTATCATTTTGATTTTGATTTAATGCTTGTTTTAATTCTTGGCTGATTTGTTCATAATTCTCTTTCATCAACAAGAGATTTTTGAGTTGATGATAGATTTTTTTCTCATCAAATCTAACGATATTTCCTTTGGATTCATCATCATTTGATGTGATTTCATTGTTTTTGAATTGGGATAGAATATTGATAAATTCTATTTTACTATTTTTCACCAAAAATTGATTGATCTTAAAGAGTGAAGTATTCAAACTCAAACTGAATTTCACTTCTAGATCAGAAATACTTGCCAAATCTAGATCTTGAGTCCCATCTTGAGCTTTTAGGATTCTAACATCATGAAGTTGAACGCGTGAAAGATCCCAATTAAAATCTTGCCAACTGATTTTTAAACCATACTCTTGTGCTTTTTCACTGATTTCAGCTTTGATTCTATGGCTGATGATAAAAATCAATAGTGCCATGAGAAGCGTAAAAAGCCCCAAAACAATAAAAATTTTAGAGAGCAGTTTAGGGGTCAATATCTTCGGTTTCAGAGAATGTAAATTCATTTTGATTTATTGAAGGTTGGGATGAAGGGTTTTTGAGTGCCAAATATTCACCATAGTTTTTGGATAAACGAGCCAATTCTTCAAGACTGTATTTTTCCCCTCTTTTTTGAGGATCAAGTCCTGATTTGACCAGCAATTCTTCTGCTTCAGGTAATAAACTTTGTAATACTTTGCGAGACATCTTTCTTCTTTGAGAAAACAGTGTTCTTACAATTGTTCTGAAATGAGATAATTGACCTACATCAAATGCTGGCATATCTCGTCTTTCTAATACCAACACTGCAGATTCGATTTTGGGTGGGGGGGTAAAACAATGGGCTCCTACTTGAAACATCAAGGAAGGATAAGTGAGTAGATGCGTAAATGCTGATAAAATCCCACAATCTGCTTCTCCAGGTTTTGCACAAATTCTTTGGGCAAATTCAAGTTGAACCAAAAAACAAGCCCTTTTCCAATGGGGAATCCCGTTGAGTAAGCTCAAAATAATAAAAGAACTTAAATAGTAAGGGATATTGCCATAAATCAAGAAGTCTTTGCCAAGTTGCTCTTCTACTTCATTCCATTTCACTGCACGAACATCTTGTTTAATGATCTCTACTTGACTCGCATATTTAAGCTCATCTTGAGCAATAGGATATAATTCATCATCATATTCTATGGCCAATACTTTTTTAGATCTTTGCGCCAAAGCATGGGTCAAAGTGCCTAAACCCGCACCAATTTCAAAGATTGAACTGTTTTCATTTGCCCCACCAGCAGCAGCAATGCGATAAGGCATACTGCCATCTGTTAAGAAGTTTTGCCCAAGGGATTTTTTGGCTCTTAACTTATGCTTGGCAAGAACATCATAGGGATTAGGGATTTTGGGATATGAAGTCATTTTTATTCTTTCAATTTTGGCTTGGATCTATTGTGTTGATTGATTTAAAGATATTAATAAGCACGATTTACCATAGATTCGGGCGCCTTTAATGTATGTAAAGGCCATGTACTTGTTGCATTGAGTTGAAGCATACTCGGATCATATCCTTTGTTTTTGGCTTCTTCGATCCACCAGTAAGCTGCTGCTGCAATCATGGCACCATTGTCTGTACACCATTTCTTGGGTGGTGCAAGTAGAGTCATATTTCTTTCATTTAAGGCTTGTGCGAGTTTTTCTCTCAACAATGTATTACAAGCGACACCCCCAGCAAGTACCAAAGTAGATACAGATGCTCTTTGCATGGCGCTGAGTGATCGATCTACAAGTTGGGATACAGCTGCCATTTGAAAACTTGCGATGAGATCTAACATAGCTTGTCCTTCTGGTAGAGAACCATGTTTCTTAATCGCAGTTAAAACAGCTGTTTTTAACCCACTAAAGCTTAAATCCAATCGCCCATCTTTAAATCTAGGCAAAGGGAAATCATAGGCTTGGGGATTGCCATTTTTAGACATCTTTTCAATCACTGGTCCACCGGGATAACCTAGCCCTAACATCCTTGCTACCTTATCAAATGCCTCACCTGCTGCATCATCCATTGTATTGGCAAGAACTTCAATGTCATAGGGGGTTTTTAGCAAATAGATCGCTGTATGTCCACCACTCACCACAAGGGCAGCATGGGGATATTGTGGTGCAACTGGCACAGGTTCATCTGGCCCATGTAAGTAGATTGCATTGAGATGCCCATGAAGATGATTGACTTCTATAAGGGGTTTTTGATGGACATAGGCTAGGGCTTTGGCACTTTGTAGGCCTACAAGTAGAGCACCGATTAAACCGGGACCTCTGGTCACTGCGATTGCAGAGATTTGATCCATTGAGACATTGGCTTTACTGAATGCTTGATCAATGACGGGAATGATATCTAGCAGATGATTTCGGCTGGCGAGTTCTGGGACCACACCACCGAATTTTGCATGAATTTGGGTTTGAGAAGACACGATGTCTGCGAGAACTTTTTTGCCTGAATCAACAATCGCAACAGCTGTTTCATCACAGCTACTCTCCACAGAGAGAATCAGCATTATTTTACATCCCTTCTGATTTGTTCCAATAGATTACGAATCTCAGTGGCATGTTTACCATTGGGATTTAATCTCAAATATTCTTCATAAGGCTTGATGGCGGACTTGGCTTTTTTGATATTTTGATATGAAGACCCGAGATAGATATAAGCATCTTCATTTTTGGGATTTAATTCTATGGCTAAGGTAGATAAATCAATCACTCTTTGGTCATTACCGGATTCCATAAAGATTTTGGATCCTAGCGTAATGGCTTGTTCGTTTTTGGGTTCCAATGCTAAAGCTTTATCGATGATTTTGGCAGCTTCATCAAATTCTTTTTGCTCATATAATTTTTGGGCATCCGAGAATAAACCCGCAAAGCTCTTATTGGCATTACTCTTGGATGGGTCACTTCCTTGAACAGTAATCGCTGTTTGGTTTTTGGATGGTCTGGATTTCTTAGAGATATCGATTTCCCAAGGAATTTCTTGTAGAGCTTCACCTACAGGGGGATTGGGGAGATGATTGATTTGGCTAAAATATTGATTTTTGAGTTCAGATAAACTCACTTCTTTATTAAAGGGCTCAACTTTATCTCTCATCAATACATAAGAAAGAAGAGAAAGGGCGACAAGAACAAGTAGGCTAAACAAAAGCACGGGTTTTTTGGAAGTCTGTTCAACAGGTTCATCAAAACCCTTGATCTCTTCTTCTTGTTTTTCCATTTCAGAGAAGAAATCATGATGGGCTTGATCATCAAAACCAAATAATCCACTTAAATGTTCCGCTTCTGGATCATGGAAATCTATCCCAGTTTTGGGTGGCGGTGGCGGTGGTGGTGCATCTTCTTTGGATGATTGATAGAGTTGTGCCAATAGATCATCGTGAGGTGCATCATCTAATTCAAAGGCATTGGTGAGTGGTGGCGGTGTATACCCAACACTTGACATCACTGGGGGGAGCGGTGGGGTCACATTTGCCGTAGGATTTGCAAATGCCATAGATTCTGGTACAGGTGTTTCCATCGGAATCGGTGGGGGGACAAAACCTGAATCCATACCAAGACTTAAATGATTAAAAGTAATAGGCGCTGGGGGCACAGAATGATGAGGGGCTTTTTCGATAAAATCAGCTGGAGCTTGAGGCTCTAAGGCTTTTTCTTTAACTTCATAGATCAAAGCTTCAAAATAGAGTTGTACCAATGCCGATAAACTATCGATATCTGAATAAGGAGAAAGATCGATTACTTCTGCAATACTTCTTTTACCATCAAATAACCCTAGTAAACGCTGATTGATCTCTGAAAACTCGCCTACCCTATTGGCAATGACTGATTGATCTACACGAAAAACTGTATCTAATGAAGGCAGTTGTTCACAGATTTTTGACCAAAGATCTAATTTTTTCATCCCATCAGTAAGCACATCTTTCATGGGTTTACTGATTCTGACAGGTTGATCTGGCACAGCTTTAAAATCAAAAACAAAATTCCCTTTATCCCAAGTGAATAAACGATAAATCGCTTCGATGCCACCAAGTTTACCTACGGAAGCATCGATAATTTGCCCATCTTTGAAATAAATCACACCCTTTTGTTTACGATAATCAATACTTAAAATCCCT
>JACCDO012189924.1_pt1 | contig 12124 bp, 8 predicted proteins | sample 7446101 | NCBI WGS metagenome assembly JACCDO01 (sample SAMN15323440, study PRJNA562643) | freshwater metagenome | isolation source: river surface water | place: USA:Blue River Watershed | collected 2017-08-16 | reverse complement strand
CACTCACTCACTCACTCACTCACTCACTCACTCCTAGTTATGAAATTTTGGGGTGCTAAATTATTGGGGCAATATTTGTTATCAAAATATTTAATAGTTGAAGACAAAGTGATGTTGAAGTTAACAGAATTGGAAACATCACTAATCGAGCCGAACTTGCCACTCACAGTTGATAATTAATGACAAATGAATGAGTGAGTGAGTAAGTAAATAAGCGAGTAAGTGAGCGAGTAAGTGAGAGATCATGAGCCAAGTGCAAATTAGTCCAATAGTTGTGTATATTTATAATTTACAACATGATTTCTATCTCGAATTATTCCTCGCACTCGCTATATACTTCAGCAGTTCCTGGTACGCACTTCCCTTTAGCAAGTCTAAATGCAACTGGATTTCGTTCATTTCGTTCAGTTTGATGACCGCGTAAGACGACTTGGAGTCTATCATTTCTATAATTTTTATTAAATTATCTTGATCTAATGAATAAATACTAACAAAAAACAAAGAAAATGAATGAGTAAACAGTAACAAGGAACAATACGAATGAGTTAGTGATGAGGAATGAATACCTAGCCACTAGCGCATTCAACTCATCGATTGTTGGTGGGCGATTGACGTCATTCGGTAGTATATTCGATGACGCTAATAATGATTCAAAATACGTACTCATTGTTTTCGCTCTTTTGTACGCGAGCGAAGCGGGTGAGTTATACACTATCGAGTTGTGCCAAATCAGTCTGATGTCTTCGATTGCTTCCGATAAACTACTATATTTATTGCCTAATAGGTTGCTTTTCACCGTTGATAAATCCATAGGTTTAGTCACTATTTTAATGTAGTCATCTAGTCCTAACTCCTCATATGGCACTGGTTCGTGATACCTGAGTAAGAATGCAATTAAGTCTATAAGTCAGTCAGTGAGTGATTGTGCGAGTGAGTGAGATACATTTCAGATTCTTTTTTCGCGAATAATTTTGTTAAAATATTATTCAAGGACTCCATTCCAGAACCAAGATGGAATACTATTAGTGGTATGTACAAATGTTTATGTTCTCGCTAATTTAAATTGGAATTTTTTTTTCGGTATTTTTTTTCATTTTTCCACTGTGAGTGAGTGAGTTAGACGCACTTTTATCCACTCGAAAGAACACTTGGTAGTTACAAATTGTTAGTGTAATACAATGGAATTTAAACGCATTGTTGCTGTTTCAATTCTTGGCAAATCAAACGATTTATTGTACTTTGTCAGGTAATTTCCCTTCACTCACTCATTCAATTATATACGCACTACTAACTAACTTACTCACTAATTAGTGAAGAAGATTCGTCCGAGTCGGTGAATTTGCAAATGATAACACATAGCGCACTAGATATAATTGATGAAAGAAAATTAAAGCCACAACCGCAAACTACCGCATTCGATCCCTACTTGGGACAATTATACATGATTGACGACTACAAAGTATATGGTAAAATTCTCACCCTTACTTACTTACTATTTTACTACTCACTTACTCACTTACTCACTTACTCACTCTCTCATTAATTATTTGAATTTGATTTATCTTACTAATGACTTCATTATGCGTATATTTAGGTAGTTGCAGCAATACGAATACCAAAATAATACTAATATGCGAGTACAACACCAACGAGAACACAATCAAGGAATTCATCAGCCAAATCAACGTATTATATTTGAGGTTGTTGAAGAATCCGTTCTACACAATTGGCGAACAAATTAATTCCAAGAAAATGTCGACGAAGATAAATTTATTATTGAATCAATATAATCCGGTGTAATGATATAGTTTTCCATGTTTTATAGTATATTTTCAAGATGTAAATAAAATTGTATAGTTCATATTGTTTATATTACATTCCTATTGTATCACTATTACCCCACTTATTATCAAGACAAAATCCCAGAAATATATATTCATTTGTAATTATGGCATCGAATATGCTTAAACAGTAGTAGCAACAGTAGCGGTGCATTGATACGATTGTTGGGAAAGGATTAGTGCGACGATCAATCCGTAAAGACCTAAAGCTTCTGCGAAGATTAAAATTAAAATCATACCAACGAATAATTTTTCTTGTTGACCAACTGCACGAACACCTGCATCACCTACAATACCGATTGCCATACCTGCAGATAAACCTGATAAACCACAACATAATCCAGCTGATAAATGTGCATATCCAGTAAATGATGAGTATTTTGTAGATCCATCAGTGCCAGGTGTTGTTATAGAACCTTGAATGATAACTGCTACGATAAGACCATAAATACCTAAGACACCAGCCATGACAACTGGAATAATGTTACGCATGACAATACCAGGATTCATGACACCCATAGATGCAATACCAACACCAGATTTGGCAGTACCATATGCAGCACCTATATTAGCGAAGCATAATGCGGCAGTTACACCCATAAATCCAAAAAATGGGGCAGATGTTGGGCATGTTTCATACGATACAGTAGACATTTTTATTCGAGTTTATCTCTATATAATATAATAAGTGAGAAATATTGTGACGACATCAGTGGAAGAATATATGAAATATGAATGAGTAAGTGAGTAAGTAAGTAAGACAGTAAGCAGCAAGTAAGTGAGTGAGTAAGTAAGTGAGTAAATAAGTGAGTGAGTAAGTAAGTAACTCAGTACATAAGTGAGTCAGTAAAAAATAACAAAAGTAATACACTAACGAATCCATGAGTTCATTAAATTTCACCAACATAAAACATAATTAATACCCGATTAATGTACGTTTCCGTCGTTTAAAACCATCAGAAATCACCAGATTCAAGTGCAATCACGCGATTTCGCAAAAACTTACCTAGTAAAAGCTTCCACGCGAGTATTTTTTTGATGAGTCTGAAAAAGGTTTTTGCTTAGGGTTATTGGGTAATGGTCCAAAAATGATCAATAATTTTCTAATTAAATTAAAATAATAAACCGAATTCTAGCCAAATCCTTCCTTCATTCATCACCTGCATCAAATTGATGGTTTGAATATAGTTGATTTTAAAAAATTATAAAAATAACGGACGGTACCGCTTTCGTCACGCCCCGGTTACATTACCCTTTTCTCTTTTATTAAGATTATTTAATAAGTAATTTTGTTATGACAGTAAATGCTAAGTAGTTTGAAGTGGGTAAACGTTAATAAAGTGGAATAAAAATAGAACTAATAAAAATTATTATGTAGATAAATAAAATGTAAAAATGTAACACATTGAGTATTATTTGTATTGTATCCAGTATATTTACTATAAATTCGTGTCTTTTTTTGTACTCAAAATAATATAATTCATTTCATTTTTCTTCAGTTCCTGCTATAATCTCAACTACAAACTTATTCTACGAGGTCTTCTCATAGTAAGTGAGTGCGTGAGTATGCGGAAGCTATCAATGTATTCTGCTCATCGATGGGCGATGTTGCGCAACATGGTGACTTCGCTTATTCATCATGAACGTATAATGACTACTACACCTAAAGCAAAAGAATTAAGAAGAGTTGCTGATCAATGTGTTGGTTATGCAAAAGAAGGTAATTATTTTTTGATGCAACTAGCTTATTCACTTAGTATTTCGTTACTTACTTGACTATTTCTTAAGGTGATCTACATAATAGACGGTTAGCGTTAGGCGTTGTAAGAGATAATGCTGCAATAGTAAAATTATTTGATATATTAGGTCCTAGATATAAAGAAAGACCTGGAGGATATACAAGAATAATGAAATTAGGTAAATATCGTCGTGGTGATTCATCTGATATGTCCATGATTGAATTTGTTGATAGAGAAGGTGAATTAAGAAAAGCGAAACAACCAAAACAATTATAAATTTTGTATATAAACAATTAATATTTTACAATTATAACAATTTGACGGGATAATAATGATTGTTCAACATGTTATTTAACTCGTAGTTATCTCTATAATCAATATTAAACAAAAAAACTTGCTTCTTTTACTACTTTACGCAAATGTTCATTGCTAGCAAATGATTCAATCTGCATCATTTGTTGTAATTTGGGTAATAAACCTTTGAATTTATTCGCATTATTTGGGCATCCAGCAGATAGCGAATAGATAGCGATACATCCGTGATAGCACATTCCTAAATGGTTATAATGCTTTTCTATAGCAGTTCTAACTATTTCACATGCTCCAACATTACCCATTAATGTTCTGTTATGTGAATTGCCCACTAATATAGTATGAATAGCCGAACACGCTTGTTCACACACATCGCCATTATCAACATGATACTTAAATGCTTCAACCATTGCAGTTGAACATCGTTCGGCCCATTTTGTTCTCAAATCAGGATCAGCAGCTAATAAGACAATGGTTTTGAATGATTCTTTTGCCACAATAACCGACGACGGATGCAATGCCAATGTTCTACTAACTACATCCACGGCACCTGCACTTCCTAGTTTCCCAATATTTTCAAAATGTTTCGTTGATAAATTTGTGATACTTAGTATGCCTTGTTCACATACTTTTACATTGTCATGATGCTTGCTTAATGCACGCATTAGTACGTCGCATATCCCACTAATACCTAACTTGATCCTGTTATTAGGATTCTGGGACAATACCGCAATCACTGTACACGAGGACTCTATCACATCTGATGAGTTTAAATGACTTTGCATGGCTTTTGGTATCATGACACATGGATTCGGATTGCAACTACCAATGTATTCATTCATTTCAGGTGAATGAGACGCTAGTACGTACAGCGTTTTACATGCACTTTGGACACACGCCGCATCACTTAAGTGATTCATCATAACTTTTACTATTGCGTCACCAAATCCTAATTCACACATTTTCAATGGATTATCAGAATCTAATGTAGCGATATGGCCTACACATGTTAGTGCATTAGATGCCAGTACGTGGTCCTCGGGCGCTGTCACCGTTTTCTTTAATGCATATGTTGCACTATCTATAGTCAAACCAGTAAATTCTCTAACAGGTACATATCCTAGACCTAAGTCACTAACAGCTAGTGCTATTTCATCTGCATCATACTCTAATACTCCTATTGATGGTAAAAAATTCTTGATTTCTTTCATTTTTTTAGCTAATTTTTGTACGGATGTAACTCCTAGTTTTACCAGGGCAGCACAGTACACAATTCTTCTACTTTCATTAATCTTAGTAGATCTAGCCATCCATTGAGAAAATTGTGTTTCTTCTCTTGCCGCAGCATCAAAATTATTATTACTGGATAGTGACGCACCACCAGGCATATTATTAAATCCATTTGTTCCATTATTTATACCAAAACCACCAGAATTATTGTTATTATTATTACTATTTATGGACCTCATTACTTTAATAATTCTTTGTAATAATGTATCACATGTTTGATCAAATTTATTATCATCAGTATAATCAATTAAAAACGAATTACCTAATGCAGTTCTTACGGCATCTGGCCATTCTCTTGGATTTTGCATATGTTCTTCCATTATTACTGGTATAATTTGATCACCTTGTTTTCTTCGTAATGCATAATTAAATTCCATTTGACAATTATCAGTTATAGTACCAAATTGTACTTTTTCGACATATTTTGTTGTTATAAATACTACTATACATCTAGCTTTATCAATACCATTACACATGGCAGCTACATCACCAGATATTTGTTCATCAACAAACCAACCAGTTAATCCTTTACTTTTTAATCCATAATACATTCTTTTGACTCTTTCATGAGTACTTCTACCATATATATCTAATTCAGAATCATGTGATAAGAAATAATCTGATGTTTTACTTATTTCTATCAATTTATCGCGTGTAATAACCCCACCAATTGCATGGGCATCAAATAACGAATCATAAAATGTTCCACCTGATAATCGACGAAATGTGTCTTTATCCACTTGCATCGGGATCAAACTTGCCGACGCACCCATGATTTCCTATTATTGATGCTTCTTTTCGCCAATTTATTATATTTTTTTGGGATTACGATAGTAACGGAACGGTCCTTTTCCGGCCATAGGCCTGTGTAACTAACACCGCTGACGACAGAGTTAACACTAGCACAATAGCTGGCATTGATTCGGGAACTTGCATTGCTGTCTTCGTAATCATTTAAGCATGTAACTAGTTTAACCATATATTTTAAAACTTAATTAAAACGAAAAATTTCTAGACAATCTTTGGTTTCCTGCAGATAGCAATAACGCTTCATTCAATACTGACACTGCCAACCCTGTATCCTCCGAGTATAACAAGGATTTGTTGTGCAGGCATTGCCACCGGTCCTGATTCCGGTCCCATCGTTTCTTCGTTCGTTGAAACCAAAAAATAGAGGAAATTATCGGCGGATTTTACGTGTCAAATGAAGCCATTGAAGCCACTTGACCCGTTTCGCCCAAACTTGCTGCCCAAGGCGGTCGGCAATGATAAGGGAAAAGACTACAATATCGGTGATAATGTGATACAACAAAATCAGAGAGAATATGTCAAAGAATTGGTTGAAAAATCTAAAATTGGTAAAAATCATAGAGTATCTACAGATACTTATACCGAAGAGGATATAGAGTCTATGGTAATAATCTCTCATTCATACATAATTTTCTTATTCACTCTCTTATTGTCGCATCATATTTACGTAGGCAATTAGTAATAATAAACGAAGAATAGATAGGTTAAAAACAATCTCAAATCATTTTAGTAGAACAAATGAGGCAAACGACATGTTTTCATTCGATAAAGCACCACTTGATACATTTGCATTGCCTGGTAGGCCACATGTAGATTGTGTGCTTCCAGGTACAGCTGACGCGGCAAAAAATAGAGCACTGAAAAGTAGACAAACTAAAACAGTTAAAGTTAAAACTAATAACGAAATACTTGCTGCTGACACAAAATTTGATAATAATACAGGTGTAAGTGAGAAAAAGAAAGAATTCTCCTTTTTAGCTGGTGCCTTGGATATGGCGCCTAAGAATGATCATGACGAGATTGAAATGCAACAGGAGGAAAGCTATAAACGTAATGCACAACCAAGTGGTGCTGGTGGCCAAACAGCCGATTTAGATGAAATTGCTGTCATTATGGCAGGCATTAAAACAGGTGATGATGCGATTAACTTTTTCGCTCGTTATGGACAGGAAACACATGTAAAATTTGTTAATTTAGTTCAAGCAAATCCTGATTCAAAAGATTTTCAACCATACGAGCTAGTAAGCGCAGAAATAGTCGATCACAATAATACCGAATACTATATATTGTCGCCTGCCGGTATTGTGCATTTAGAACCAGGATTTCCATCAGAGTGTATCCCAATATCTACCTGGAAACGTCAGTCAATGTTCTATAAAATCTTGCGAAATATACCGTTTTATAAATATTTCTTGCATAAAAGAACGTTCACGCAGTGGCGGGAAAATGTGAGACACCAGCAGTTTTTAAGGCAAAAGAAGAAAATTTCGACTCGATTGTTTCTTACTAGAAAGGACTCTATTCAGCCTATACTAGCCGTTAAAAAGTGTTTGATGGAAATTCAAAATGTGAAATTGTTATCATTAGACTTGAAAACATGTGATAAAGACGCCTTTGTGGACATGGAAATCGCCCAATGTAGTAAAGCTAGTGTTCAATACGAGGAAAGCATTAAGCAAATAATATTCCACGTTCAGCGTGTTATTTCTGAAATAAGTAATATTTTTGCCCGTGCAAACCAAGATCCCTCGGCATCTCAAGTGGGATATGACGGAGGCGATTCGCCAGAGAAAATGAAATCTTTAGTGAAAATGAAGCAAGAAAAGGCTGAGCGCAGATTATTACAGCAACGTGCCAAGGTGGAGTACAAGTCGTTGCCCGATTTCATCCGTTATGTCGATTACCTGACCGTTGAGACGCTGAATGAGTGCGCGTTATCTTTTATTAACTCATTTTACGACGAATTTGTAAAATCACGTAAAACAGGAATATTTGAAACGAGTATACGATTTACGTCAGCATCTACCACATTTAATCCCTCTTGTCAAGAGATTAAACACGCGCTGGAGAAGATCCTCGACACTGTGGTTACCACCGTTGGAAATGTCAACCGAGTCTCGTATCTAAGCAGCAAAGTTGGTGGGAAGAACACAACTGGATACGGTCCCAATATACAAAACATGATAAAAGAATCAAGAAAATTCCGTTTAGCCTTTGATAATTTTCAAAATCGGGTCAATTACGACTTCGACAAAGCAGACGAATACGCATTGACGTACGACAGTGTCCGGCCAATCTACGAGTTTAATTTAACGTGGGATTACGATGCATTCAAAAGGCAGAATCATGATTTGTCGTCGTTGAAAGGTATGATGGAGCTGTTCGGTAATTGGTACAAGGAGTTGGAGAAACTCAGAAATAAACCAATTGGATTGCTCGAAGTGGATAGCAAAAAGATTAAAAGCGAATTAAACCCCATTCGCGAAGCACGACTACAAGAGATCAAGGATTACATTAAGGTACCTACTCACTCACTCGCTCACTTTCATAACTTGAATGCTTATTCACTCACCAACAACACAGGATATGGCCAAGAGTAAATGCGTTCAGCTACTTGATCATTTCAAAGATTCGTTGAATAAAATGGCTAATAGACCAGTAAATTTGAAAGACTTCGCTTCCCAAGCATCCATCCTTACCTCCATGAAGGAAGACGAGAAGAACATATTCAAAGCAACGTCCCAAGTAGAGCAAATGTACAACTTACTGCAGCATTACGAGGTCGTAGTCCCGTCCGAAGACATTGTATTACACGAAGATTTACACGAGAAAATAGTAGAGTACAAGAAAGAAATGGACTCTTCGTTGTCGTACAAGGAGAACAAACTGGGAGAAATGATAACTAACGTCGACGTCAACATAGTGAAATTGCAGGATCAAATCGCCGTCGTAGTTGACAGCTTGCAGAATGAAATGTATGTCGGCAGTGAGTACTACTATGAGTATACCAAGGTTCTAGAAGAATTAGCTGCATTACAATCGAAATTTGATTCATGCGAACAGCTTGCGAAGACATATGCAGGCTATCAACGGCTATTTAACGTTGATGAGTTCAATCGTAGCGACCTAGAGGCTGGCAAAGAAAAAATTGACGCCATGAAATCCATGTGGGAAATTGTGATGAAATGGAACGAAAAATATAATAATTGGATGGAAAATCAATTTTTAGCTCTGCAAGTGGAAGAAATGGACAAGGAAGTCCAGCAGAGTTTCAAGGAAGCATTTGCCATCAACAAGAAATTGCCATGTAAGAAATCACTAGTTTCCCCACTTATTTCTTTCGTTTATACCCACTTACTCATTCATTTATAGGCAAAGTAAGTGAAAAATTAAAGGATGAAATCACAGAATTCAAGGGATTAATGCCAAATATATTGGATTTAGGCAATCCCAATCTTCGCACTCGTCACTGGGAGAAGTTGTTTCATTTGATCGGCCAGACGTACATGGAGGGCATGCCTTTCACTCTAAAGCACTTACTAAATGCTAATATTATGAAGTTTAAAGACCAAATTGGTGAAATAAGTGCGTCATCTTCAGGCGAAGCGCAACTAGAAGCATCACTAACCAAGATACGCAACACTTGGAGCACACAGAAATTCGTCGTATTAAACCACCGCGATCAACACACTCTCTTCATTCTTGGCTCGTTAGAAGAAATATTCGCCATTCTAGAGGATAACCAGGTCACGTTACAGACCATGTTGGGCAGCCGTTATATCAAAGACATCCAAGAAACTGTTGAAGAATGGGCTAAGAAATTAGCAACACTCTCTGAGACATTAGATGAGTGGATCGCATGTCAAAGGACGTGGATGTATCTAGAAAATATATTTGGTGCAGAAGACATTCAAAAACAGTTACCCGCTGAAGCACAAAAATTTTTAGTTGTTGATCGTTCATGGAAGCAAATTATGGCACGAACAAATGCAGATCCATCAGTGCTACTGACCCTGCAGCCGTTAGACAACAGCACCATGTCACTTCTAGATACTTTTTTGATGAATAACGCAGCATTAGAGAGTATCCAGAAAAGTTTAGAAGAGTATTTAGACACGAAACGCATGGCATTTCCTCGCTTCTATTTCTTATCAAACGACGAATTGTTGGAAATCCTTTCCCAGACCAGAGATCCGCATGCAGTGCAACCGCACATGTCTAAATGCTTCGACGCCATCAAACGGATTAAATTTGGTGAAAAAAATGCTAAAAAACAAGAAAAAGAAATATTTGGTTTTTTAGATCCATCTGGTGAGTATGTGAAACTGTCAGACAGTGTTCGGGCAGAAGGTTTGGTTGAAGCGTGGCTTCTGGCCTTCGAGAAAGGGATGCGAACTGCGTTGTATGATCAATGCAAACATGCATATTTGAACTATCCACCAACAGATGAAGGTGCCATTGATCGCAAAGATTGGTTATGGGCGTATCCTGCACAGGTGGTTATTGCAATCGACCAAGTTTTATGGACATTTAATGGCACAAAAGCATTGAAAGCCATAGAAAATGGCGAAGATATTAACGCCATGCAGAAATTTTTAGATTTTTCCTTGAGCCAAATTGACGCAATGGTTGATTTAGTACGATCACCACTCGATAAGCAGCAAAGATGTCTGCTTGGTGCATTGTTAACGATTGATGTGCACGCTCGCGATGTAGTTAGAGCATTAGTAAGCAAGGAAATTGGCAGTTTAACAGATTTTGAATGGACGAAACAGTTAAGATATTACTGGGAAGAAAAAGAAGACGATATATTTGCTAAGCAGACTAATAGTTCGTTTAGATACGGGTATGAATATCTCGGCAATGGGCCTCGTTTAGTCATCACTCCACTTACTGATACATGTTATATGACACTTACCGGTGCTTTACACATGAAATTGGGAGGTGCTCCTGCAGGTCCCGCTGGTACAGGGAAAACAGAAACGACTAAAGATTTGGCAAAAGCCTTAGCTGTATACTGCGTCGTTTTCAACTGTTCAGATGGTTTGGATTATAAAATCATGGGCAGATTTTTCTCTGGATTGGCTCAGCAAGGTGCCTGGTCATGTTTCGACGAATTTAATCGAATTGACATTGAAGTGTTGTCAGTCATTGCCCAGCAAATCTTGTGCATTCAGCAAGCCGTGACAAAGCGATGCACTACTTTTGATTTTGAAGGTAAAATGATTCCATTGAATTTCGCATTTGGTGTGTTCATCACCATGAATCCAGGATATGCCGGCCGCACGGAGTTGCCGGATAACTTGAAGTCGCTGTTCAGACCTGTCGCTATGATGGTTCCCGATTATCGATTGATTGCCGAGATTATGTTATTTGCAGAAGGCTTTGCTAGAGCCTTGCCATTATCAAATAAAATGGCTCAGTTGTATGCATTGTCGTCGGAGCAATTATCAAAACAGTCGCATTATGATTTCGGTATGAGAGCAGTGAAGACTGTATTGGTCGCAGCAGGTCAGTTGAAACGTAAAGAACCCGATCAAAACGAAGATATCTTACTAATTAGAGCTATGAGAGACAGTAATATCCCCAAGTTTTTAGAGCAAGATATTCCGTTATTTGGTGGGATCGTCATGGATTTATTCCCGGGCGTCAAGGTGCCGTACGTTGATTACGGCAAGTTGCAGACCGCTATTGAGAGAACGTTAGAGAATTTAAAACTGCAGAAAGTACCAATATTCATCACCAAAGTTATCCAAGTGCACGAGACACAGCTTGTGCGTCACGGTATGATGGTTGTCGGAGAAAGTGGTAGTGGCAAAACAACAAATGTCATGGTATTAGCTCAAGCGTTATCCTTATTATACGACGAAAAAGTTGTCGATAAAGATGGATTTTACAAAACGGTTGATAGACTCATACTTAACCCCAAGTCGATTACCGCGGGCGAGTTGTACGGCGAGTTCAATCTAATGACTAATGAATGGAGGGATGGTATCGTGCCAAAACTGGTAAGAAGTTGCGTTGATGCACAAAATGGAGGCAGTGAAAATAGAAAATGGATTGTTTTTGATGGTCCTGTCGATGCGGTGTGGATCGAGAACATGAACACTGTGTTGGATGACAATAAAACAT
>JACCDO011891455.1_pt1 | contig 12124 bp, 11 predicted proteins | sample 7446101 | NCBI WGS metagenome assembly JACCDO01 (sample SAMN15323440, study PRJNA562643) | freshwater metagenome | isolation source: river surface water | place: USA:Blue River Watershed | collected 2017-08-16 | reverse complement strand
GCAGCAGGTTTGGCAGCGGCAGCAGCAGCAGGTTTGGCAGCAGCAGCAGGCTTGGCAGCAGGTTTGGCAGCAACGGCAGGTTTGGCAGCAGCAGCAGGCGCCACCTTGGAAATGGGTGGTAATAGGGGACTACCTGGTCCATATGGATCTGAAAATTTCGGCGGCGGCATCTCTAATTGACAGCCCTAAATAAACCAATCCATTTGCCAATCCCCTTCCACCTCTTTCTTATAATCTGCTACCGTTAGCCCGTAATCAAATACATGGAAAAATCCCACTCGGGAATTCATTCCAGGCGCCCCCAATCCGTATTTCTGAAAACCCAGTGAAATAAACGGCAGTTGAATGGCATTTAGAATTGATCCGCCTTCAACCGGCATCATTGCATAAAAAACATCATCATGCAAATCCAAGAATACCGCACTATTCCCTAACTGCCGCATATCCTGTCTCGCTGCCGCAAGTGGCGCAACCTGTAAACGCAGCTTACCTACATCCCCGCCCTCCACGTAATCGATACTTATAAAATAAAGGACCGATTTTTGTATTGGCACATTGGATATAACATAGGAACTGTCTTTTAGACGATATAGGCAGAGATAGACACCTTGTTTTTTTGTTGCTGTAGCCGGCACATATGTCAAATAAAGAAAAAACGGGTAGCCTGCAGCAACACATCGCATTGGTTCGCGACCTGCGGTAGGAAGGTTATCAAATGAAATAGTCATTGTAATTGTCCGCCACGCACATGGTGAGACAGGTGTTGTACATTGCCAGAACGATTTTGATCGGAACACGGCAAACCCGCGCGCCTCCGCTAATTCCTGGCGCGGTCGTGTATCAATCTCAACACCACTCCACAGCGAATAAAATATATCTGGATTTCTATATTCCTCAAATCGTAAACCAGATCCAAATGTTCCTGCAAATTGCGGCTGACCATATACGCCTTCTGGTGGTGCCTTTCGCTCTCGCTCATATACCGCAAACGAAAGCATTGGAGCCCCGCGCTCTTGTGTCATAAACATGACATCCTTACTAATACTTTGCGGGTCCTTCGCTGCAGCGGCAGGATCGTCCGCATCCTCTACTAAAAGCTCATCCTCGGGATTATTTGACCATAAACATCTCACATAATTGGCCGCAAGAGGGCGTATAGGTGTTACAGAATTTGCAATATATTTTCCAGGAAGGAGATTTCGAAAATCACCTGGAATATCGACATGCTCCTTCTCAAAGTCCCAAAGCTCCTTTTCAACAATCGTTATCATACCGTGCCCAGTATTTTGCGCCCATCTCCAATTACGAGGTGTTTCAGACCAGATATTGGCAATTAGGAGATAATCTGCTGATCCACCTGCGACGTCATGTGCTACGAGTGGCGGAACTTTCATCGAGTCTGTCAGGATCCGTCTGCGAATCAACATCCTCTGCGGACCTGCACGTATAAACAACTCAGCACCCGCAGACGCAGGTCTCGTCGGACTCACATCACCATATAATTGATAACGCGCTTGTGCTTGCTCGGCCTTATTGACCGAATGAAGTTTCCGCACAACATTTTCAATTAGGAGCATCATTTCACCGAAGGTAGGTTGTGAATAGAATGTGTAATAGGCCGATGATTTAGGAGCAGGAAAAAGGGCGCCTGTAGGTTTACCACCTGCGTTAATAAAACGTTCTTGTACACATTTAAGAGGAACGGATGATGTGAGAGTTCCGCGTTTCATTTCGGAGCAGAAATTATAGTCTTCGAACGCCTGTTCTGGTGGTCGTGCAGGCGTGAGGTTCTGCAGTAAGGGGTCAGTGGCTGCAACATGGCGTCGATCAATTGGTTGCTTCACGGCCTCCATTGTTCCAGTAACCGCTCCAACGGCAGCTTCTTTTATTGCAGCCGGTCGCAGGACTTCTTGTGTCCGTCCTGCAGTAAATTGGAAATTCGGCTGTGGCTTAATTGCAGCTTCAGGTACTGGCGGAGGGCCACCTTTTAGACCGAGTGACAGGTGGATTGTTTCAGGTGAGAGATATGTATTACCTTGTTCGGCAACCTCATGAAATTTAGAGCGAAGTTCGGCGAGTCCTGGGCGAACAGCAGGCAGATTCGGGGGTTGCGGTGAGAGAAGTTGCAGTCCACTCGCTTCAGCAGTTGCAGGGGTATCTGCAGAGCTAGCAGCGGTAGCAGGCCCAGCATTTTGCAGGATTGTAACAATAGCTAACTCCTTTGCAGCCCTAGCAGCGGCAGCGGCAGATTGGATAAATTCATCCTTTGCCTGTAAGACGGCAAGCGGATCTGGTAATAAGTCTTGAATGACTTCGCCAACCGTTGTGGCTTTCCTTGTACGTCTTTTAGACTGGCGAGCGGGCGCTTGTGGCGGAGGCTCTGCCTCAACTTCCATTGCAGATGCAAGAGCTGCAAACATCTTACTAAATGACTGGAAAAGGAGCTGCTCAAGATAGCGCAATAAAAGTTACTGGAGCCCTGGAAGGCCGGCTCCTTCACCGCCCACAAATCTGTTAAATGCTTGTGCTGCAGCTCCTAACCAATCCCTAATTGTTGATGGGCGGCCTTGTACACGTGCTTTTAGGCTGTTAGGCTCTGGTAGAGGGGGTGGTGGAATACTTACAGTTTGTTGAACAGGTATAGGCTTGTTGCTGTTGCTGTTGCTGTTACCGAGGCAGAATGTGATTGCAGAGGATATTTCTGCTGGCCGCCCTCGACGACCATCCGCACCAACACCACTATGAGCAAGTGCTGCAATATCTTGTAAATGTTCGTTAATTTGTTCGAATGTACGAGGCCGCGCTTCGTCATCCCATAAAAGGGCCGGCGCAGTCTTTAAATCGCGAGGATAGCCGCGTCCAGCCGCAATACAACCATTTATTTCCCATAAATAACGTAAGCAATCAATACTATAATTTCCAGGACGAGATGCAGGATTTCTACACACCTCCATTCCTAATTGCCGAATAGATTCAGGTGTCCTTATAATTGGTGTCGTAGCCCCAGAACCTGCCAAAAATGTTAGCGGAAGACGCAATATCAACCTCATTGTCGTCTTACCAACTCCTGGCACTATTCGAAATACCCTATTATTTACATCGCCCTCTATATTTATAAACCCCTGACGACGTGGAGTTAGGCCGGTCATTTCATCAACTGCAATTATTTTTGATATGTCAATAACGTATGGTCCACGACTAGTAGGGCCAATTAGGACACCTGAAATGGCGGTTGATTGACCTGCGGTTGTTGTTCCATCAACAGTTAGGGTAAGAATGAGGCCTTCTTCAGGCGATACGAGGCGTACACGAATTCCGTCTGCCAAATTTCCTTCTGCCACTCGCTGACTGCCACTGCCGCCAGCAGTTATAACTGCCAACCCACGACCCCCTAACAGCAACTCTGCCGACCCTGTCGGGTCTCTGCGAGGGAATAGATTGAGTTCACCTGTCTCCATATTTACCGCGCAATTCTTATTAACATGGCGCTCAGGAGCGAGCTGATTAATTACACGAGGATCACGACTCTGCTCCTTCAAACACTTCTCAACCTCTTTCCGCTTTACACACTGCTCGGCCGAGACTGTAAATGACTTATATGGACATGTACCAAATGTTGGCCTTATATCTTCATATGGTCGACCCGTCTGAGGATCTGTCTGATTGGCACGATCTGTCTCACTGATGTAGAGGCCTGCAACTTCGGTTTCGTTGGAAGGGATGCCAGTGGTACAAATACCACATATACGCCTAAATGTTTCGTCTTCAAATGCTGCACAACCGCGTCGACCAGCTTCAGCGCAAAAATTTATATATTTTTGCAGATGTGTTGGGGGTACTTTATCAAATGTGCGCGTCTGTGCTCGAGGTAAAGGGATGGCATTTGGGCCAACATAGTTACTAGGATCGAGTGTGAAGAGTTGGACCGGGCGTTGATTTGGTAGGCGCTTCAGAGCATTTTGTGGCGTTGTCGATTGTCGTCTACTAACATCCACAGGAGTTGCATTTCCCCAAATAATACCCTTACTGGCTGGTAAATCTATTCTGGCATCTGTACGCTGCCCAGAAGACATTTACTTATATATGGGTTTATCGTCCATGAATGTTAACGTTTGTTGCGTTTGTTATTACAACCCCCTAATTCAAGTTATCAGGTCGCAGGCGGCTCGCTGCATCCATTTCACGAGTAATGACACGGAACACAAACTGTGTCTGACGATTCAAATTAATGCAGCTACCCGAGTATGTTGTTGCACCATCGAGAAAGTTGTTATTAATTATGGCTGTTCCACCAAATGGATTCACAGCAGTTGAGCCAGTTGTAGGATCAACCATCTGTGTCTCCAAAATGATATAATTAGAATATCCAACAATGTTTGAACCATCCGCAATACCTGCACCAGTACCTGCTGTGTCATATGCCACACCCACGACTAAATGACCTGTCTCCTGATTTATATATGTGTCGAGTTGCGTGGCCGCATCGGGATATACCGCATTTGTTGAGTTGAAATCCTTGAATAAAACACGATCACCTACCTGAATCGCAAACTTGGAGAAATATTTCGTGGTTCGCACAAATAAATAACGACCAGCACCACTGGAAGTATAGAAAGTTGATCCAATTACAAGGGGATTTGCACTCGAATACACCTGATTGATAACACTTGTATCCAAATTAGTCTGCAAGGGTGTTCCATCGGGACGCTCAATACGTAAACTGAGTCGTGTCAATGTTGCAAGTGGTGTCGGCATCCATACACGCTGCGCCTTCAGATTCTTTGGGATAAATGCAATATAGCCGCGGTTAGTATTATTGTTTACGGTGTCCATAGTCCAGAGTGAATCATATTGCAAAACTGCAAACGCATTATCTAAATGGTTGTCCGTACCATAATTGTTACCACGATACTCATCTAAATGCAGCGTCAAGTAGGGGAAAGAGAGAGCATTTGCATTGATATTTGTACTATAAGTTGGCGTTCCGCTCGCATCCTGTCGAATAATCACATCAAGTCCCTCCGCAGGTAAGATGGCCTTAATAAATTCAATTCGAACAATATTCTTAAATTTCATATAAGATGAAGGAGATAGACCGAATCCTTGTTTGTTATTGGCAGGATCAAAGTTAACACTGAAGTTGTAACGATTATCAGTGGAGTTGTTGACCCAATCACGATCTGCCGAGTAAATGATAAGGTTGTTCTCGACCTCCTTGTAATTGACAACATCATCATCCTTGATGACAACTTGCTGACTGAGAATTTTCTGTTCATTATCGACGGGTGTAACTAGGTTTGGAGAGGAAGTAGCAATACCTTTATCACGAGAATTGTTTACGATAGAGTCAAGGAACTCATTCATGGGTCCAGCGGTGACACGAGGAGAATGTGTTTCAGCGGGGACAAATACATCGACCGACGATGATGTAGGTGCAGGCATAGCAGCGAGCGCCTCTTCACGCGCTTTCTTGGCACGTTCATAAAGCTCCATTGGGCTAGGACCGTCATCCGTAAAATCAATCTTAAATTCAGGCATTGGAGGAGCGGCCTTCTTCACTTCCATACGTTCTTTTTGTAGAGCATCAAAACGGCTAGATGTGTCCATAAAAAGAGAGTCAAGAGGTGTTCCGCCAGCGGCTGCATTATCGGGGAGAGCTTGTTGGCCGGTTGTTGTAGGTTTGCCGGTAGCACGGACCGCTGTGATGACTTGCTGGGGCTGAGGTCTACCTTGTGTCTGTCCAGGCCCATTTGCCGGAGGTGATGGTGGCATCGCGGCAGGCTTTTTCAAGACACTATTCGTAAATTCTTGGGCAGTTGTTACAAGAACTTCTTTATTCAGAAAAGTGAGTGGCTTAGAACCTTGTACAGAATATACCTCTTCCACATAGTGATTTAAATACAGATCTAATTGATCTGCTAGCTTGGGTGTTAGAGTGACTCCACGTTTAATAAAATCTTTACTGAGGATTCCGTAGAGCATACGACGATTTTCATCGGATAGGAATTTATCAGAACCAGCTGCTGCGCCGGCGCCAGGTTGTGCATATTGGCGACTCATATTCTACACTACTATGGAGAGTATGAATCTATCCATTAAGCTTATCACGCGTAAGCTAGCTTTATAATAGATTTACCATTTATTCCTTTAGCATTCTACGTAGAGTTAGCTTAGGGAAGAAGACGTGATTGATGATTGTCACAAACACTGTTGCGTAGAGGGCAGCATATACAACAGACACACGTGCGGCGTACCGAGCAAAGGCAAAAATGACTAGGAAGATCACAAAATGGATGGACATATCATAAAGGAGGTTGCTCAGGACGATCATATCTACTAAAAGATGCGAGGAAAATAGCTGGGACTTTAAGTGCCCACCCCCCAGTCTAAGGACCAACGCGTAGGGCCCGCAGGGTCCGAGCAGCCACTGCCGTTGGCACACGGCTTAGCTAAACACCCAATCACGCAATGCTAACATATACTTATCTGCAATCGGCCGCTTCACAAACTTTGCAAACGGAACCCCATGAATCATACAAATTATAAATAATATTGAATACATTCCACATTCACTATTACTATATTGAAAACGTCGACCATTGTATCCAAATATTGCATTCGGCTCCTCATACGCAAGATCTTCCATAAATCTCCGCACCTGTTTTGGCGGCTTCATTCCATAACTGTCAAAATAATATACACCTGATTTCTTTGCATTTGTATCAATAATAAGAGCCACCCAATGCGTACCCTTTCCTAAATGATTATCTAAATTAAATACAACACCGCCGTATTTTATTCCCTCTGCGCGTAACTTCGGAATTTCAATAGAACACATCTTAGGAATTAAGCACTCACGCCGATCTTTTACATAGGGGCTCGGTGCTGAAAAGTCGATTGGATGCACTCCATAAAAGCGGAACCATGGATATATATCAGCATATTGCTTCAAAACAAGCTCAATGTTTTTGTTGTCAAGCCATTGATCAGGGTCGGAATCCCATTCTGTAGGCTTGGGAGGTCTCAAAGCGGATGCAAGGAGTTGTTTGGCAGCCACTGTGCCGGCAGATTCTAATATACAACGCTCATCATTAATCTTGCAACGCGTCTTGGTCGCTAATTGCTGGCGAAGAGTACGTGATAAAGGAACCCCTGTTGCCTTCGCTAATTCAGCATCCGATACACATTGACGGCGCTTCTTTCGCGTTGCCGCATCTTTGCCAATAAATCGTGGATGACATTTGGGTGCACCTAAAAATCCCTCATACGGCGCTGGAGCTATAGGTACAGCTGACCTTTCCCCAGCTGATTGCATTACAGCAACATTTGTTGCCATATTCTGACCATTCATCCTCAATGCTACTCTATTGTTAGAAAAACGAAACAATTAGTAAATGGATGATAATCCTGATCTAAAAGTAACATATACAAGCCATCGTTATTGGCGTATTATTTTTCCACTATTTGTATTGCTAATCATCATACAATACATTGTAATCTTCATGTTTTATCCTGCAAGTACTGATCTGGCCATAATTGCCACAAATGCACGGCGTGGATTCAACATTTTCTCAAACCAAAATCGCCCTCGTAAGTAGTTAAAATGGACGGAATGGTGCCTATTGTATTGATTGTTGTAGGTGTTGCTGCACTCTTCTACTGTCTAATTGCCATTTCCTATTATGTCGGCGGTAAGGATGATTACTCTTCCCTACAACCTATGCTAACAAGCATTGCTATCACAAACCTAATTGGAACTATTCTCCTAATGGTTGGCATGATCGTATATTTCAAGTCAAATCCCGCACTTTCAAACATATTTGCTATTGGTATTTCCGGTGTTGCTATTTTCTTCTCTATGACTGCAGTTAGTGTGAGTGTGTTAGGAAAAGTCTACTCTTAATAGAGCATATGAAACATATATTAAATAAATTATTAGTATTATTAATAATTTGTTTACTACTATTATTAATATTAAAATATTATTTTCCAATATTTGAGGCATTTGAAAATAACACATGGGCAATTGTACAATACGATGATCGAGAATTAAATAATAATGAGCAGGAACTCGTAAATATTAATAAAAAATATGCAGCCGCGCACAATTACGATTATATTTTTCTAAAAGATGGATATAATCATTTACCTCCTTATTGGGCAAAAGTAGCAGCAGTTAGGGATGTGATGAAACAAGGAAAACATAAAGGTGTTTGTTGGATTGATACTGATGCTGTTTTTGTAAATCATTCCAAATCTATCGAAGAATTTTGTAATAATGAAGGTGTTCGTGAGGCGGCTTTTGTCATGGCTAAAGATCCGCCCCAATGGAACATGGATTTTAACGCTGGTGTATGGTTTGTGCGTAATAATAGCCACGGAAACGCTGTCATGGATCATTGGATGAAATGCTGGGATGCAGTTATGAATGACTGGACAAAAGAGGGTACTAAGTGGAAATGCAGCGGAGTTTGGGCTGGTCCATCCTATGAACAAGGCGCATTTATCGAAAATGTAATGAAAAATGATGATTTGCGCGGCCATATTGCACAACTTTCCTATGATTTTTTACAAACAATTGACTGGACATTGCCAAATGCATTCACAATACACTTTGCAGGAGATCAAAAATCAGTAATACCGCGTTTTCTTAAATCATATAAATCGCCTTAACATTCTGCTGAAATCTAATTTTACACATATTTGCACCTGATGCATCTACTTGTAAAATCGACGGTGTTGCTAGAATTGATATTCCTTGTAACTGCAACGCAACGCGGATCTTTTCACCAGCCACTAACTGACGTGTCATCCCCTGCTCAGCAGTACCAACCCCAGCGCCAGTACCAACCCTCTTATCATATACCCTAACTGTCCGTGAAGAAGCTCCCATATAAATTGTAAGCTTTTTATTATATACTAATGGAAAAATAATTTTTTTAAAGAAATCTGCAGTTAGGGCAGGGTTCACAACGCCAAAAAATGTTTGTTGGTGTAAATAAAGTGTACTCGCCAAATAACTTTGCAACATCTGCAATTTGGTCGCAAATTGACTATTTTCCGCCAAATTTAATATCAACTTTCCCGTTTGTAAATCATGATGAATCACCTCCAATGTCGGCGTTAAAACAATTAAATTATTTAACGCCACATTTGTGTCAATATATTTAAATGGTGCAATCAATATTTTTTGACTTATCTGTGGTTCAAATGGCAGTACTTGAATATTGTATACATCCAATGTTTGCGCAGGAATCCATAACTCCATTACCTATTTTTCACACACTACATTTAGGCACACAGTGATTCACAATCGCCTAGTTTGCACCCTTGTTGCAAGCTTAAGTCCTTTACAACCTCTAATTGTAATTATGATGTCTACAGGTGCAACAGTTGCACGTATCCCAAATCTAGCCTGGCTCGGCCCTCGTGGCTCAGGTAAACGAACCGCTGTCCAAGAATTCCTTAGAGCCTACGCAGAACGTATTGGACATTCCTATACACTCCAAACAAAGCGCTGGCAACTCCAAAATAGTGATGGAGAGGGTGAAATTAGTACAAGTGTTGAAGAAAGTAGTAGTTCCGCCAAAGATGAGAAAAAAGGACTCGCATATGAAACAAGTCGCATCCATAAAGGGTTCGATGTTGCACGTATGAGCCTCCAAGATAAAAACTATATCCAAGCAATCCTATCAAATCTCCAAGGCACTTCCAATATTTTACTCGGCGATGGTCCAGGAGCGAGCCATATTCTTGTTTTCTATCATGCACACCTTCTAAGTGAAGAAAGTGTAATTCTTATCCAAGAAGTACTTGAAAAATATCACAGCACTGTCACTTTCCTACTCACAAGTGAATATCCTATTAGTCGCAGACTTAGTGACTGGTTTTATGATATTCCCTATCCTGGACCCGACAGATCCTATTCCGCACTCGCAGCCACTCATTCAGGTCTGCCTGCAGTCGATGAAGATGGACAAGGTGATGCATGGCTACATTTCTTCAATAAATCATTCGATCAGTGGCGAGCTCATAAAGGACAACCATGGACCGTGTCAGTTGTACTTGAAATTCGCCAATGGATCTATACATGCATGCAACGTAATTTACGTTGGTGCGATATGATCCTATATTGGACGCAAACAATTCATAGAAAATTCAATAAGGGGCTGCTAACACGTGAGGAGGCTATTAATTGTTTTTCGTATTTGTCCAAAGTTTCAATGGGTGGTGGTTTTGTGATGTTACCAAGTTATCGCATCCCAGTTGCATGGGAACAGTTTATGATCGAATTCCTAGAATGTTTTGCAGGTGCTTAACAGATATGCGGGCGACAAATCACCCACTTTACAAGGGCCTATTACAAATAATGCATGCTGAAAAAACGGCCCCTGCCCCTAAATGGTATCCTGCAGCTGTGACACCTACCGATTTGCAGGTGATTCGCAAGGAATCTGCCGGCGGACAATTTGACAAACTTAACCTGCGACAGAACATGGCCGCAGAGGTGGCAGTTGGCAGAGGCCGTATTTACGCACACGAGTGCGAATTCGCACGTATCATCACCCTAACTGACCTGCCATACGACCCGACCCCACTACGAGAATGGGGGCACTTAATTCGCATATTTGGCCCAACACAACATGCAAATACATCGGTCCATAAAACACAAGTCTTATGGTTCGCAAGTCGCCAAGACCGCTTCTGGCCCGCTAAAGGACAACCTTTGGGCCCCGAACATATTAATGGAGGATATTGTCTTGTATGTAATCCAGGTGCCGTCGTCATTTATCGTTACGAAGATGCAACACGCGTGTTGGTCCATGAACTATTACACGGTTTTTGCACAGATAAGCCAATTAGCCCTGCACATTCTCTCGAAAAACTCGAGGCCGCTACAGAAGCATGGGCCGAAATTATTTTAGCCGCCGCCCGTGAATCAGGTATCGCAGCACCACATCCAATTCCTGGAGCACTTACTGCACAACTCCAATGGGTTGCACTGCAAAATCTCCGCCTGAGGCGTGATCATGGTGTCAACTCGCCACGCGATTACGCATGGCGCTACACAGTCGGTAAAGAAGCCGCACTTATCAGTATGGGTTTTTTACCTTACATACGTAAATTTAAAAATGTCTCCATGCGACTCACACCACCCGTTAGTCGCAATTCTGCTCTCTAAGCCTTCATGCCTTCAATAATCTCCTTAATGATTCGGAAAAGACCCCGCTGTAGATCCTTATAACTAATAGCAGAGCCTTCAGCATCCCCTAGACATGTACTCATCATTTTATCAACAATAATTCGTTTGTTGCCATTCTTGAGATTGTGCTCATCAATATATACATTCACTAAATGCGTTATTTCAGTTGGCTTCATTGTCTGCCCTGGCATCTTATTCAGAAGACGTGCTAGATTATCATTTAGAGGAATTGGGCGCTTGAAAATGCAATTTGGACGCGAATCCTCGCTCGTAGGCGTACTACGCTTCTGACGCTTACGCGCATTCTTCACCTCCTTCACATGCCGCTTCTCAAGCTTCTTCAGCGCTGCAATGGACGTCATAGCCGCCTCCTTAATACTCACCAACTGCTCCAGTACCGTCGCCAGCTCTGTTGTAAATGTCGGCATCTCATCTTGCACCGGTTCATCTGTCGCAGATGCATTACTACTCGCCACACTCTCCTCTACCGGTGGTGATGGCGGAGCTGGAATCTCTACTGTTACAGGCGCCTCCTTTTTCGTACGCCCCCTCTTTACACCATTGCTTGAACCAGTGCTGTTATTCGAAGTCTCCTTCGGCATCTTAATAATCGGTATTTGTCTAATTACTTTAGACGCTGACTAACTGCTTTTCAAACATGTCAACCGGCACCCAATCAATTTTCCCGTTTGGCCTAATAATGTCCTATAAAAAGTATGACAAAATTTTTTCCATCATATATGGCATCCAGCCCGCGCGACAAAATTGATTCCCGATGTTTCTGCTACCCCACCAGCACAAGCCCCCAAGCCAAAGATGTCCTCCTCCGTAGTATTTCCCAGCAACTTCAACGCCTCCCGTCTGAGTGTTAGCCCACTCAAAACGCTTGACAGCGGTGCCAAGCAAGCTTACATCAACTAT
>JACCDO010076028.1_pt1 | contig 12124 bp, 11 predicted proteins | sample 7446101 | NCBI WGS metagenome assembly JACCDO01 (sample SAMN15323440, study PRJNA562643) | freshwater metagenome | isolation source: river surface water | place: USA:Blue River Watershed | collected 2017-08-16 | reverse complement strand
GAAATTGCAGGAGGTATTGCCCCTTACAACTATACTTGGAATGTGGGTGAAGGAAATGGTTCTGTTGTCATTGGATTGTGCGGTGGTGAGGATGTTTCCGTTAATGTTTCTGACGCTCGTGGATGTTTGGTTAGCTTTAATGTAGGTTTGTCTGAATGTACCGTGACGGAATGTCCAAGAAATGAGCACAGAAGTCAAACTCAAGGTGGATGGGGCGCTATTCCAAAAGGGAATAATCCAGGAATGTATTTAACTTTAAACTTTAGTGAGGCATTTCCTTACGGAATAACTTTGGGTTGTGGTGACAACACCATGACTTTCAATAGTGCTGAATCCATTACAAACTTTCTACCTGTAGGTGGAACTTCATCAGAGCTTCCTACTGTTTCTGTTTTGACAGGACAATTGTTAACAGCCATGATCAACATTGGTTTCGACAGTTATTTTGAAGATTTCGGATCTTCAGATATCGAACTCGCTGATATGTATGTGGTAGGATGCGATTTGACCATTGGTGAAGTAATCGTTCTAGCAAATCAGGCTATTGGAGGTTGCAATAATGATTATTCTTTGGATTGGTTCAATCATATTCTTACCACAATCAATGAAAACTATGATAACGGCACAGTTGATAATGGTTTGATTTCATGTTTCCCTTCAACAGATCGTTCTTTGACACATCAAACAAATGAGATTGCCGCAGCATTGATGTTGGATCAGGTTTATCCTAATCCTGCACAAGGTCATTTCAACGTGGCGATGAATTTGAATCGTGATGAGGTGGTGACTTGTAAAATTCTTAGTGTAACAGGTCAAGTAGTTGCTCAAACGCAACTTATGGGTTCAGCAGGTGCAAACATTTGGACTGTTGATTTGTCAAACTTGGCCGCTCAAATGTACATCGTCAACTTAAGTTCTTCGGATAATTCGAGCAACTTCAATTTGATGGTGAAGTAATTTTAGATCGAAATAGAAAAGGCTACCAATTGGTAGCCTTTTTTTTAGCCTTGGAATTTTTCATGAAATGGTTATTGTATAAGACTTCATCAATAGATAAACATTCTTTAAACGAAAAATTGTACATGTTTTCTCTGATTAATCGCAAAGAGAATTTATGCATGCTTGTTTCTTTATTCTTGTCGCAAAAAGCCTTTGAAATACTTTTTGTTAAAAATCACTATTAACAACGCTACATAAGGCAACAACCAAACCACCCTAGCCTGCAATCGCCCATAGGGAGAATTCAATCCACCGGTAATCATGGCGTTGATAAAAATACCCAATAAAACAAATACAATAAGTCCTTTGACAATTCCGCTGATTTGCTCAGATAAGGATGGCGTAAAAAAGATGTAAATCAATAAGAGGCAACTAATAGCTATCCACAAAAGTTGAAACAAATTGATCCACTCAAAATTAAGATCTTGACCATTCCATCGGTTTTGTCGGCTGTTTTTGTAGTTGTTTTCTTCTAACGGAAACCACTTTTGGATTTGCTCCAAAGGAGTGGTGTTTTGATAAGAGGTGAGCCCATGCCCAATCTCAATCTGGCCCAATTGAACCAAACCGTATTGAATGAATTTATAGGCATTCATGGCCAAGTATCGTGGCTCAATGATGTTTTGATGAATAATCTGATCAAAAGGTGCCTTGCTGCCTTTCCATCCGCCACATGAGTCCACCAAATGGCTTCCCCAAATAAATCCTGCAGCGTCACAGGGAAGTGAATCTTTGTATGGGCACAGCGGATGAGATTGCCATGCTGGTTCGTTGCAATGTTCGCACAGGAAAGGACGAAGAATTCCTGCATCATTCAAGTGAGCCATTAAAAACACATGGGATCCCTTGGTGATGTTGTATTCTTTGTCAATGACTCTATTGATGACCGCTAAGGAACACCATGAAAAAATTACAACTCCAATGCAGTAAAGGAGCTTCATTTTTGCATCACGACCAATGGATTTTCTCTTAACGAGCCAATAGATCATGACCATTATCGCAAAACACAAACCCATCAAAAGGTTGGAAAGATGGGCAATGAATCCAAAAATTAATAGAAGGGTGAGCAGTGTTTTATTGACCCAGGATAATTTTTTATTGTTCATTAAGACAAACAAAATCAAGATGACCAACGGAGTGATGAAGTCAGGCATCAATTGATTGGAATACCAAGCAATGCCGGAAAAGAATGTCAAGCTCAATACAGATATGAGATGAGCGCGTGCAATCATTCGCTTATCTTGAATTAATGTGCTGACTGTAGAATACAGAACATAAGAAGTAATGAGGTTTTGAATCAAAATGACTAGCCAAGGAGATAATCCCACGGAAGTAATCCTCAAGAATATACCGTAGGCTATGGGCCTATCCAACGGGACAAACATTTCAAATCCGCTGGATATATAGGTGCCTGTATCGGAATAAACCAGCGGAAACCCATTGTATAAAGCGACCAATGTTAAGATGGAGGCTCCTAGGGCTATTGTCCAAAAGGAATTTTCGAATCGTGAATTCGGCTTTATTTCCGAAATTGAATTTTGATTCAAAGTGTATTGTTTACTTGAGATGGATGTAAAGTTACTCTGAAAATTTATCTTTAACAATCTTGTCAAAGATCTTCGAGCGCTTTATTTCATTAAATACATTTCAATGAGCTTATTTCTATCAGCCTTACCATTCTGATTCAATGGAATTTTATCGATGACTTTAATGTCAGATGGTACCATGTATTCAGGTAGTGTTTTCTTTAGCGTTTCCAAAACGGCTTGTTTGACATCAAAGTCGACGGGATACTTAAGCGTGACCATGCTCACGATCTTCTTCACTTCTTCGTTTCTTTTTAGCGCAATGGTTTCAGATTTATCAATGAATTCAATTGTATCAATTTTTGAGGTTATCTCATTGAGTTCAATTCTGAAACCACGTAACTTTATTTGATCATCGTTTCGTCCTTTACAGAAAAGCATACCGTCCTCAAAATAGCCGAGATCTCCCGTTCTAAAAAAGCGGGTATTGTTTTTATTACCAAATTTAATCGCGTTTAAATCAGATCGATTGAGATAGCCAATGGACACGTGCTCGCCATGAATCACAATTTCGTTGTCCTCTATTGTAATTTCACTCTCGCGCTTGGGATATCCAACGGGAAGCCAATTGTATTTGGCAATAACTTGCTCATCTATTTCAACCAATGTTGTGGCTACTGTCGCTTCTGTAGGTCCATATGTATTGATAACCCTAGCATGGGAGTAATGCTGTTTTAATGAAGCGGCTAATGAATGAGGAAGCACCTCTCCACAAAACAGAAACACTCGGATGTTTTCAGCGATGCTTTGGAAAGATTCTCTTGCATACATCAGAGAGAAAGATGGGGTTGATATCCAAACACTGGCTTTGTATTGTTGAATGCGATGCAAGAAATTATCCGGTTGTTCTATAGTTCTTTTCCCATTCAAAAGCAGTGTAGCTCCCAAAGCACTGAAAGTAATGAGTTCAAAAACAGATAAATCAAAACTGAAAACAGCAATATTGGCAAACACATCATCCGCTTTGAATCCAAAATCATTGGTCATCCAACGAATAAAGGACAAGACGGCTTGTCTTGAAATTTGAACACCTTTGGGTTCTCCGGTACTTCCGCTGGTAAATATGATGTAGACGATAGGATCAATGTCAGGCAAGCATTTGGACATGTCAAGTTTCAAATGCGTTGTATGAAAGGCCAACGGTTGAGAATGTTCATACTTGATTTCTGGCAGATCTTTTATCGCTATTGAATTAAATTCACTGCAATTAATAAGAAGTTGAGCGCCAGAAATTTCTGCAATACGCTCAATTCTGTCTTTAGGATATACTTCATCTATGGGGATGTATGTTATTCCTGATTGCATGCATGCATAAATGGCTGAAATCATTTCTGCGTTTTTATGACCATAAATCATAACGGGCAATCCTTTCACAATTCCTATCTCTTGTGTCAAATGAAGAGCAAGTTCGTTCACTTTGCTCTGAAATTCGGTCCAGCTTAGGCTGTGGTTTTCACCAATTACTGCGGGCTTGTCATTGTCTTTGTTGAGATCAATGAATTGTAAAGTGTCAAAGCAAAACTTCATGATTAAAATAATTTACCACTAAAAATATAAATGGAAATGGCCACCAATTGAAACATGATGAAGATAGAAATATACTGAACCACTTTGGGATTCATGTTTCCAAAAACAACATCCCTTTTGTTTTTCTTGCACTGCATTTGGTAGTAGTTGTGAATGACGGAATACAAGCCAAACAACATTCCGCTGATGATGTAATGCCATTCAAAGCCATTCCAAAAACCCATCAAAGTAAAGGTCGAAAACAGCGCGATACTTTGACGGGTAATCGGTGTGTAAAGATTTTTGGTGGTTAAATAGCGAAGGATGGGTTTGAAGAAATAATCATTGAGCCAATCGCCCAGCGATTTGTGCCAACGTTGCCAAAATTCTTTTGGATTGATGGCCAAGAAGGGCTGATTAAAATTGTAGGGGACCGACATACCAACCATATTGCCCAACGCCATCGCCAAAAGAGAATAGCCCGCAAAATCGAAAAACAAGAACAGCAGGTAGGCATACATTTGGGTCAAGTGATACAACCAAAAGGAAAGACCTTCAAGATGATCCAGAATTAGTATTTGGATTGCTGCAGCCAAGATGTATTTGTAGAGTATTCCTTGTGCCAAATATTGAAGACCTGTATTCAATTGCTCTTGATTGACCCCTTCAAATCCCTGGTTCAGATTTTCTTGAAAACGTCTAAAGCGATCGATTGGTCCAATCAACAGCGTCGGTGGGAAAATCAAAAAGTTGATGTAATCGTACCAAGGAATGGCCGCTTGTTCGCGCTCATCGAAATGGATTTGAAGCATCTTGAAGGTCATGTAGGATATTCCCGCAATCTGTAAAATAGTCCTAAGATCTGTTTTTGCATGTGGCAGTACATGCAATAACTTATTTAAAAAGAGCGGAAGAATATACAAGGCTACTGTCCAAATGCGTGATGAGGTTTTTCCCAAACTGAGCCAGCGATAGAGGAGATATCCGTATATCACAAACCCAAATATTCCAATGGGATTGGTATACAACAATCCACAGTACATAATCCCCAACAAAAGCAACCAATGTCTGAACAAAAAGAAATATTTGACGGGAAGAATAAACCGAAGAACAAATGTCATCGACACCGCAATGGCGGCCACCCAATAAAAGTTCCAATCGCTAAAAGGTAGGATGTTGTTCAAGTTCATTTCAGTGTGCTTTAAAATTGTTGGTAAACAAAGCTCACCTTTGATTTGACTTTTTTAGCGGCATTTGGATAAACCATCGCCTCAACATCCCACACATAGAGCAGGAGATAACCAATAAATATTAGCAAGTAAAGAAGTGTATTCTTGATGGATTTATTCATGACAAAATTCTTGATATATGAATCGGTTCACCTCGTTCCAGCCCAAGTCACCCATGTGCATCAAATCATTCAAGATTCCAACTTGATATTGTTCTGATTGGGAAGTGAAAAGATTGAGGTAGGGAATTTTTTCTTCTGCTAATATTTTTGAAATGGCTTGTTCAATCTCATCAAAGCGGTTCAGCTGATCATAACCTGCAGGATTCAATCCCTGCATCACAAATATTGGTTTGGCTTTGTATTTTTTCAATAGCCCAATGAGCAGCTTCAAGTCCTGGAATTCTTGATTTTGGGCGATGGGTAAAATGGGCTTAAAAGATTTTTTCTTGAGTTCTTTTTTTCCATTCAATACGGCAACGAGCAATTCATCTTTAATGCCCAAATTGTTGGTGCAATTTTGTTTGAACAAACGCTGAGTGGCTATCTTATTGCTGTTCCAATGTGGATCTAAAATGGGATGGGTTTTCAGGGGTTCAATTCGTTTTTTCGTTTCAAAAATGTACTGAGGAATGTTGTTCTTTATTCTTTTCAAAATATCCATTTTCAATGGTCTGAAACCACCATGTTGCTCACTCAAATATTCCATGGGCAAAGAAAGTCCTGCAAATGATGCTGCGTTTCTGTTGATGTACTCACCAATGGGTTCAGTTTCTTCATGGGATGCGTTGTCTTGATGAACAATATTGCTCAACATTTCTGGACGAACAAAATCCAGAAAAGCCTCTGTATTGGTTCCTTTGGTTTCAAACCAACCCGGACTCAAAAGGATGCATATTTTTTTTCCTTCAATTTGATTTTTGAATGCAAGAAGATTACAATACATCGAAAAAGATTGGTAAAAGGCATGCCCAAAGGCGGTTAATGAATAGGTTGTACTATCATTAAAAAACTGATAGGGGATGAAGGGAGAATAGGATGTGAGTTCGGAAGATCCCAATAGCATGATGGAGTGCTTGTGCGCTAATGCACTTACAAAAGGAGAAATTCCTTCGGCTGTTGAATCAAAATCATCATATATATTCTGATCGGGTGCTGAATATTTTACCGTTACTGTTTTTGGGGAATTGGAATTGTTGATGGGAAAACAAAAGATAAGAAGTCCAGCAATACTTGCAGCCAATACCAATGGAATAATATGTAAACGAAAGACCTTCAAAGTATCAAGATTGTTTGCTCAAAATATATTGAACAATGGAATCAACAGTGTCAAAATGGTCGATGGTGATTTCATTGTTGGGTATTTTTATTTTGTATTCTAATTCAATGGCTACAGCCAATTCAACAATGGTGATGGAATCAAGAATTTTATCCGTCCACAACAAATCAGTTTTATTAACAGAGGTGAATGTAAGTTCCTCAATTTTCTCCATCACAAATTGGTCGATGTTTTCCATAATTAAATAGCGATTTCTAGAAAGTAAAAATACAGGGTATTCATTTCTTGTCAAAAAGAAATCAGATTGAATTCATATCAATGATATCATTTCTTTTCTTCATTAAATAGAAATAAAAAAGGTTGTCATTGCTGACAACCTTTTTGATCATTTTGTAAGGGGATTATCCCAAATAAGACTTTAACATTCTACTGCGACTGGTGTGTTTCAAACGACGAATCGCTTTCTCTTTGATCTGTCTGACACGTTCGCGGGTCAAATCAAAGCGTTCACCAATCTCTTCTAAAGTCAATGGGTGCTCGCCATTCAAACCAAAGTACAATCTTACCACATCGGCCTCGCGAGAGGTCAACGTTTTCAATGAACGCTCGATCTCTTTTCTCAAAGATTCGTGCAACAAATCATTGTCCGGTGAAGGAGTGTCGTTGGTTTGCAATACGTCATACATGGTTGAGCTGCTCTCATCTCCATCTTTCAAAGGAGCATCCATGGATACGTGACGACCGCTGTTTCTCAAACTTTGCTTAACTTCGTCCAAGGTCATTTCCAAAACCTCAGCCAACTCTGCTGGCGTGGGAGGTCTTTCAAATTCTTGTTCCAATTTCGCAAACGCCTTGTTGATTTTGTTGATCGAGCCAATCTTGTTCAATGGTAAGCGCACGATGCGCGATTGCTCTGCCAACGCTTGTAAGATGGATTGGCGAATCCACCATACGGCATAAGAAATAAATTTGAAACCTCTCGTTTCATCAAAACGCTGGGCGGCTTTGATCAATCCTAGATTGCCTTCATTGATTAAGTCAGGCAAGGACAAGCCTTGGTTTTGATACTGCTTGGATACGGATACCACGAAACGGAGGTTGGCTTTGGTTAATTTTTCAAGGGCCACTTGGTCGCCTTGCTTGATCCTACGTGCCAACTCTACTTCCTCTTCCGCGGTAATCAAATCCACGCGACCGATCTCTTGCAAATACTTGTCAAGTGATGCGGTTTCCCGATTGGTTACCTGTTTGGTGATTTTTAACTGTCTCATGCTGGATGAAAAGTTCTGTTATCTTGTTAATACGTCGTTTTCGCTAATTAGTTGCTTTCAGGTTGTGATTCTGAAGTTTTTTCTGGTTTGGGTAACAATACCTTGCGAGACAACTTCAATTTGTTGTTCTTAGGATCTCTACCCAAAACTTTGAACTTCACGATATCTCCAACCTTCAACACCTTACTTACATCGTCTACACGGTGCCACTCCAACTCACTGACGTGAATCAATCCGTCCGTTCCAGGAAGAATTTCTACAAACGCACCAAAAGGTTGTATGGTTTTTACTGGACCTTCATAGATTTCACCAATCTCCACTTGTGGAGGCCATACAATGCTCTTTACGCGGTTTACAGCGGCATCCAAGCTGGCTTTGTCAGACGAAGAAATTTCCACAACTCCTTTTCCATCCTTCTCATCGATTGAGATGGTAGCGCCTGTTGTCTTCTGGATTTCTTGAATCACTTTACCACCAGGACCGATAACTGGACCGATCATATCAGATGGAATCTCAAAGCTCACGATGCGGGGCGCATGTGGTTTGTAATCTTCTCTTGGTTTGTCAATGGTTTTGGTGATCTCGCCCAAAATGTGCAAACGACCTTCTTTGGCTTGATCCAAGGCCTCTGTCAATACTTGCATCGACAATCCTTTGATTTTGATGTCCATCTGACAAGCGGTAATCCCTTTGGAAGTTCCAGTTACTTTGAAGTCCATATCTCCCAAGTGATCCTCGTCTCCCAAGATGTCACTCAATACGGCATATTTTCCTGAAGCCTCATCGGTGATCAATCCCATGGCGATTCCAGATACTGGAGCGGTGATGGGAACACCTCCGTCCATCATGGCCAAGGTTCCTGCGCAAACAGTTGCCATGGATGAGGATCCATTGGATTCCAAAATGTCAGAAACAATGCGAATGGTGTAAGGACAATCTTCTGTCTTGGGCAATACAGGCTTCAATGCGCGCAAGGCCAAGTTACCATGTCCAATTTCTCTTCTTCCAGTTCCTCTAATGGGACGAGCCTCACCAGTGGAGAAGGGTGGGAAGTTGTAGTGCAACAAAAACTTGTCGTAACGTACATCGGCTACACCATCAATCAATTGCTCGTCCAATTTTGTACCCAAAGTCAACGTGGTCAATGATTGTGTTTCACCACGGGTAAAGATGGATGAACCATGCGTACCGGGCAAATAATCTACCTCACACCAGATGGGACGAATGGTGCGGGTATCGCGACCATCCAAACGAACACCATCATTCAAGATCATGTTGCGCATGGCGTCCTTCAAACAGTCATGGGTGTATTTTTTCAATAAGAACGCTTTCTCTTTCTTTTCCTCGTCAGAGAATTGCGCAATAAAATCGGCTTCAATTTGATGGAAAGTCTCTCCACGCTCGTGTTTTTCTGATGGCTTCTTGGCTGCATCATAGAACTTTTGGTAACACTCACTCCAAACACGGGCTTTCAATTCCTCGTCTTTGGGTTCGTGGCAATACTCGCGCTTTGGACCATTTTTGCCCACCTTAGCGGCCAATTCAACCTGAGCTTGACATTGCACTTTGATAGCAGCATGCGCCACTTCAATGGCAGCAACCATTTCAGCTTCGCTTACTTCTTTCATTTCACCTTCAACCATCACAATGCTATCCGCGCTTCCAGCCACCAACAAGTCGATGTCTGCATGCTCTAACGCACTTCGGGTAGGGTTGACGATCAACGCTCCATTGATGCGCGCAACGCGCACTTCAGAGATGGGGCCATTGAAAGGAATATCAGAAACAGCTAGGGCAGCAGAAGCCGCCAAACCAGCCAAACTATCGGACATGTTTTCCTTATCAGTAGAGATAAGGCTAACGATAACTTGCGTGTCACTGTGGTAATCTTCAGGGAACATAGGGCGCAATGCGCGGTCAATCAAACGAGAAACCAAAATTTCATCGTCGTAAGGACGGGCTTCACGCTTGAAATAGCCACCAGGAAATCTTCCAGCGGCTGCATACTTTTCACGGTACTCAACGGTCAAAGGAAGGAAGTCCATTCCTTCTTTGGCGTCTAGGTTGGATACTACTGTTGCAAGGAGCATCGTATCTCCTTGTCTGACCACCACAGATCCATGTGCTTGCTTGGCCAACTTACCCGTTTCAATGGTAATGGCACGTCCATCTCCATGGTCGATGGTCATGGTAATTGCTTCTACTTTCATCTTATTTTTCGTCTTAATTTAATTCTTCTAAAAAACGACAAAAGGCAATATAAAATTGCCCTTTGCCAAATGGTGTATGGAAAGGAGCTGGATTACCTACGTAAATCCAATTCCTTAACAATCGCACGGTAACGGTTGATCTCAGTCTTGTACAAATAGTCCAAAAGACTTCTGCGCTTACCAACCAACTTGATCAAAGATCTTTGCGTGTTGTAATCTTTTTTGTTTCTTTTCAAGTGCTCAGTCAAGTGGCTGATGCGGTATGAAAAAAGAGCTATTTGCCCTTCTGAGCTACCAGTGTCAGTAGCTGACTTGCCATGCTTGGCGAAGATTTCTTGTTTTTTTTGTGTAGTTAAATACATGCTAATACTTTTTAGTGATTGTTATGTAGCCCTTTCGGGGTCGGCAAATATAGTCAAAACAAATGGTTTTCAAAAGTTTATTGACAATTTACTGCAAAACAAATTTGATGGGCAAGGTGAATTTACAACGCACTTTCTTTCCATTGTGCATCGCGGGTTGAAATCGATGATCTAGGCTTTTCAATATTCTTCTGGCCTCTTGATCAAAATTCTTTGACCCAGGAACATTTCTTAAAACAATAATATCACTGATGCTTCCATTGCGCTCAATAATGAATTGCGTATAAATCGTACCTTGAATACCCATTTCCTTTTCATACTGCGGGTATTGGATTTTTCGGGCAATTTCTGCCCTTAAATCAACTGGATAAATGGCCATTTGTTCCACTATTTCATATACTGTCGTAGAATCATTTATGTTTGGTTCATATTCCTCCATCACAGGGACAGGAATATCTTCCATGTCTTCAACGGGCGGGTAACTATCTTCCATGGGAATCTCTTGAATTTGAGGATCCATGACTTCAATTTTTTGGTGCTCATATGGGTATGCAAGCTCTTCGACTCCCTCATAAGTCACAGTGGCGGGTTTGTAATAGCGCTTCACTTTGATGCCTTCTGTCAAATACCAATCTTTTTTATTGTGTATACATGATTTTAATTTGATGGTCAAGGTATCCTTGGAGTCGGCAATGCGAAATAGGACATCGTAGGTCCACATATATCCTTCGCGGTCTGGATCAATTTGGTGGTCGATGTAATGAGATGCCTCCATATTGAATCCATACTCAGCAATATCAGCCAAGGCTTCGTAGTATTTTTCCTGAATTTTTTTATCCAGCATGGTTGTCATTTCGGCCGTTCTCTTGGGATCATTCAATTCCTTCATGATGATTTCGGATGAAACGCCACTTACATTTTTACTGTATTCCAAGATGATTTCTTTGAAGGCGTCGGCGCTCATGATGTGCGGCTCAAGGAATTTTCTGTTCTCCTGTTTGAGTGCTTTGTAGACATTCTTGGTCAGTGTTTCGTAACGACTGGTGTCTGCAGGTGCGTATTCTTGCGCTACAGTTCGAAGTTGGAAAACAACAAAGAAAAGTATGTATAAAGAGCGGTGTTTCATGTCCATGCGTTTAAAATTATTCCGAACAAAAATAGAACTAGGTAAGTCGCTTGTTTTCCACAATTGGTGAACACCATTCGTTTTAACAATTGGCTTTGTTCTAATTTTGCCAAAACCCAATTGAAGTGTCCAAATCAATTTCTGAATTACAAAGTATTGCCTCTCAAGTGAGAAGGGATATCGTTCGCATGGTGCATGCCGTAAACAGTGGCCATCCAGGTGGCAGTCTTGGTTGCACCGACCTATTTGTCTCGTTGTACTTTAAGCAAATGAAGCACAATCCTGAGGCTTTTGACATGAATGGTACAAACCAAGACCTATTCTTCTTGTCCAACGGTCACATCTCTCCGGTATGGTATTCCGTATTGGCCCGAAGCGGATATTTCCCTGTGGCTGAATTGGCGACATTCAGAAAATTGAATACGCGTCTTCAAGGGCATCCCACCACCCATGAGCATTTGCCAGGCATCAGAATCGCCAGCGGATCTTTGGGTCAAGGTCTTTCCGTTTCGATAGGTGCTGCAAGAGCCAAAAAATTAAACAATGACAATCAATTG
>JACCDO011765939.1_pt1 | contig 12125 bp, 8 predicted proteins | sample 7446101 | NCBI WGS metagenome assembly JACCDO01 (sample SAMN15323440, study PRJNA562643) | freshwater metagenome | isolation source: river surface water | place: USA:Blue River Watershed | collected 2017-08-16 | reverse complement strand
GTTGAGGGTGTGAATTTAGATGATATTTATTTGGGCAATGGTGCCAGTGAGTTGATAGTAATGGCTACCAACGCATTGCTCAATACAGGCGACGAATTACTGCTTCCTGCTCCCGATTACCCGTTGTGGACTGCTGCTGTGAGTCTTTCAGGTGGCACACCTGTGCATTATTTATGCGACGAAGCCAACGGTTGGATGCCAGACATTGAAGATATCAAAGCCAAGATAACCAAAAAAACCAAAGGTATTGTGGTTATCAATCCGAATAATCCTACAGGTGCTTTGTACTCAGATGAATTACTCAAGCGCATTGTTGATTTAGCGCGAGAACATGGCTTGATTATTTTTGCCGATGAGGTTTACGACAAAGTTCTTTACGATGATGTTCACCATACAGCGTTGGCGAGCTTATCTAAAGATGTGCTTACCTTGACTTTCAATTCATTGTCTAAAAGTTACAGGTCGTGTGGCTACCGGGCTGGTTGGATGGTGGTTTCTGGCGATAAAAAACCAGCCAAAGATTACATTGAAGGACTCAATATGTTGTCCTCTATGCGGTTGTGTGCCAATGTTCCCGGACAAAGTGCGATTCAAACTGCGCTGGGCGGTTACCAGACGATCAATGATTTGATTAAACCTGGTGGCCGTTTAAGAAGGCAGCGAGATCTGGCATATGAACTCATCACAGCAATACCTGGCGTGAGTTGTGTGAAGCCTCATGCGGCTCTCTACATGTTTCCTAAATTGGATCCGAAAATCTATCCCATCAAAAACGATCAGCAATTTATCAATGAATTGCTTCAGGAGACAAAGGTACTTTTGGTGCAGGGAACTGGTTTTAATTGGCCAACTCCAGACCATTTCAGGATTGTCTTTCTCCCTCACGAGGACGAGTTAAGAGAAGCGATCGGACGCATTGCTAAGTTTTTAGAAAATTACCGAAAGAATCCGCAATGTTGAAACCACTTCAAATTGGTCTGATTGGTTTTGGTACTGTCGGGTCCAGCACCTATCAGTTATTGATTCGCAATCAAGACCAAATTCAAAGACGATTAGGCCGTCGTCTGGTCATATCTATGGTTGCAGATTTGGACACAGCCAAAGTCAAGGCTGTTGTAGGCAACGACTGCCAAGTCGTTTCTGATGCAAATGAAATTTTGGCCAATCCCGATATTGACACCGTGATCGAATTGATAGGTGGCTATGGATTTGCGCTTGAGGTGATTTTGAAAGCCATCGAATCAGGTAAGCATGTTGTTACTGCCAACAAGGCTTTGCTTGCCATTCACGGTGCCAAAGTATTTGAAGCGGCACGTAAAAAGGGCGTCATGATCGGGTTTGAAGCTTCGGTCGCAGGCGGTATACCCATCATCAAAGTGCTTAGAGAAGGCTTGTCTGCTAATCGTATTCATTGGATAGCAGGCATCATCAACGGAACGACCAACTTTATTTTGACTCAAATGAGTGAAAAAGGTTGGGGGTTTGAGCAGGCATTGGCTGAGGCTCAAAGCCTAGGTTACGCAGAAGCCGATCCTACGTTTGATGTTCAAGGTATTGATGCTGCACATAAGTGCAGTATTCTTTCTGCCATTGCATACGGCATACCTATTCCCTTCGATAAAGCCTATGTGGAGGGCATCACGCAACTTCAATCTCAAGATATGAAATTTGCAGCCCAGTTAGGTTACAAAATCAAGTTGCTGGGCATCACCAAGCACACGCAAAATGGCATTGAGGTCAGAGTGCATCCTTGTTTGATTTCTGACCGATCCATTCTTGCCAAAGTCGATGGGGCCATGAATGCTGTGATGGTGAACGCAGACGCACTGGGTACTTCTTTGTATTATGGAAAAGGCGCGGGTGGGGATCCAACGGCTAGCGCCGTGATTGCAGATTTGATTGATATCAGCAGGCTTGGTCATGCGCAGTCTGAGCAGCGAGTGCCTGATCTGGGTTTTCAGTCTGATTCAATTGAAACATCTGCAATTGTTTCAATCAATGATGTAGTCACTTGCAATTACCTCAGAATTGGGGTTGCTGATCAGTCAGGTGTTCTTGCGAGCATCACGAGTATTTTGGCTGACCATGGCATCAGTGTGGATGCGATGCTGCAGCAACCTGCCAATGCGGACAGCAAACAAACAGAACTTATTATTTTGACCCACGAGGCTAAAGAATCTACTGTGGAGCAAGCGATCACAATGATTCAAAAGCTATCTACTGTTTTGGTGCCCGTGGTTCGTATTCGCAAGGAAGATTTCAACTGATGTTTTATATCTCAACGCGAGGCTATTCGCGCAAGCAGAAATTTTGTGACATTCTGTTGGAAGGCCTGGCGCCTGACGGAGGTCTTTATTTACCGCAAACCTATCCTCAGTTAGATTTTGAAGCCATAGATAAACTGCGCGTCACCTATAAAACAAAGGGGTATGCATACTTAGCGTTCGAAATTTTATCGCTGTACATAGACGATATTCCGTCGCAAGATTTGCTTAACCTCTGCATCAAAACATATTCCGCCGAGGTTTTTGGTGATCCATTGATCACACCGCTGCGTAAGCTTGATTCAAACATTTCAGTGCTTGAATTATCCAATGGTCCAACTCTCGCATTCAAAGATATGGCCATGCAGTTGCTAGGTAATTTATTTGAATATGAACTTTTGCGACGTGGTGAGCAGTTAAATATTTTGGGCGCTACATCGGGTGACACGGGCAGCGCGGCTGAATATGCGATGCGCGGAAAAAAAGGTGTTCGAGTGTTCATGACCAGCCCACACGGGCGCATGAGTAAATTTCAACAGGCTCAGATGTTCAGTTTGTTGGATGAAAACATATTTAATATCGCTATCGAAGGCGTGTTTGATGATTGTCAAGACATCGTCAAAGCGGTATCCGAAGACTTAGATTTCAAGAAGTCGCACAAGATTGGCACAGTCAACTCTATCAATTGGGCACGACTTCTCGCGCAAGTGGTTTACTACTTCGCAGGCTATTTCCAAGCCACTGATAGCAATCATCAAAAAGTCAGCTTTGCTGTTCCAAGCGGAAATTTTGGCAATGTATGTGCAGGCCATGTAGCCAGAATGATGGGCTTACCCATCGCGCAATTGATTGTTGCCACCAATGAAAATGATGTTTTGGATGAGTTTTTCAAGTCTGGTGTTTATAAAGTACGAAGCAGTAAAAATACTTTCGAAACCTCTAGCCCATCTATGGATATTTCTAAAGCGAGTAACTTTGAGCGCTTTATCTTCGACTTCCTAAATCGTGATGCCGTCAAAACAAACACCTTATTTTCGACACAGTTAAGAGAGAAGGGCGAGTTTTCACTGTCCGATGAACCTGATTTTTCACTTATCAAGAAATCATTTGGTTTTGTCAGTGGTAGAAGCACGCATCAAAACCGAATTGACTGTATCAAAGAAGTTTTTCATGAATCAGGAAAAATCTTAGACCCGCATACCGCTGATGGCGTCAATGTTGCCCATGCCTACATACAACCCAATGAACCCATGATTGTTTTGGAAACAGCATTGCCCATTAAATTTGCTGAAACCATTATGGAAGCCATTGGTCAATCTCCTCAGATGCCGGATAAGTTCAAAGATCTTCAAGAGATGAAGTTGAAATACCAGGTACTTCCAAGAGATGTGAACTCAGTGAAAAACTTCATACAAGTGAAATGCAACTGATTTCATACTTACCAATCACATGCGATCTTCATGAATAAGTCAGCTCTCATACCTCTGGATACAGCCCTGGAGCAATTGCTTAGTAATATTTCTGGCGACAGGCAATGCGAATGGGTGTCTACATTTGAAGCTGACCATAGGGTATTGGCAGAGGATGTATTTTCAAAAATAGATGTACCGGGCTTTGATAATTCAGCCATGGATGGATACGCATTCAATCATGCTGACTTCTTAAGCAATCAAGGTATCTTAAAAGCCGGTCAAAGAATTCCTGCAGGTCACTTTCCCGATAAATTGAGCAAAGGTCATGCAGACAGAATTTTCACAGGTGCTCCCGTGCCACAGGGTGCAGACACGGTGGTCATGCAAGAAGAATGTGAAACTTTGGAAGATGGCTCCATCAAAATCCAGTCTCAACCAACTGCAGGACAATGCATCCGGTTCAAAGGCGAAGATATCGGTTTGCATTCCAAAGTACTTGCCAGTGGGCAAAGACTTGATCCTGCATCGCTGGGCCTTGCAGCGAGTATCGGTTTGTCTCAACTCAAAGTGAATGCAAGACCCAAAGTGGCTCTTTTTTCTACAGGCGATGAATTGGTCATGCCCGGTGATGTGGAACCGGAAAAAATGAAACCCGGTGCAATTTTTAATTCAAACCGATTTTTTCTCAAAACTTTACTTTTGCGTCTAGGCTGCACTGTGACTGACTTCGGCATCTTGCCCGATCAGTTAGACAAAACCAGAGAAGCTTTTTCTCGGGCTGCCATAGACAACGATTTGATTTTGACCAGTGGAGGCGTGTCTGTCGGGGAAGAAGACCATGTCAAACCGGCTATCCAATCCTTAGGCAAACTTGATCTTTGGTCATTGGCAATCAAGCCCGGAAAGCCATTTGCTTATGGACAAGTATTGGCACCCCATAAAACCACTCACTTCATTGGTCTGCCCGGTAATCCGGTTTCAAGTTTGATTACTTTTTTATTGTTGGCAAAACCGTTTATTTTGAAATTGCAAGGTGCTTCTGAATTGCGAGCCAGTGAATTTGCAATGCGAGCTGATTTCACCTGGCCAAAGGCAGATAAGCGAAGAGAATTTTTGCGTGTGAAACGAAATTCACGGGGCGGTCTGGATTTGTTTCCTAACCAAAGCTCTGGGGTTCTCACCTCAGCTGTTTGGGCAGACGGTGTGGTTGACAATCCTCCTGGCAATGTCATCAAGCCAGGCGATCAAGTCCAATTTATTTCTTTCTCTCAATGGATGTCATGAAAATCAACTTACGTTACTTTGCCTCGGTCCGTGAGCAAATTGGAATCGCCAGCGAAACCATTGAAACCTCTAGCTGTGATTTAAACGAATTAAGAAATGAATTGATCGCTAGGGGCACGAATTATGAGAACGCGCTTTCACACGGTAAAGCCATCCGCGTGGCTTTCAACCAATCGGTCATTTCTGGCAATGAGCCATTGACTGACAACGCGGAAGTTGCTTTTTTCCCTCCGGTGACTGGTGGCTGAACATGTATTTAAAGGTTGCTATACAAACCCAGGATTTTGACCTCAGTGAAGAAGTTGAAAACTTGCGAATGGGAAACAGCAAAATTGGAGCCATTTGCAGTTTCATAGGAACGGTTCGTGACCGTAACGAGGGTGACCAAGTGGCTACCCTTGAGCTAGAGCATTACCCGGGCATGACTGAGGCATCTATCAACAAAATGATCGCCGAAGCCCAATCCAGATTTGATATCTTTGGAGCTGTGGTCATCCACCGTGTAGGCCTTTTGAAGCCTCTTGATCAAATTGTCCTGGTCGCTGTGAGTTCTGCCCACAGAGGGGAGAGTTTCCAAGCCTGTGAATTTTTAATGGATTATTTGAAAACGCAGGCTCCTTTTTGGAAGAAGGAACTCACTCCTCAGGGGCACAGGTGGGTTGATGCCCGTGTGAGCGACGATCAAGCGCTCAAGCGCTGGGGCATAGATTCCGCCAATGCTTAGAAGTTTTCTAATCTAATCCTTTAGATTGATATTGAAATTTCGCTCAAATACCGCAAATATGCTGGACACAGCAAAAAAAGGTATTTATGCGACTCGACAAACTCACAACCAAATTTCAAGAGGCCTTATCAGACGCGCAGACTTTAGCTCTGGGCGCTGATCACGGCTATATTGAGGCTTGTCACTTGGTGGTCGCTATGCTCAAGCAAGACGACGGCCCCAGAGCCTTGCTGATGCGAGCTGGTGTCAATATCAATGGCTTACTCAAGGACAGCGAAGAAGCCATGAGCAAGCTCGCAGTCATTCAGAGCCAGGAACAAGTTCAAGTGGGCAGAGACTTGGTCACCTTGTTACAAGCGGCTGAAAAAGATGCACTCAAGCGTGGCGATCAGTATGTGGCCAGCGAATTATTTTTCTTAGCACTAGCCGATTCAAAAATTGAGTTTGCAAACAAAGCCCGTACGCATGGTTTGAATAAACAAACCTTGTTGGCAGCAATAGAAGCGGTCCGGGGCGGGGAGTCAGTCAAAACTGCAGATCCTGAATCACAACGCGAGACCTTGAAAAAATACTGCCTGGATTTGACAGAGCGAGCACGTCAAGGAAAACTAGACCCGGTGATCGGGCGAGATGATGAAATACGTCGTGCCATTCAAGTCTTGCAGCGAAGAAGCAAAAACAATCCTGTCTTGATTGGTGAACCGGGCGTTGGTAAAACCGCGATTGTTGAAGGTTTAGCTCAAAGGAGTGTGGCTGGCGAAGTACCTGATTCGTTGAAAGGAAAACGCGTCTTGTCTTTAGACATGGCGTCTTTACTTGCAGGGGCGAAATTCAGAGGTGAATTTGAAGAGCGCTTAAAAAATGTATTGAGTGAACTTGCAAAAGACGAAGGCAATTCAATCGTCTTTATTGATGAATTGCACACCATGGTCGGAGCCGGTAAGGCCGAAGGTGCCATGGACGCCGGCAATATGCTCAAGCCCGCGTTGGCAAGAGGCGAACTCCATTGCGTAGGTGCGACGACATTGGATGAATACAGAAAGTTCATTGAAAAAGACGCGGCGCTAGAGCGACGTTTTCAAAAAATCATCGTCGGTGAGCCCACGGTTGAGGCAACCATTGCCATTTTGCGTGGCTTGCAAGAAAAATACGAGGTTCACCATGGCGTAGAAATCACTGACCCCGCGATCGTTGCCGCTGCAGAACTCTCGCACCGATACATCACGGATCGTTTTTTGCCTGACAAAGCCATTGACTTGATCGATGAGGCCGCAGCCAAAATCAAAATTGAGATTGACTCTAAACCGGAGGTGATGGATAAGTTAGATCGTCGCTTGATTCAATTGAAAATTGAAAGAGAAGCTGTTCGCAAGGAGCAAGATGAAGCGTCTCAAAAGCGCATGGCCATCATTGAAGAAGAAATTATCAAACTTCAACATGAGTACGCGGACTTAGAAGAAATCTGGAAATCTGAAAAAGCACAAGCCCAAGGCGGTGCATTGCTCAAAGAAGAAATTGAGAAATGCAAGATGCAAATGGAGGAGTTCAAGCGCCAAGGTAACTTTAATAAAGTCGCGGAGCTTCAATATGGCAAGTTGCCTGAATTGGAAAAGAGATTGAAAGAAGCCAATGCCAACGAGCTGAACCATTCTGCGTCTTCTCAGCCTGCACGCTTATTGAGAACACAAGTGGGTGCTGAGGAGATCGCTGAGGTTGTGGCACGCGCCACCGGCATACCTGTGTCTAAACTGATGCAAGGCGAGCGGGATAAATTGCTGAAAATGGAGGAGAGTCTCCACGAATCTGTGATCGGGCAAGACGAGGCTATTCAGGCGGTAGCCAATGCCATCAGACGATCAAGGGCAGGTTTGAGTGATCCCTCCAGGCCAACCGGTTCTTTTTTATTTTTAGGCCCGACAGGCGTAGGCAAAACAGAGTTGTGCAAATCATTGGCAGGGTTTTTGTTTGACAGCGAAGATCATTTGATACGCATCGACATGAGTGAATTCATGGAGAAACATTCCGTGAGTAAACTGATTGGTGCTCCTCCAGGCTATGTAGGGTACGACGAAGGCGGTTATTTGACTGAGTTGGTCAGGCGCAAACCCTATTCAGTTATTTTGATGGACGAGATAGAGAAAGCGCACCCAGACGTTTTCAATATTTTGTTGCAAGTGCTCGATGATGGACGATTGACCGATGGACAGGGAAGAACTGTTGATTTCAAAAACACAGTGATTGTGATGACATCGAATATCGGATCCAAAATCATTCAATCCATGGTTGGCCAAGACACACTGGAAATCAAAGATGCGGTGTTTGAAGAATTGAAAAACCATTTCCGTCCGGAGTTTTTGAACCGGATCGATGAAACAGTTGTTTTCCATTCTCTGAATGCGCAACACATTGAAAAAATTGCGGGTATTCAGCTTCATGCTTTGAGTGAACGCCTTGCAAGAATTGATCTCAAGTTGAATGTGTCAGTGGCTGCATTGCTTGAACTCGCCAAAGTTGGATTTGATCCTGTATTTGGTGCCAGACCGCTTAAGCGCGCCATACAACAGCGTATCGAGAATCCGCTATCCAAATTGCTGCTTGAGGGTAAGTTTTTGCCGGGTGTCGTTATATCGGTAAATGTAGATCCGATTCGCGCACCGGGTGAATTCACTTTCACCTCAACATCTGAAACTGAAGTTGCGACCGCATAAATGAAAAGGGCCGCGTGAGCGGCCCTTAACTTCTTACTACTGAGCTTGGTGTTCAGTGCAAGTGTTTGCCAATCAGGCTAGCCAATTCAAACATGGTGACTTGCGCTTTGCCGAAAACAACTTTGAGCTTGTCGTCTGCATTGATGTTGCGCTTGTTGACCTTGTCTTGCAAATTGTGTTTCTTGATGTAAGTCCACAATTTTCTAACGACTTCAGTACGCGGCAGTGGGTTTGCACCGATGACTGCAGCCAATGCACCGCTTGGTGTCAAGGGCTTCATGAATGCTGCGTTAGGAGTGCGCTTTTTAGCGGGAGCTTTTTTTGCTGCTGCTTTTTTAGCCGGTGCTTTTTTAGCTACTGCTTTTTTTGCAGGCGCTTTTTCGCTACGACTTTTTTAGCAGGGGCTTTTTTGGCCGGTGCTTTTTTAGCTACAGCTTTTTTAGCTGCGGGCTTTTTCACAGCCGCTTTTTTTGCGGGAGCTTTTTTTGCTGCGGTTTTTTTAGCCGCTTTTTTTGCAGTTGCCATTTTCATTTTCCTTCTAGAAGTGATTGAAAAGCCGCCAAGTTTTTTGTTTTTGTCGGCTCCCTATATCCTAAAGTAGAAATTACGGTTTTCATAGAAAAAACTATGTTTTCTCCTCTGAAATCGCATTTTTTTTGGTTCTGACATTCTTTGAATTCAATTTCATAACTTCACAGGTATTGATCCACACAAAACTCCGTGTTTATATTTCATATGGCGAAATATCTCGTCTTGTTTCCCCGCTTGTTGTTCTTGCCTGTCAATAATAAATTTCATAATTTGAAATAAGATCGATAAGTACTTGTTTTAATTGAATTTAAAATAATTCATATATAAGACACAAGATTGAAAAAATATCTTATAGAAGACTTAAAATAAATCCCATGCTTGCCCGTTACCAAGGCAAGTCGATCAATTTTCATCACTTTGGAGTTAGCAATGACAAAAACACTATTGAACCGTCAAGAGCAGATCAATGCTATTGAAAAAGACTGGGCTACCAACCCTCGCTGGAAGGGCGTCAAGCGCGGTTACAGCGCGACTGACGTCGTGCGTTTGCGCGGCAGCATGCACATCGAACACACATTGGCTCAGCGTGGCGCTGAGAAACTCTGGGACAAGATCAACGGCGGCTCTAAAAAAGGCTATGTGAACGCGTTCGGCGCTATCAGTGCCGGTCAAGCCATGCAGCAGGCCAAAGCCGGTCTGGAAGCGGTGTATCTGTCAGGTTGGCAGGTGGCTGCTGACGGCAACACATCTGAGACCATGTACCCGGATCAATCCTTGTACGCCTATGACTCTGTGCCCACCATGGTTCGCCGCATTAACAATACCTTCAAGCGCGCTGATGAAATTCAATGGGGCCGTGGCATTGAACCCGGTAGCAAAGATTTCATCGACTACTTCTTGCCTATCGTGGCCGATGCAGAAGCCGGTTTCGGCGGCGTATTGAACGCCTTCGAATTGATGAAAAACATGATTGCTTCCGGTGCAGCCGGCGTTCACTTTGAAGACCAGTTGGCCGCCGTCAAAAAATGCGGACACATGGGCGGCAAGGTGCTGGTGCCTACCCAAGAAGCGTGCGAAAAATTGATCGCTGCTCGCTTTGCTGCAGACGTCATGGGCGTGCCCACCATTGTGTTGGCCCGCACCGACGCAGAAGCCGCCAACTTGATCACTTCCGATCACGATGCCAACGACAAGCCTTTCCTGACCGGCGAGCGTACGCAAGAAGGTTTTTACCGCGTCAAAAACGGTCTCGAGCAAGCCATCAGCCGAGGCGTTGCATACGCTCCTTACGCTGACTTGGTGTGGTGCGAAACAGGTGTGCCAGACATCGGATTTGCCCGTGAATTTGCACAAGCCGTACACGCTGCTTGCCCCGGTAAATTGTTGTCTTACAACTGTTCTCCATCATTTAACTGGAAAAAGAATTTGAACGACAAACAGATTGCTTCGTTCCAGGAAGATTTGTCTGCACTGGGCTACAAGTACCAGTTCATTACCTTGGCCGGTATTCACATCAACTGGTTCAACACTTTCCAATTCGCTCACGCATACGCCAATGGCGAAGGCATGAAGCATTACGTGAACATGGTGCAAGAGCCCGAATTCGCTGCGCGCGAACAAGGCTATACCTTTGTGTCACACCAGCAGGAAGTTGGCGCCGGTTACTTCGACGATGTCACCACGGTGATTCAAGGCGGCTCATCCAGCGTGAAAGCTTTGTCTGGATCTACTGAAGAAGAGCAATTTCACTGAGATTGTTTGCCCCAGAGAGCCCGGCCTAGGCCGGGCTTTTTTTATGGGAAAATTAGGTCTTGACACTTTCAGAATGCAGCGCGGTTATTTCCGCGCTTTTTAATTTCAGACACATGGTTCAAATCACATTACCTGACGGCTCTTTGCGTGAATTTCCTGGCCCGGTCACCGTCGCAGAAGTTGCTGCATCCATCGGCGCCGGACTGGCCAAAGCCACACTAGGCGGTAAGGTTGACGGCCAGCTGGTAGATGCCAGTTTCAGTATTTCTCACAACGCGGGCCTGTCCATCGTGACAGCCAAAGATGCAGAAGGTCTTGAGCTGATACGCCACTCCACAGCCCATTTGCTGGCTTATGCGGTCAAGTCTTTGTTTCCAAAAGCGCAAGTCACCATTGGCCCTGTGATTGAAAACGGCTTTTATTACGATTTTTCATTCGAGCGTCCTTTCACACCTGAAGATTTGGCGGCGATAGAAAAACGCATGTCCGAATTGGCTTCCAAAGACGAGCAGGTAGTGCGCCGTGTTTTGCCGCGAGACGAGGCTGTGGCGTATTTCAAGTCGTTGGGTGAACATTACAAAGCTGAAATCATTGGCAGCATTCCTGCAGGTGAAGACGTCAGCCTGTACAGGGAAGGGGAGTTTGAGGACTTGTGTCGCGGCCCGCACGTGCCCAGCACCGGCAAGCTTAAACATTTCAAGCTGATGAAAGTGGCCGGTGCGTACTGGCGCGGCGACAGCAAAAACGAAATGTTGCAGCGTATTTACGGTACAGCTTGGGCCAGCAAGGAAGACTTGCAAACTTATTTGACGCAACTCGAAGAAGCCGAAAAACGCGACCATCGCAAACTCGGCCGCGAGCTGGATTTATTCCATATCGACGACCATGCGCCCGGCTTGGTGTTCTGGCATCCCAACGGATGGACACTGTGGCAAATGGTGGAGCAGTACATGCGCCAGGTCTACCGTGACAATGGTTATTTGGAAGTCAAAGCCCCTCAGGTGCTGGACAAAACCTTGTGGGAAAAAACCGGCCACTGCGACAAGTACCGCGAAAACATGTTCACCACCGAGTCGGAAAAACGTGATTACGCGCTCAAGCCCATGAATTGTCCCGGGCATATTTTGATTTTCAATCAAGGTATCAAAAGTTACAGAGATTTGCCTCTTCGTTACGGCGAATTCGGTCAATGCCACCGCAACGAACCCACCGGCGGCTTGCACGGCATCATGCGGGTACGTGGTTTCACGCAAGACGACGGCCACATTTTTTGCACCGAAGAACAAATTTTGGATGAGTGTGTGGCCTACACCTCGTTGCTGCAAAAAGTCTACAAAGACTTTGGCTTTAATGACATCATTTACAAGATCGCCACCCGCCCGGCGCAACGCATAGGCTCGGACGAAAGCTGGGATCGCGCCGAAGACGCGCTCATGCAAAGCTTGAAGGC
>JACCDO011075578.1_pt1 | contig 12125 bp, 8 predicted proteins | sample 7446101 | NCBI WGS metagenome assembly JACCDO01 (sample SAMN15323440, study PRJNA562643) | freshwater metagenome | isolation source: river surface water | place: USA:Blue River Watershed | collected 2017-08-16 | reverse complement strand
CTTAGTAATTCATTACGAATACTCATATCGACAAGACCTTTTGATCTATAATTAAAACTAGCTGCTAAACGATTTCTCATATGATGTAACTCCTATATCTATATAATGATCGGAGTTATAAATAAAGAAAATACCTGATTATTTATTAGTCTGTTCTTTTTGAACTAAATTATTATAGCTTTCTGTGTTCTTACCGAGTGATTTAGCGAGCTTTTGTGCATCAGTCCATGAATCTACTCTTTCACCATTAACATTAGGTACAAGAGTAACACCAGGAGCATCCCTCTTCATTTCATCTTGTTTAACAGTAGCTTTTGATCTCCTAGCTTCCATTTGTTTTTTAATACGACTATTCTTATCTCCCCATTCATCACCCTTAAATAAAACTTGAGGCATAGCAGGGATTTTATTACATACCACATCCTTACAATCGAGGCAATTTTCGGGAGTAGAAGATTCAGACATCTTTTTAGTGACATCAAATTCTAGCTGACAGCTAGGACATTTATATACATAAGTAGGCATTTATAAGCTCCTTTTTAACAACACACTATACAACTTTTTTATTATACTTGATTTTTCTTATAGCAGCATAAGTATGTTTACAAAGCCTATTATTATTATCTTCATCTTTTTCTTTAGGTTTAGTAGCTGTTCCTTTAGGATTTCCTAATAAATATCCATCTGTTTTAGCATGGTATTCACAACCTTGATATGTCCAAAATCCACAAGTGCAGTTTAAGAAAACATTTTTATCTTTATCTACTTCTATATTAACAGTGTCATCGCCTACTTTAAAGATACTTTTATTACCTATTCCTTTAAATTCACCAGATACATCTAGAATCTTGGCTTTTTTTTTACATCAGGATTTAAACCTTTAACAATATCCCTCTTTAACATAGCTGTTTTGATACTAGCTGTTTTAGGTGTAGGTCTAGTATAGTCTTTAAGACCATATTCTTCAATATCGACAACATCCATATCAAAAGTACCATCTTCTCTAATACCTGTATACTTAATAACAGAAAGTTCACATTTAGGTTTTTTAACTTTATTGTTTTTAACATAACCTAAGAATTTAACTTTTCTAGGGATAAGATAGATATACATTTTTCTATTAGTTAAGTCCATGACTACTTGAGATGTAGATTTCATATCTACTTTATTATCACTATCTCTAACCATATTAAGAGGATTGTAAGGGTCTTTACCTACACGATAACCATATACAGCAGGAGCTACATCTTCAACATATTGTACTTCTCTTAATTTTTTAATAGCTCTATTTCGTCTTATAACAGAAGAATCTCTTTTAATACCTTCTTGGTATCCTGCTTGTTCATGATTAATACCATGATTAGTTCTTACATGGATACCACCATTTCTAAGAGTTTTTACAATACATCCATGTTCTTTAGTTAGTTCAACAGATTTAGTGATAACACCATCAGAAACAAAGGTGTGTCCTTTTAAACCACCCATATGATTACAGATAAAATCAACAGCATCATCTACATTATCACATTCAAGAGCTTTAAGGACTTTAACAGGGTCTTTATTAAGTATTTTAATAGCACCAGGATTAGAAACTCTTTTCTTTTCTTTTTCATCGTCCTCAACTGCAAGTGCAGCATTAACAATACCTATCCCAAATTCATTCATTCCCTCAGTCCAACCTGTAAGTTCATCCTTATAAAAGAGTATTTCTACCCCATTATGTATCTCATGATATACTTTTAAAGGGGGAATATAATTTCTATCTCTATTTTTAAATAAGACACGAGAACCCCCCCACTCACCTGTGGCAATAATACAAGCTTCTTTATTCATTCTACTTACTCACTATAAACAATTCTATAATACTATTTATTTATAAAGAATTTACATATGCCTTTTTAATATGTCTTACATCAAAACCATATCTTTTATAATAAAACAAAATGTCTTGATAATAAGAGTCATCCGGTGTGTTTATAGTTCTATTTACCGAAGTATAAGTATAAGCTTCTTTATTAGATATTTTAAATTTAATTATTTTGTAATGTTGGGGGTATCCCTCTAAAGAATCTAATCTGACTTTATCTATTACAGGTATATCCCATACTATACCTTCTACAAAAGAATTAGGATTAGGTGTTATAGTTAGGACACCTTTATTGTTATGGTGGATAGAATTACCTACAAAACATAAGCTATGGTTGTTTAGTATAGCTTTACCCATATTTTTAGCTAAAGGGCATCTTCTAAGGAATATGTTCGGGTCTATATTTAAACCATAAGCAAAATATAACATAGAATGTCCTTAGATGTTCTTTAGGATATAATTACCTAATCTAAAATCAATTTCAAAAGCTGTTCTTAATAAGTTTTGAGAAGCTGTCATTTTTCTATCAAGAGAATAACTAATAGCTTTCATAACTTTTAATTTTTCTGCTTTGTCCTGATGTCTTAATCTTTGAAGAAATGAAGCTTCAGCCTCACCATAAAAGAAGGCATCTTTAAGATAGATACTCTCATCATAAGCATAAGATAGACCCTTACCAAGTAATTCACCTGTTTCAGATAGACCTTGACCAAGTAATTTACCTGTTTCATATAAACCTTTACCTACTTCTTTTGCTAAATCAGAGAGGATAGGCATTAACCATTGGTATCCTGTTTTTATAGCTTCAAATAGAAGAATAGATAAATCTTTTACTTCTTGGAATATAGCATCTAACAATTCTTTATTTTCTTTGTTTATTACTACTGCTAAACTAGGATATCTTTTGAGGAGTATGGTGAGTAAGGGTTTCTTTTTTGATTTCTTTTCTTTAGAAACAATTTTAGCTGTAACAGCTTTAGCTACTTTAGGATCTTTTAAAGTAGCTTTTAAAGTTTCTTCACCTAATTTTGTTTTAGTGTTAGATGTTCTTATGTTATTAACAAAAGGCATATAGGAATAACAATCTCTTCTTAATTTATCACCATTAGGTATAGAGTAAGAGATTTTAATGACTTGGTGTAAAAACATTTAATCTACCCTCTAACATTGTATAAAAAACAGGATTTGTAGATGCTAATTTCATAGCTTCTTGTTTTACATTGAATAAACTTTTAGTTCTATCCCATAGTGAAGAGAAATATTGTTTAACAACAGGATATTTATCTTTCACAAAGTTAGCAAAACGAGTGATAAGGACAGCAGGGATTACAGTGGTAGCAATACTGAATTTCTTTAAGAAATTGGCTGTTGTTTTAGCATTCGTTAAGATTGCCATAATAAGAATAACAACAAGAACAGGTATTATATGCTCAATAGCTACACCTATTGTATCTTTATACCATAACACTTTGATAATTAAAACTTTAAGAACAGTAAGACTAACACTTACTGCAAAGTACTTTAATGTTTCAAGGCTATACACCTCTACCATAGATTCTTGTACCTTTTTTAAACCTTTTTCTAATAATTGATTTCCTTTTAACTCTTTTTGTACTTCTTGAAGAGATACCCCCATAACTTTAGATACTTCTTCAGGAGTATCAGCAGCGATCAAATCTCCCATAAATTTTAATAAAGAAGATGGGTTTTTAAAGGTTTGTAGTTTTTTAGTGATCTTTGCCTCTAAAGCATTAACAGGTTTCTTGAGTTTTTTACTTAATAAGTTTTTACCGTTAAAGATACCTTTTTCTTCAAGATAGGTTTTAATAATATTAGCTGAACTACCAATTCCTGAGGATATCTTATCTTTAAGATCATTTAAATAAGCAACTAAAACATCAAATTTAAAATTTGATTGTTGGTCTTCAGGTAAAGATTCTACCATATCAGGTGTGATTGCCATAGCACTAGCTGTTTTATTATTAAGATAACTTAAACAAGCTAATCTAAGGTTTTCACCACCTTTCACTTTAAAACTCATTTTATATAAATCAGACACTAGATTTCTAGCTGATGCTTTTTTCTTTTTAGCTAAAGACATTTTAATTTCCTCTTCATTTTGTTTTTTCCATGTTTTCCATTTAGAGTGTGACGGACTGTTTGGTTTACTAGGATCATGACCCCAATTTCTTAAAGAAATTTCCCATTTACTCATACCTGTAGAACCTACAGGTTTACCAGGCTTTCCACCTAACATACGACCATTAAAACCATTCTCTTGACTAGCATTATCAAAATCTTGTGCAGTCCATTCATCAAAGGGTTTATCTTTTCTTCTTTTAATACGATGAAAAGAATCATATCCTGATTGGATTTTGCCATTATCTTTAGCCTCTTCTCTGTTTAAAGAAGCTTCAAGATGATCAGGGTCTTTGCCCCATTCAACCAATTCTTTCTTAGACATATTGATAAGAGATTTCCATTTATCATAAATCTCTTTCTTTTCTTCATCTGATCTTTCAGTAGCAATATATCTCATTCTTAACACCTTGTTTATAGATATAACAATGAGAGTTAAATAAATAAATTATATGAGAGGTAGTATTATATCTCTAATCTCTTTTTTAGAACTTAAAGCTATCTTAATAATTTGTCTTTTTAAAGATGCTTTTTTAGATTCAGATAGTATAGCCATTTGTTTTTTCAACTCCATAATTTCTAATCTTGTCTTCTCTAGCTCTAACTTTGTTTTTTGTTGCTCTATTTCTTTAAGTTTTTGAGCAGAACTGTTCTTCTTATCTTCTAAGTATCTTTCCTTATCAAATTTTAAGTCATCTCCAAAATAAGGTTTGAGTTCTTCAAAGTCTTTTTCAGTAAATTTACTTTTTTCTTTAATCCTTTTTTTAATTTCTTCCGCTTTAGACATATCTTCTTTAGCTTTTTTATTCATGCCTGTTTTCTGTTCATATGTCTTTTTAGCATCTTCATATACTTTTTGAATATTTGCTGTGGTTTTCTCATTATACGGATTGTTCACAGATTTTGTTTTCTTGTAGTTAGCTAATAATCCCTTGAAATCAACACTTTTTGTTGTTTTTATTTCTTCTCCTGTGCCATCCACTACATTCAGTTCGTATGTGAATTTTTTACCTTTAAAAAATTCTGTCATACTTACATCATCTACTGTGGATGTTTCTTCTTCAACTTCTAAATCCTCTGTTATAGGTTTAGTTTTTTCTTTTTCTTTCTCTTTCTTTTTACCCTTAACATCACTATCCCTCCCCCCACTACCTTTACCTCCCCCACTACCTTTACCTCCTCTACCATAATACATATCTAAGAGAGCTTTATTGTTCTCCATAATTAATCTCTCTAATTCTTTATTTCCCTTACCAGTGCTTCTAACTTTCTTTACTAATTCTCTCGATCTGTCCTCTGCTTCATCTTCGTCCAAATCTTCTAATTCTTTTTCAAAATCACTCATATCTCTTTTGAGGTCTTTTTTCTGTTTGGTTGATAAGTTAGATGCTCCATCTAAGGCTTTATCTATTTTTTTACCTTGTAATTCTTGGTCAATTTCTAAGGTCCTCATTAAGTGAGATGAATCTTGTGAAATAAGATTCTCTTCTGTTTTTTGATCAGCTTTAGCTTTAGATGCCATAGTTTCTGTTTCTAATCTATTTAAAGAATCTTCTTTCTCTTTTTCTTTCTTTTTGATTTTTTTAGTTAAATGCCCTTCTTCAGTTCTTTTCTTATTATTGAAATCCTTATTGATTTGGTCAATAGATGGATCACTTTTCATAAGTTCTTGTCTTTTAGTTTCTAAGTCTTGATGTGCTTTATTCTTTTTATCCTCAAATTCTTTTAGTTTGTCAGGGTCATCTTGTCCTAATAAACTAACTATATTAGATTCATATTCCTTATCGATCTTTTCTTTTTCACTATTGACATCAAGTCCTTTTGTTTTTAATTTATCATTAATTTGAACATCAGCTTCATCTCTTTTTTGTTGCATTTTAGTATCATGGTCTTTCTTAAGTCTTTCAATATCTTCTGAAACACCTTTCTCAATTTTCTCTTTTTGACTATTATGGTGTTCATCTATCTTCTTAATAGTTTCACCATGTTCTTTATTTATTCTCTCTTTTTCAGTTTTTAATTTAGTTTCTAATTCTTGTTTTTCTTTGTGTAATTTTTCTTTTCTTTCTTCTTTAATTTCTTCTTCTGTAGCTTCCGTTTCACCTGACATATTCTTTTTAATTTCACTTAGCTTATTAGAAGCCCATGCTTGATCTTTAGGGTTTTTAGGATTATCAGCCATTTCATATAATTGATTAAGAGTGTATTTCTTACTAATACCTTTTCTGTCATCTCTTAGTTTAATATCTTCACCACTCTCTGTTTTAAAGAGTTTTTCTATTTCTTCTCTTTCTTTTTCTTTCAAGATACTCTTTTTTTCAATATCTTTTTCATAGTCTTTTTCAATATCTTTAAGTTTTTTAGTTGCCCATTTCTTATCTTCCTCATCACCTGATTTAGATAATTCAACTATTTCACCATAAGAAATCTCAGGACTATCATATATAGTTTCATCTCTATATTTTTTATCCTTAGCAAATTCCTCAATCATCTTTTTTTTCTCGGTATAGGTTTTTAGATTTTTAAACTTTTCAAGATCTGTGCCTTTACCTAAATTTGCTTTTTCATCATCGCTTAAGTCTTTGTTAAGTCGAACTTTATCAAATAGTTCAAAGTCTTCTTTATTAATATTACCGTCAACATAATCTTTCGCTAATTCCGTTTTAGCTCGGTCACTCAGTTTCTTATCTTTTAATATTTCATGTACTTCTTTTATTCTCTTCGATGTTTCTTCGTCAAAGTCTAAATTATCATCTTTTCTAGTAATACCCATTGTTTGTAAAAATGAATCAAAATCTCCGGAATATGCTTTTAAACCAAGCTCCCTAGCTTTACTTAAAGCATCTGTACTATTGTTAACCTTATCTTTAAATGCTTGAAACTTTTCATCATCATTTAGAATATCTTTGAGATTACTGTCCTCTTGTATTTTGGTTACAATCGCTGAAAATTCTTTTCCATTTAGACCTCCCCTAAGTTTACCAAATTCTTCTAACCTCTCTGAAGGCACTCCCTCTAATTCTTTAGAAAAGATTTTCTTTGTTTCATGGATATTTTTATACTCATCCATAGCTTTTAAAGCTTCTTTTCTTTTTTCACCATACAAATCATTAAAGTTTAATCCTTTTTCTTGTAAAAACTTACCAGCATCCATTTGGCTTTCACCACCACCTGCAACTAAACTTTTATATTTAACTAAATCTTTAGCTTTTTGAAATGCTTCTACAAAACCATCTTTAAGTGATTTCATTTTTTCAGTTAAACTCTTTTTACCAAACATCTCATCCATGTATTCTTTGGACATTGTTTCTTCAGGCTCTTTCCTATCCGGAGCTACCCCTGGCATTTGCCAGTATTCATCACTAAAATCACCCTCAGCCTTTTGCTTATTAAATTCACTTAGCATTTGACCTATAGTCTTAGATGTAATAGCAACTACTTTGACAGTATCTTGATTTACTCCGTTTTCTTTTATATCTTCTTTTATCTTTTCTCCCACTGCACTAGGTAAACTAACAAGATTCTTTTGAAAGTTTTCTTTATTAGGATTAGTTAATAAAGCATCACTATTAGTCTTTAAAGTTTCACTAGATTCTTTATTATTTATGAAAGCATCATCACCTTCAAATTCTAATAAATCATAATCATCCTCTTTTAGCTCATAAATATCATCCTTTAAAATAATCTCTTTATTAGCTAAATCTATCTTATCTTGTTCTTCTTTTTTTATTCTCTCTATATTCTTTTTAGTTGACTCTTGATAGTAATTTGGAATTAAAGATAAAAGCTCTTTTATTTTCTCTACAGTAGGTTCTTTTTTGTAATCATCCAATAAGTCTTTTAATTCTTCGGGTGTCTTTTCAGGATATTCAGCTACAGTAAGACCTTTTACTTTAGATTCTAAGGCTTCATTGAAGAGCTTTTCATTTTTCTGTAACTCTAAAGCTATAGAATCAAACTGACCGAAATATTTTGCTTGCCTTTTATACTGTTCTTGTATTTTTTTAATTTCCTCTTCCCTCGCATTATCTTCTTTCCTTCCTTCAGCTACAGCCTCTCCTACATCAGGAGCATTAGGGACACCTAAGTTCCCATATAAACTTGTTACTGTTTCTTCTAAGTGCTTATTAGAAAGATTTTCTTCCCATTCTTTTATATCATCCTCTGATAGTTCCAGTATCTTAGGTAATTCTGTCTCTATTTGTTGATCTAATTTAGCTTCACTATTTTGAACTATACTTTGAGGTGAATCTTCTTGGGCAACTTGTATAGGTTCTTCTTTTCCAGGTTCAGTAGGTTGTACTGCTTCTTCTTTTTTTACTTCTCCAACTGCCTCTTCACCACCTTCTTGTTTAGCTACTTCTTGTTCGATTCTTTCTAAAAGGGGTTCTAATGATTTAATATAATCTTGTTGTAAAGGGTCCTTAGGGTCAGCGGCGTGATCCATCATAGTACTAATAGCAACTTCTTTTTGTGCTTTAGGGTTCTCTTTTAATGCAGGGTTAGGTAATTTTTGGCCCCCTAGTTCTTGTTTCATAAATTCTTTAAGGGGGATACTTGAGAAATTTTTATTCTTAGCTGCATCTGCTACATTCTTAGGTATTTCACTTTTCTTTTTTTCTTGCTTCTTTTGAGCCTGTTGCTGTTTTCTTTTAATATCTTTAATCCCACCTTGCTTTATAAGAGGTAAAGCATATTCTCTTATCTCAGGATTTACATAAGCTAGTTTAATAAGTCCTTTAAGAGCCTCTTGTTTATTATTAGCTTGTTCTAATATAGATATTAAGTCTTTTTTTAAATTAGGATTATGATTAGCAATTTTAATAAGTGAGTTTTTAATATCGTTCATTTAGACCTTCCATTTACATCTTGTATTATTTATACAAGATGAAATATAGAAAATCTATTTAAGGAACTCAAGGATGTCTTTTCTTAAATCAGGGTGGAGATAAGCTATTTTGATTAAAGATTCTTTAATATCACTTGCCTTTTTATTTGATTTCTTATCCTCAGTTAAGAGTTTACCTAATTCAGAGATACCCTTTAAAACTTCATTAAATCTTTCTTCTTGGAATTTGCCATCCTTAGAGAACTCTTTAAATAAATTTATAACATCAGGATCAACCGTTAAAGCACTTTCAAATTTATCTTTTACAATTTTATTAATTTCTTTATCTTGGTCAGTTTCTTTTTCTGCACCCATTTTTTTAATTTTCTTTTTTAAACCCTCATAAGTTTTAGTACCCCAATCATGATTCTTATGATCTGAATCACTTACTATTTTTCTTAGTGTGTTGAAAGATATATCTTTACCATCAGGGTCTTTAAAAGTTTCATCTTTAAATTTACTTTCGAGACTTTCTTTTTCTTTTTTAATTTTTGAGAAAGCACTTAAAATTTCTTCAGCATCGCCGGATGAAATAGGAGATTCTTTATCTTCTGTTTTTTTATTTCTACCACCACTAAAATTATCTTTTTGCTTATTAGGTGTTTTCACTATTCTTTCTAATTGTTTTTCTCTCTTTTTAATTTGCTCAGAATCTAAACTCAAGAGTTCTCTTTCTAAATCTTTATTTGTCATATCTTGATATTTAGATAAATCTCTGTCAGATAAGAGTAGTTTATGTTCTTTATTAGATTCTTCATCTTCTTTATTCACTGAAATTTCTTCAGCACCTTCAATAGTTTCTCTCAAATCTTTTAGTTTTAGAGATGCCCATTCATTACCAGATTCCTCCATTTCTAAAAGACCTTTAACATCAACTCTTTTACCATTAGGTGCTTTGAATTTCTTTCCTTTAGTTTCTGAGATAAGAGCTTTTTGACGAGTAAATTTGCTTGCCATATATTCTTTTTTCTTATCCTCAATTAGTTTTTTTGCTCTGCGTTGTTCTTCTAAATCATAATCATCACTTTCAGTGATCTTATATAATTCCTCTACGGTTACATCTTCCCCTAATACTTCATCATCAAATTTTTCACCTTTAAAAAATTCTTTCATACCTGAGGTTAATGCTTCTTGTTTACCTTTTTCTTCATACTTATATTCCCTCATTATTTTTTTGGTAAGTTCTTCTTTTTTAGCATTAAATTTTTTCTTAAGTTCATCTCTTTTTGCACCTTCAGGTGTTTCTTTATAGTTCTTATATACCTTATAAGAAAGAGCTAAACCTGCACCTACAATAAATGGGCTTAAAACAACTTTGCCCACACCTAAAACTAAACTTTTTAAGACACCACCACCTGCAACTCCAGCAGCTACTTGACTTAGCAAACCTGCACCTACAGCTACTTTTGCTGTACCTAGTTCTGATGGTGTGTCTTTGGGTGCAACTAAATCAGCTAATCTATTTAAACCCATATCATCAAAAGCTCTACTTAATGCTTTTTGAACACCCTTGCCCAATAAACCCTCAGAAGCTTTTTTAAATTCTTCTTTTGCTAAACCCGTAGCTTCTTTAATCTTTTTACGATATAATTCTTCTTGGGCAGGTCTTAGTTTTTCATCTAAAAAAGCTTCAAATTCTGCTCTGTCTTTAGGATTAGTAATATCTTTATTTGTTTTAAACTTAGCTATTTCTTTTTCAACATCTACCTTGATTTTATCAGTAAGGGATTTTTGTGTAGATGTGTCTTTTAAAACAGATTGTTCTTTAGCTTTTTGATATTCTTCTGTTACTTTTTTAACAACAGCTTTTGCCCACATCTTATCTTTGGATGCTAAGTCTAAAAGATGATCTATACCGACCAAATTACTTGTTTCCGGATTCTTCCATTTTCTACCTTCAGCAAAACTCTTTAAATCATTAGTACTATTTGATACCACTAGTTTTAAAGCAGTTTTTCTAAGAGTAGGACTCGTATAAGCGATTCTAATAAGTTGCTTATCTAAAGGGTTTAATTCCCTAGATACAACAATTTGCTTATCCTCGTCTATTGTGCCTTTATATGTCATTTTGAAAATCCTTTACTTAACTAAATCTTTAGCAAGCTCTATAGGATAACTTTCTAATATCATTTTAGCATAAGGACAATTTACTTCTTTTAAATGAGTTTCTAAAAAAGGTATATGGTCTCTATTCTTGCTATATAAATTACAAGCTACCTCACCTGATTTTAAAGTTAATTCATTAATTGCCTTTAAACAAGCCTTCACTAAATTAGGTTTAAAACCTAATACCCCACCATAGACTTTGGCAGGTTTATCAAACATCACACACCCTCTTAAAAGAGCTTGTGAATAAGGACAATTAGATGATTTAACTCTATGCTTAAAAAAAGTACCAGCTTCTGGATGCTTTAATTCTAAAGCACGAGAAATATCTATCATATTTCTTTCTAATTTCTTTGTAGCTGTAGATACATCGTTCTGTATGCTTTTTGTAAAACCATACATACCACTAGCAGCTACTCTGTTTATCATAGCTATTCTTGAATACATTTTATTTATGTCCTCCATAATAAAAATAAGAAGCTAAATCACCTAATATCTGATGAGCATGAGAAATTTTACTCTCTACCCAATCTTCCATAGGCATTCCACTTTGTATCTTTTGACTTAAGACACCTAACATATCTTGCATTTCACTTATATGTTGTACTGACATATAATTACCATCTACATCAGCCATATTCTCAGAAGCAAATCTCATACCTCTAGCTTTTGATCTACATTCTAAAGCCTTAGCTTGTAATGCTACTACCTTATCTCTTACAATACGATCAGCTTCATATAAAGCAGAAATACCATTTCTTACAGCATCTGCTAAACTAGCTGGTAATACTCCATATTGATCTAAAGTATCTACATCTTTAGCATCAAGTGCTGATTCTAAAACAGATGCCATTTCTTCACATTCATCAGCTTTAGATAATAATTGATCCATTGTCATATCAAAATCTAAACTACCTAGTAATTCATCAGCTAACTTGCCTTCTTTACTTGCAGTTAAATATCTACTTTTTAATCTAGCAACTCTCTTAGAAGCAGACTTCATTTTACCTTCATTCACTTCTTCTATTTTACCCTTATACTTATTCCACTTCTTTTTACCTTCAGGACTCATATTTACAGTAGGGTCTACTGTTTCATCTGTTGTCCATCTACCATATAATTCTT
>JACCDO011233665.1_pt1 | contig 12126 bp, 9 predicted proteins | sample 7446101 | NCBI WGS metagenome assembly JACCDO01 (sample SAMN15323440, study PRJNA562643) | freshwater metagenome | isolation source: river surface water | place: USA:Blue River Watershed | collected 2017-08-16 | reverse complement strand
TTTCTCTTCTGCTGCGGTAGGTTTCTCAGTTTTCTCTTCTGCTGCGGTAGGTTTCTCAGTTTTCTCTTCTGCTGCGGTAGGTTTCTCGGTTTTCTCTTCTGCTGCGGTAGGTTTCTCAGTTTTCTCTGCTGCGGTAGGTTTGTCTGTTGGTGTAATTGTGGGCTCAGTGGTGTTTGTGGTAGGTATTATTGTGGGTATCTATGAGTTGTGAAAAGTGAAGAATTATTAGTTAATTAAAATAAAAGTGTCGGCGCTGTATTAAACAGAAGAAAATAAAAACATACCTCTGAAGGAAAATCAGTGCGACGCTCTCTCGTTGGTCTACTACTTCTCTTTGGTGGCATTTTAATCGTTGGCAATTGAGATAGAGTAATGTCTTGCAATTCTTCTGTCGGAGAAGATGTTGGATGATGACTTCGACATGACTGCTCGCGACACTCTTGTGACAAAGCAATATAGCAAAGTGAGAAGATTAATGCGATGCGGATGGTGTTCATTTATTCCTCGCTTTGAATGTATCAATGATATGTATTGTAAATTTTTTACTTTTTCTTCTTCACTTTTTACGTTCACACTTCGAGACCGGCTTCGGTGATTGGAATAGAAAAAGAGAAATTTCTTTAATTATTTACAGTAAACTACAAAGAGTTCGTGCACAAGTATTTATTCATCGTGGTGGTGGGCTATGTGATGTAGGAATTCGGCCAAGCCGTCGGGCATATCTTGAACTCCATTGATAATGTGAATATTGTGTTGTCCTTGTAGATTTATGTTATGTGGCCCTATCCCTATGATAATCTCGTCTGGCATACCGTTGCCTGCGAACATCCCATGCAATCCGTGTGCGTGCTGTACACCAAGCATAATCGCGTGAATAATCTCGTCCATATCAACTTCTTCTTCACGCATTTCATCAAAAAAGAATTGATCTTTATTCAATAGTGGACAAGATTTAGTTATTCTTTCAGCAACAGCTGGTGACAGTCGCTCGCAGCCTCGGATGTCATATAGTTTCAGCTTTGGGCAGCCAGCGGCAAACGACTCTAATGCAGTTGAACTGAAACATTGTCCAGTAAAATTCACATTTTCTACCAACGGACATCGCTGTACGATTTGAAACAACCCAGTGGATGTGAACTTCGCACTATTATTAATCGTTAGTTTTTTCAATGATGGTAAGCAGGGCAAGATGCGCTTCACTCCTTCATTTGTAAACTTTGAATTGCGCACTACCAGCGACTCTAACACATTGCTACACAATTTTGCAATGACGCCAAGGAAATAGTCACTACAATATTTCAAGTTTAGCATTTTTACCGCTACTTTTCTTAACGACAACCACTTTAAATACGATTTCCCATATGCGCGATCTTCACTACTATGTCCATGGAATGTGCCACAAGACAATATATTTAAAAAGATTTTTCGTCGACCTGCAGCGTGTACGCAAATTGCAGTATCCAAGGATGCGATGTCTTCCATCGTCAGGAACTCATGCAGTATCTTTGCCAGTGCATCAAATGGCAATGCCAGCAATTCGTGCCTCTTCAATTCGGCATCATTACCTCCTTCATATCGCACTAGCTTCGCCTCTAACTGATTTACTTTAGTTTGCAATGTCTCAATTAATGAATTTTTCATTTGTAAAATTGAATTTAAATTTTCAATTTGATCTTTAAAGTGTTTGATTTCATTCTGTTCACGCGAAACAGCAAGTGCTTTTGTACGTTTATCATTATCATTATCATTAGTATTAGTATGAAGTATCGACTTAATATCACTGTATTTACGCTTCGATGTCATAGTTCAGCGAGTTCGAACCGCTTCTTACTAGAGAAGGGAAACAAGTTGCTGGTAGGTGGCACTGCGCTGTGAAAGGTCTGCTCTTCCTTTCTCTAAAAGTTAGTTGAATTTTAAACTTTTTTCGTCCAAATTTTGGAAATTTTGGAATTTTAGAATACCCAATCAACAACCAAATTACAACTGCGAAGTCAATGTACGCCTTGCTATCACTATGAGCAAAGAGACTGGACAGCATCCGCAAGCACCGAAGAATTGTGGTTGTTTTGCGACTCTCCACAAGTTCGTTGGTTCATGTTCTCTCTGCGGCAGAATAATGTGTGAAAATGAAGTTGGTGTTTTACCAGCTAGTTGCTTCGTTTGCAATGGATTAGTATTAGCACCTATGTCCGCAGATGACGCAATTAACCTGGGATATGCAAAGGATGAAAAGACCGCAAACGCATATAGATTGAAAGATAGATTACTTGTGTTTGATAAAGAGCATGCGAAAAGAACACAAGTCTTTGATATGCAAGCAGATTATTATGAGTCTGCTACCTGGTTAACAGCAGAGGAGAAAGAAAGTATTGATGCTAGAGAAAAAAAACGAAGAGAAAAATACAATAAAACTAAACGAATTACTCGTTTTAATATTGATATGACAAGTGGTCAAGTAGTAGGTGCGGCGTCTGACAGTGATGATGATGAAACTGTATCGTGTCAACAACCATTGAGTAATTTTGAATATAATAGCACTGAGAATTGTTTATTGACTCATAATTCAAAAGCTGGAGCTGTATATAGACAACTAAAAAATATCCAAGAAATGCAAGAAAAGAATGCTGTTCCTTCGACGAAATTGGCTCCAGATCGCATACAACACAAAGAACGAATACAGCAAGATTATTGAAAGGAATAATTGAATAGTTTATATTATACATGTTGTACTACTGTAGTATCTCTCTCCATTTTATTTTTCTTTCAATAATAAGAAAGCATTATTAGAAAGCATATCGCTGGGTGACATCAAAAAGTTCATTTCGTTTTGTGGTTACTGTCAGAAGAGGAGAATGGATTCTCCATATGAAGTGCACCTCACGTCGACCCCAAAACTCAGATAGGGGATAAGTGGGAGTTAGATGTGTTGTACTTGGAAAAAGGAATCGAGAAATCAGATAGATACATTTTAGTAATGGTAGAAGCTGTAAGCCGATAGGTCTTGTAATGATATTAACTCAACCCAACGGCTTACAGCTTCTACCATTACTAAAATGTATCTATCTGATTTTTCGATTCCTTTTTCCAAGTACAACACATCTATCAGAGGTCCTCCACACCCTCCATGTAGTTGAGAGTAAAGTTGACTCAGAGAGGAATTTGATCTCTTTGGAGCAACTGATCACCATTCTCGGAATAAGACCCTCAGTAGTACGAAATTCGTACATATTATTTGATCGGAGACGATATAGGAACATGTCGACGTGGTTGCTTGAGTATACTTACGTGAAAAATATCCTAGAGTTACGAGGACCCTATCGCGAACAGCACTTGGCGAATGCCAACGCACTCGTTGATTCTGGAGTCATAATTGCAGGTAGGAAAGACTTATGAATAATTATATCCTTGTATTCACACACTCTATCTCGTTCACAGGAGGTCCGTTGAACAATCCACCTGATGGGGCAATGTTTATATTCAAGAATACTACAAAAGAAAACGTGCAAAACTTTGTCGACAATGATCCTTATATGACGAACAACTTGATACCTAGTTATAAAATCAGTGAATGGTCTGTAGTTGTCGGTGCCATAAGAGACGCGACGTCCAAGTTATAGTTGAAGTAAAATAGTATAGAACTTATACAAATCTGTTTATTTACTATAATAAAGAAGCTTTATACATATTAATCGTTTATTCAGTGAGAATGGTGCGATGATGTAGTTCTAGAACGATCTGGTTCTGGTGCATAAAATCTGGCTGCTTTACCAACATCAGATTGCCACCAATCAAAGAATAAGTCAAATGGAACTTTTTCACCAACTCTTATTCCCATATCAATTAAATATGCATCAAGCAAACTGGACGGAATGTGGTGGTTGATAGCCATTAGAAACACTTCAAATTGGTCCTTTGTTAGCCCATTAGAATCTGTTGCAGCCTTATTAAAAACAGTTCGTAGTTCAGCTTCTAACATTAATTTAGCTTCCGCAGGATCAACAGTCTTTTCTGATACTTTAGCGGCGTTTGCTGCTTCGTGCTCTTTTCTCTTCTTCTCTAATAGTAGTGTCTTGGGGACTGGTAACCAATCATCAGCTCCGTAAAACATTGCTTTTGCAATAAAATTCATGTAATCAATTTCACCAGTAGCTTCTTGATCATATCTACCAAATAATGCAATATTTTGTCTCTCAGAAAATTGGAAACCTAAGAATTCTAATGCTCTAGTGAATCCCTCGATTGGTGTGCGACCAGCTTGTTCACGATCAAAAAATTTAAATGCTTTTCTTACTTGAAATGGTGATGATGTTTCATATGATCTTTGAAATAATTTATCTTTCATAACACGTTCTAAACGATTAATTTCGACTTCTCCAACTTTTTCTGTTGCTTCTTTATATTCACGTGTACGAAAATTAACTGATAAATCTTTACTAGGTGATGGTATTGTCATTTTATCCTCAACAGCTACACGATATGATCCAGTTAAAATACTTTCATGAAAAGAAATTCTATCATCACCTAGTTTCAAGGCAGAAAAATTACTTAATCCATTCTGTAACTGTATTGGTTTACTATCATCTTTAGAATTCGCCATGTAGTACTCGGCGACGGATGGATAATTTCGGTCATTCAGGATCATATCTGGATCCATCTCAAGCGATAGCTTCTTCTTGTAGTCTGCATTGGATGCTGCCAATCGGGCTGCTTCCGCTAGCGCATTCTTGGAGTGACTCATTGCTAGTAATCACACTTCCCTTCGCTCTTTTTTTCTTTTCTTCCCGAGAAACGTTTTTTAGGGGCCGGCCCTCTCTGCCTCCATTGTAATGCAAAGATTCCCAGATTAGAAAGCTTCAAATGACATCAACTTCGTCGAGATTAGTTCTTTAAGCGTTTATAAGTGAATGCACTTGCACTACTCTCCTGTAGAAAGGTATTAATATTACACTGTATTTAATTAATTGAGAATACTTGTAAGAGCCCAGGAAATGTCACTACAGCAGTTATAGTAGCGCTGCTGCTCTTCATTGGCTCTATTTCATTTTTCATTTACCGGCCGGTCATACACGTTAAAATTTTGCGCAACACAAAATTTGATTTGAGAAAGATGAACCGAGACGGCGGTGTCGGTCAACCAGGATTAGGTAACGCCATGCCAGTCTCTGGAGGTGGAGTAGAAGATCTTCACGTTGGTGAAAAGCAAGTCAAGCATATCGTAGCTGATAGAGATATTGTTAGAGATTTAAAGGACCATTTCTTTCCATCATTCACCGATGATGCAATAGTTGATATTAGAATAACTGTAGCTAAGGAGGGCAGTATCATAGAAAAACAATTGAATGACTTAAAATATGAGAAAATATTACCAAGTCCGACGGTCTCATCCCCAGCAGCAGTGAAACAATTTACCACATTCAATAATGGTATTAATTTGTGGGTTTGGCGCAAGAAACAAGGTAATTTTGATGGTAGATTAAAACCAATCATTGGTATGATATTATCTCCATTAGCCACGTCGACAGTATTAGTGTGTCAAGGATACCTTCGTTTAGAGGAATCAATAGGGTCACAATACCTATGGATCAAACGTGCTGCAGATATTGATGAAGAAAATGCATTAGCTATAATTGATCTAAAAGTAACATCGGGGAAGTTAAAAGATAAAGCATCTGCACTATACATGTCGCCTGGGCAGGGATTTGTGCAACTTGAGGGTAATTTTACTCCAGATACAATCATTGGTACCATTCTATCCAACAATGCACCGGATACATTTTTGTGGTATTTAATACGTTCTGAAGAGAATGCGGCGCTTCATACTGCCAGCATTCATGCATCAGTAGATGCAGTACATGGCGAAAGAAGCGCTATGTTAAATGCCGTCAAAGAGAATGCCAAAAAAGCAGTATTAGCTGCTGCGAAGCAGAGTCGAGCCCGTAAACTTATGTCATTCTTCTCGTTAAGTGGAAGTAAATCCAACTTTTCTATGTCAGCTGGCAGCGCCAAAGACTTAGATGCTAACTGCATCAGCTACGGGACACTGCTCAATGTGACCCGCTTAGCAGTGCGCAATTACGTGCCGTGGACGCTTCGCTTTTACTCCACCGTCCCGACAATATCCTTTGATTTTTCTGAATTATTTCACTCATTCACCAATAAAATGGGCGAAATGTCCCTGAGTAAGTTCAAGAAAATGCTGGTAAGCATCGGGCTATACTTCAGCGGTCGCGAGGGCAACACCCTGTTTTACTTGTTCAATCGAAGTGCAAATGCAAGAATCAAAGCTGTGGACTTCATTGCCATGCTGTCGTTCACCGGCTACGAGGTCGACTGCATGTGCGAGGCTATCAAGAGGCGCATTCTGCTCTCTGTCAACTATGTAGAGAGCACATCACCTACCGCGTCAGCTTCTAGTAATTACCTGACTATTGCGCAGAAGCAACTGATATCTTCTTTATTCGAATTAGTTGACAGTAACAATGACGGCATCCTCGCGAGAGAGGACTTCCGATCCCTAACGACCGCGCTGGGTCTGCACCTGTCCGAGTACGAAATAAACCTGGTCATCAACTACATCTTCACGCTCAATAACAAGAATAGTGAGATCATGACGATAGATGTCAAGGATTTCTTGAATTTTATTGAGATGGAAAGTAACCTGTTATACCATCGAGCGCATCGCATTTACTACACCCAGAACAAGCTGCGGTACTCAATATAGCTCTCATTACCCTCCTCACATGCTTACTTACCTCACTCAGGTTGTGGCTGAAACAGATGGCCGACAAAGGGAACCAGTCAAGTGTAGCACACACAAAGCAGGTAATAAGTCAGCTATACGTCGACCTCGGCAAGAGAAACTATCTCGCGGACGTGGGAGAGTTTGACAACGTGCTTCTGCCCCAACACATGATGATGTTACTCGTGGGACTTGAAGTAAACTTATACGTCGATGAGGTCTACTTGCTCTGCTCCATCATCGTCCCGCACAAGTCCGTCTTGCACATAACACAAGAAGACTTGATCAGTTTCATGAGCCAGCAAGCGTACCGCTCCTTCGGCGAACTCATTATTGTCATCGAGAAGAAGCTGTTGGTGCAGTCATTCAAGCAGTTCGCGGTATACAAGAGTAATAGTAGTGTGCATGTAGAAGCCAATGATACTCTCTTCAACAAGCTGTTTGACGAGGTGACGGAGCACATCAAGGCCAAAGGCGGCTGCACAATCAACAAAGACAACGAGCACCTGCTCATTGCAACCACTACGCAGCTGAAAAACGGTGTTGAAAACTACGCGAACATAACTATATCAGAGACAAGTCTTCCTACACTCGGTGAGTGGGCGGTGCTGTCGCTGATCAGTGACTGCATTGTAACGGCTAACCCCGTGGCAGGTGCCTCGTCACCAAGTGACACCAGCTTCGGTGGTAACCACTTGATATCTGGTATAGCTGTGAATCAGTTCCTGATGGGACTGTTGGTGTATCGCCATCACAAGCACCACAACCACTCGATGCTGCTGGAGAGCGTAGTGCGGAAGCTGGTTCACATGCTGAGACAGCAAGCCAAGGCGAGTAGCGGCGCCAAGAACACTTACAACTATCAGGCGGTGTTTGACCTATTCGATGGCGATCTCAGCGGCAATATTGATGTGGATGAGTTCCGCGGCATGCTTATGAAGTACAACCTCCTGGGCGCCAATATCAAGGAGAATCTGCACTTGATAACCGACTTGATAGCTCTGTTTGATCGCCGGTCCCGCGGCTACATCACGTACGACGACTTCTTAAATTTTATTGATTCCAATCGTGATTTAGTGGGGGATTTAGACTCTGACGAGGACGATAGTGACGATGAAGAGGGCAATGATCCCACTCATCTGGGCGTTGTGCCGACGGATCCACCGATAAAAGTAACTGCAAGTCATGAGTCCGACTGCTTGCTATGGCACATCTGGAAGGAAGCCATGAAAGTGGATCCTGCCGACCCTGAAGGAGTGATCAACAGCCTGTTAGACATGTGCAACAACGTGTCCGATCCTGTGTCAGTAAAATACAATATCGACATCAAGTCAACCGGGAAAGGTAACGGCTCGATAGCCGCGGGATCCCTGTGGACCGCAATTGAAGCGGTGAAGCTACGCGGCGCCATTGGGATCGTGCAATACAACACTGGCGTTCAGTACTTCAAGCACGACGTGGCGCAGCACTCCAAGGCGCAATACAACCGACTTTACATCGACAGCAGCAAAAACGGCATGGCAGATCCGGTGGACTACATCGGCTTCTGCCGCGCTATCGTCAAGATGGGACTCAGCTACACCGCGAAGGACAACAACCAACGTGTCATCGACGAGTCGCGGTACTTCAACCTATGGCACGCGTTAGTGAAGGAGTTGTGCTCCTTGAAGTTCAGCACGGATGCGTACGAAGGCCAACTCTACCAAGTCGACTCCTCTAAGGATCCGTTTACAAGCACGATCTCGTCTGACTTATCCGCTACATCCTCATCCGCTGCCTCGTCGCATATCAACACCAACTTGAAGTCGCTGCCACGGTTTGCGAAAGCGTTCTACCGCCTTGACCACGACGGCGACGGCTGTATCACGGTGAAAGAGTTCAAAAAAGCCTTGAAAAAATTGAAAATATACTCCATTCGTGACTGGCCAGCTCACTACTTGCATCGTTTGTTCGAGGAGTTTGCCGCCAGCAGCGGCGCCAAGGGCAAGGGGGATTCCGTGCTCAATATCGATGCATTTGTAACGGAATTACTGTCCTCCAAGGACTACAACGACGTGCATAAGCAAGCATCCCTACCTACGCAGAGCAGCAACTCCTTCAGTAACACATTCCGCGGTACTTCCACCTTAGACACGTACTTCGATGAGGACTTCAGACCGGTGGACTACGACAGCAACTCGGATATATTTGAAAAAATTCGTAAAGTTCTTGGTGCCTCTATCGTGTACCCTAATCCCGTTGACACATTCGGCTCGTCGCTGCAACGCAGCCTCGGTAACACCAACGGCCTGGATATTCCCGTGCTGAAGAACGCCTTCGACACACACACAGAGACTATAGTCGAGTCAGTGCGCGCATATTTTGATAAGTATCACAACAAAGCGCGCAACACCTACAACACGGATATAGTCAGCGAGGAGGTCTTTCAGACATTCGCACGGAAGAGTGGTATATTGAATGCTCTTACAACCGTTGAATACAACTCCCTGTTGAAGCGAGTCAAGAAGTACAACGTCAACAAGCAGGTCGGTAATAGTAACACCACCTATATAGATATCAATAAGTTTTGTAAACGGTTACTACTCTGTGGTGACTGCCGTCAATACAACCTAGAGCGGATCAGTGAGCAAGCATCGCGTGAGCACATGGCGGTGCCTTACAGCATGGGTGAAGCGATCTTGTTGAAGTTGCAAGAAGCCGCAATAGCGTCATCTGCAGTCGGAAGGGATTTCCTTGCGTTATGTCGCTTGATTGATAGTCAAAATAACGGCAAAATCACTACTTCGGAGTTTATTCATGTGGTGAAAATGATGAGTGTTGTGATCACCAAGGCAGACACGCACGCGTTGCTCGAGTTGCTACCCAGCTCGGGTCCCTACGCGGTAGATATCGCGCTGTCAAAGCGCAGTAATTTGATTGATTACCTGGCTATTCATCGGTTGATACACGAGCGGCTGCCACCGTCCTTGCCGCCTCCAATCAACGCCACCGGAGTGCGCACTGCAATGAGATACTTCAATGAGAACAATGATGTCAATAGTCTTCCGCAACTACTCAATGACACTGCCACTGGAGCTATGGCAGCTAGCACCGGTTCGATGGACAAATTATTTAGGGGTTCATTGCCGCGCTATGCTAACCGCAGCAACAACAAGACAGACGTTGGTCTCATCCTGTCTCGCAGCGTCGACAGCGGGAATCCGGTCCAACGGACAAGTGCGGAGGGTCCGCGCAAGGTTCACTTTAGTATTGATTTTGATAAGACTATTCCGACTGCATCTGGCTACTCCATTGCTGCTCCTATCGTCGATCTCTCAGATCCGTTGGATGTGCGAGTAAACGTGCCGGCGTACCAGAGGATGATGTCGTCAGTATTCCGCCGCATCAAGGTGGCTAGTGACAGCCTCAGTCGCCAGCATGCGGTTCCATTCAACCTGACTAGACAGTGCGCTGTGTTCGACCCAGCGGATACCGGCTATATCCCAATCGTTGCATTTCAAAATATTTTGCTTTCAACACTACAAATTTCACTAACGGCTAGTGACTTTTATGCGCTATCAAGCATGTATAACCGTGTGGAGGATCAAAAGATCGCCTACAAAGTCTTCTACAATGACTACGTGACTGCGACCTTGCACAACATCAGCCAGATTACCCCTATTGGGCACGACAACAACCGACTCGTTCAGCGTTACAACCAACTTATGATTGAAGGGAAGGATCCCAAGAAGCTGTTTATGCTGCATGACATGGATCTCTCGGGATTAGTAAGTCAAAGTGATTTCCGTAAAGTTGTGAGTGATTTGCAGCTAATGCGTTCAGAGCATCAGTACATCAAGTGCGTCAATGAGTACTCGTGTATCAGTGACAACGCCTACATTAACTATGAAGATTTCTGCAACCACATTGAACTAATAAGCCGCGAAGTAAGCTAAAGAGTAGATGTAAATAGACTGTATTCTCTAGTAATATACACTTGTTATAACTCTACTTTGTCCTTGGCGCTGTTGTATTTGTACATGGAATCAGGTGAGTTGTAGTAATTATAGTTCAAACGAAATGCGTATTCACTTTTGACAGCTTCTCTTTTGGCTTCCCTCCACGCCTTTTGGTAGGCAGGAGACTCGGCTGGCAAAGCTTCTCCGTTGAGTAATGCTTTAATATCTGCTTCCATATCGTAAGCAGAAAATTTTCTTGGGTATCTACGTACTGGTTGACCAGTAGAATCAAGTAAAAACTTTTCATAGTTAAGAGTGATTCTACCGTAACCATTTGGTGTCGGTAGCGCCTTTGTTAATGCATTATACAATGGATGTGCGGAAGGTCCTAATATATCAATTTTATCGAATACAACAGCATGTGGATAGTCTCCAAAACCGTAATATTCTATACCTTTTGCTCTAATAGTTTCATCATCATCGGGTTCAAACCAACCTTGTTCGGTAGGAAAAGCCAGGACATTTAATCCGTCTTTACCATATTTATTGTATATTTCCAGTAATGATGGAAATTGTAACACTGTTTGGGAGTCATCTATCTTCATATTGAATACAATTGTAGCTTTTTTACCTAGAAATTGTTTGAATGATAAGTTTTCATGATTATACGGCAGCTTAAATGCCCCGAAATCTACATTTTCTTTATCACTTATTGTATTCACAACTACGCTACTTGTATCTATCGCTTCATCTGCTAAAGCATTACCACCGCCAAGACTAGATGCTATGCCTACAACACATACAAACCGCTTTAATTTAGCACCTAATCCGCTCCATCCATGCACAACAAGCAATGTGATAAGACATATCAATCCTTGGAACACACGCATCCTTCCCTTCTATTTTGATGAAAATTGGTCGACCTTAGTTAGTCTTGTCAGCTCACATCCACACCCTTGAAAATACTCCTATTTTAAAGCAGAAAAGTGCGCGTCTTCAAGGCCAATTCACTTTCTTAAGTATAAAAAGGCATTCGTGTTACACGGTTTCATTAGTACGATTTAAATTCCTTTTGAATGGATTCCACACCAGGGCCGCAATTTTTCAAAGATGACATCACTTCGCACGCATCCGCGAGATCGTTGAAGGGAACAAATCCTAAGCGCTCGTGCAGTTCAAGGGCAATGCTATTGTCGCGGAGTCGCAATCGTATATCTCATGGCGTCTGTCGCATTCGAAGGTGTCTTAGTAAAGAAGCTATTGAAGATGACGGTTATGGGTATCACGGATATCACGGAAAAGAACAGAATGCATATTGGCGCAAATTACTATCAGGGAAGCCAAAGCCAGGTACATTGATATTAGTTAGACATGGAGAGAGTGAATGGAATCAACAACGACGTTTTACTGGTTGGGTCGATGTAGATTTATCGGATTTAGGTAGACGAG
>JACCDO011035331.1_pt1 | contig 12127 bp, 9 predicted proteins | sample 7446101 | NCBI WGS metagenome assembly JACCDO01 (sample SAMN15323440, study PRJNA562643) | freshwater metagenome | isolation source: river surface water | place: USA:Blue River Watershed | collected 2017-08-16 | reverse complement strand
CTACGCTGTCAGAGACAGAATCATGTCGACGTGGCCATTCCTGGTGCTGACGTCTTTACCTTCAGCTGACGTCTTTTCTATCTACAATTTCACCGAGGATTGAGGGCCGGGACTCTCATGGCCGATAGTACTAGAGCCAAGATTCTATTGACTAGAGCCAAGATTCTTCTTGATAAGTAGTAACAACATGCCGACATTACTCTCCGAGCTGTCCTCTTTTGAGAAGGAGTTCTTTGTAGGTGCTGCTGAAGTGAATGAGCACTTGAAACAGATGAAGGACTTTTATGATTCTATTACAAACTTCGATGGGAATAAGATAAAATTATACGAACACTTCCTAGATTTAGAGCACAACTATGTGACTAATGGCTTTCCGGCATCTAATTACTGTGACATAGTGCTGAAATTACACCCTGTGAAGTATATTGATTATTTCGAGAGATGTAACTCTGCTCCTAAGGACCAGAACATTGATGATCGTATGGACTATAGCAACGTATATAGTATACGACAAATGTTAGTGTGTCCACAATGCAAAGTTCCCATTCCCATCGAAGATTCGTTCAAGTTGCATATTACTAAGGAATTAAAAGCGTACAATTGCAGAGAGTGCAAAGGACAAATTACTTATGAAAATCTTCTCGTTACAGCATTTTTGAAAAATAGTAATAATTTACTGACTCAGCTGGTCGCTAGTAGTCCGCCCAAGCTGATGGATTTCAAGTCGTTGTCTTTGTGGTTCAAAGACTCCTTGAACTCTTACATAAGATTAAATAAATCATCACTGTATAAAACCTTCAAGAAACACGAGTTTCAAGCGCATTTCAGTAAAATACGTGCCAAGTTTGTCGATAAGGTCAAGTACTTGCGCAACAACCTCTCGTTTCTGCCCATGGACCTCGTGCAGGGACTGTTCATACAGCTGGAATTCGTCAATAAAATATGTTCAAATTTCGAGCATTGGAGTACCAACAGATCCGTTGAAGCCGCCATCGAGCGTTACTGGAAGTTCTTCAATCTCCTCGCTACACACCCCAGAAAGATGCTTGTACCAACGGTCGATATTGACCTTGCGTGGCACGCACACCAAGTTGCTCCGAACACGCTATATCGACATTATTGTCAGAAGATTGCTGGTAAAGTAATCGACCACGACGACACGCTGGGCAAGTCTCCGCTGGCCACCGGCTACGCGAGGACGTTCGTGCTGTGGAACAAGGTCTACAATGAATATTACAGCCAAAAAAGTCCCAATTTTAAAGACTATTTCTACCGAACAAGCCATTACTTCAACCCGCTCCGCTTGTACAACTGGAACAAATACGGAAAGATCAAGAACAACCGACTTATCACAAGGAGCGACAGTAGTAATGTTGGAGCGATTGTTGCTACTCAGTCGAGCTGTGCTGCTGGATGTGCACCAATTTTTATATCTAATAATGAAGGAGGCGAAGGTAAGGATTGCGACTCAGCTTGCGCGACAGCATGTGCAAACGGAGATACTGGAGGTTGTGCTGCTGGATGTGGGAGCTCATGTGGAGGCACTGCTTGTGGCGGTTTTGGAAGTGCTTGTGGAAGTTCATGTGGTGGTGGTGGTGGTGGTGATAGCGGTGGTGGAAGTTCGTGTGGAAGTTCCTGTGGAAGCTCTTGTGGTGGCGGATGTGGTGGAGGAGGAGATTAATCATGAATTCTGTAAATAACTAACTTGCTTACGCCTTCGTGCAAAGGAGGCACCGCAGCGCTCGCCGGTACCGATGCGAAAATCCCAGCGATCCGATTCCAAACCGGAAGGAAGAAGATCGGAAGTTGAACGCATCCGAACCGGACTTGTGTCATGCTGCGCTAGGTTCTTCTCTCGTGCCATGTCAATTAAATATACCAAAGTCCAGCAAGCAAGCAGTCTTGATGGTGAAGATGCAGATGCATTTGGTATTGCATTGTCTGGAACAACCTCGTGTCTATCAACGGATGAAGATTCTGCAGATTACATCGTTGTAGGCGCAAATCATGCATACTCTACTGGTGTTGGTGCTGCTTATGTATTTAAGTCGGTGGGGTTCGATGCTACATCTTGGGAAAATGAATATAATATTACAACAGATAACAACTTGAATGTAACTGGAACTATCTTTGATTCAACAAGCTTTGACGGCTATAGAGTATGGACACAGCTAGCCAAACTAGTTCCAAAAGATGCATCAACTATTGGTGCGGCAAAGTTTGGAAGTGTTGTAGCCATCGATGGTAATAACACTGTTATTGTTGGAGCAAGTGGTAATACAGCAACTACTGGATATGCTTACATCTTCTCTGGTCAAGACGATTCTTGGTCTCAGCAGGTTAAACTTACGCCCTCTGATGGTACCGTAGCAGATCTTTTTGGTTATGCAGTAGCTATAAAAAATGATATAGCAATGGTGTCTGCTCCAAGTCACAATTCTCGCAATGGTTCTGTGTACGTGTTTGAACAGGACAGCCTCGGGATCTGGTCGCAGCAGGCGAAGCTGTCGTTAAATTCGTATTCGGCCTCGTCGTTTGCCCTGAAAATAGATATCAGCAGCAGTGCGAACTTGGCAATTATGTCCTCGACTGCAGTCGACAACGGGCAGGGCGCCACGTTTGTGTTCACTAGCGACGGCGGCAAAACATGGAGTCAAACAGCAAAATTAACCGCTCCAAATGCCGCGCAACAGGACTACTTTGGGTCGGCGCACGCCATTTACGGCAACACGATCGCGGTCGGCGCCAAGAACAAAGACACAACTGCTGGCTTTAACAGCGGCGCTGCCTACGTGTTCATCAACGACGACAGCGTCACCAACGGCGGATGGACGTTGAAAACGACGCTGTATGCGTCAGATTCCGCCGCCGATCTCAGCTTTGGCACTACTTTGTCTCTCTGCGGAGATCGCAAGCTAGCTGTGTCTGATGCTTATGGCGCCTCGTACATGTACGCACTTCAAGGTAACGAGACCGATTTCTCTGATCAGAGTCCCGCTGCGCTCCCCACCGCGAGTCCGATCGGCGACTACTATAGCAAGTATTCGTGGACGCAGTTGCAGAAGTTGTCGGCGTCGTCGGATTACGACACGGTGCGCAATGTTGCGTTCACTACCAAGTTGATGCGCAACGGTAACGACTTGATAGTCGGCTCAGAGAGTCGGGATTCAACGGGATTTTTCACTTATTATAGGGATTTTATCGATAAAGTTCCACCTACAATCACTCTGCCTGTTCCATCGACGGCCTTGCTAACGGTCACATTACTCATCGGTTGCAGCTTGGGCTACTTATACTATTTGACTCTAAAGTACGCGAGGAAACAGATATCTTCCTCCGAGGAACCGCCACAGAGTGCTTTCGGCGATCGGCGCGAGAACGCCTTCACGGACATCACCGTGTCCTCGCCCTCTCTGTCACGCAGCGACTCGACGCTCTCATCGGCGTCGGACAGCAGCACCAGCTCCAGCTCGAACCCCAGGAAACTGCACAATTTCTCGACGTTTCGGTACTCATTTCTTGTGGTTTCCCTCGTGATAACCGTCTTAACGCTGCTTTTCGTGTACGAAATGGTGCTTCTTCAGCAGTACAAAGTGGTCCACGCCGTCCTCGCCGTCGGCTGCCTCACCGTCGTGCTTCCCGCGCTCGTGGTCACTGCAGACCTCAACTACGGTCGCTACCTCGGTCGCTCGTTCACTTTATTGACCCAAAAATACTTGCTTGGAACTAGCGTCGAAGACGCCAACCGCAGCTTGTATGTGTCCATGTTGGTGTTCGGGCTCGTGTTCACGGTGTTCTCGTCCATGGATAATTTGAGGTTCCTTCCTTGGAACAACACAACTTACGCGGGGATGCACAGTGGCTACCCGTCCTCGTCAATCCACAGTCTTTGCGTTGGTAGTACAATTGTGCAGCTACTCGCCTTGATCGCCATCCAGCTGGTGTGCCTGTCGCAGCCCGTCGGGTACGGCTACTACTTCCAGTCCGGGAGCCAGTACATCTTCAAGTCGGATTACTCCAGTAACGGCGCTTGGATCGTCATTTTGAATGTACTTTTGCTGTTTGCAAAGCTATTGGACTTGCTGGTGAGTGAGTGGGAGCTCGTGTTTACATGCGCACTCGGTGTCTGCGGCGGAGCCAGCTACCTGCTGGGCTTGCTGTACTCACTTGTGTGCGGCAAGAAGCTCGATTACTACGACGACAGCAACGACGACATCGAATTTCTAAACAAAAATACTCAAAAAAGTGACGATTTCACGTCGATTACAGTGGAGGACCACGACAGAGATCCGTTGGGCAGGAAGAGCCGTCGCCACCGTCGCAAGGACACCTCGGAGGTCAGCGTGCGCAGAGTGAACTCCCCTAAATACAAGTTAAATGGTCTCAATAGTTCGGTGGCGGAGAGCAGCTCGGAGCAGAGCTCCGCTTTGATTCCCACCAGGAACGCGGCTCCTGCATACCCCGCCAATATGAACTCCGACATCAAAGACATGGACTACTATCGGCAGAGAAGGGCGGAGCGCGGATCGGATGCTGACAAAGAAGTTAGTAATGTAGAAGAGTTCGTGCAACAGGAGGTGCAGGAGGTGCCGTTCTCCCCGGTCAGCCGCGGACGGAAGCTCAGTGATGGCAGCAGCAGCAGCAGCGATGAAGAGGTCACCACGCCGTTTCAGATACCAAATGTTCGAGTGAATATCAAGAGATCAACCAAAAAATGAATTACATAACCCAAATATCTTGTAAATACAGAAATACAACGTAATCCCTAATTGCCCACCGTAACCTTCGAGTAATTGTAGTTGTTGGAGGGATGGGTGCCCGCGAAGGACACCTGACCGCAGTCGTCGCCCCAACTCCCTTCAAAGCATGTGCACTTGCCAGTGGTATAGTCGCAAATCCCGCGGTTAGAGCAGTCCACGTGGCAGATGTTGCCAGCTTTCCCTTTTATCTCGTCATTTTTATTCATTTGGTTCTTGCCTTGACACCGCAACTCATTCTCGGTTGTATAAGGGTTGTCACCACTTGGGCAGTGGCGCAAGGAACAGTCTGGACCAAACCACTCAGATACTTGTACTTGATCCTCTTCAAACCCATACGACCACGACGAGTCGCAATGACAGCCGTACATCACGTTGTAGTCCCATGCGTAGCTATCCATGCCAGCGGCTGTGCCATATTCATATGCATAACTAGGTGAGCTCAATCCTTGCATCGTTGCTAGTGTTGCCATACTTAAACATGCACCGTGGCCTGAGCAGTCGTTAGGACACGACCTTCTCTCGCATGCAGCCCCAGTGAATGGTGGAAAGCATACACACTCACCTTTACTCCTATCACATACACCTGCATTGGAACATTCACTGAGTGCATGTGCTGTTGTAGATGAAGTTGCTATGTCACCGATTGCTTTACCAGAAGGACATACTTTATCTGCACAAGTGCCTGTTAGGGCCCTTCCTATTAGCACAGTATCGTTTATAGAGCCATATCCATCTACACATTCACATACTTCGCCGCAGAAGTTACACCTACCATGTCCATTGCAATTATTTAAACTAGTGCAACCTGCGCCTATACCACCCCATGATGTAACACTTACAGTAACATTCTCATCGGTGACAGTGTCTGCCGACCAATTTGACATCACCTGGAACGGGACTCTATCGACGTACTGATAATCGCCATATGTAGCGATGGCAGCTGATGATGGAAATCCACAATATGCCCGAATACCATTGTGTTTATATATGACGATTGTTACATCTTGATCCTTTGGGAATGTTTCAAGAGCCCTTAGATAAATCTTTGCATCTGCATATGGCGTATTATTGTAGTTTGCGTAGGTATAATCACCAGTATAATCACTCCATCCTAATCTCCCTTCTTCCCACTTTCCAGTGAAGTAAATTGATGGACTTAACATGAGCTCGCCATATTCAAGATTATATGATGAATTGTACAGCCTAGAGCTATTGTAGTCCGCCCGTCGAGTGAACTGCGGCAAGTTGATCACAATCGTTTCGTTCTGATAAATGGCGCGATATTCATTAGTCCATTTTATTGTTATATTAGTTTGCTCACGAATATCAGATGCACTGAACTCAATAGTGACATCAGAGATACTGAAGATGCGGGGCAGTGACAGTGATAGACACACCAGCAGCAGTGCGAGCAGCATCATTCGTTGGTCCGTTTGATATTTGAGATTTTTTCCAGGCTATTCCAACCGGTACTTGCTACGGTACTGCGCCCTTCAAAGTTCAATGGGTCGAGAGACTGACGCCGAGCTTGCGCAGAGGAGTCACAGAGGAGCCGCAGAAACAGTATAAAAATATTACTTACATTCTTAAACAAACATTAATTGTTATTGTTTAAATAATAGAAATCAAGTAATATCAATTACCATGATGACATATAAACAAAGAAAAGGAATCAATGACACTCACGACACACACGACACACACACGGCACGGCGACCGCCGACACTCTTCGCGAGAGCAACTCACTCGTCGACTTCCTTAAAGTCGACTAAACCGCTGGGGAGGAGAGTCGAGTCGAATATAAGGTCATATGCTTTGTCTGCGTAGCTTGTACTGACTAGTTGAGCGTATGAAAAACTAGTTAGTGGAAAGGAATTACTCATCGTTGAGCAAGGGGTGCTTGTAATATCAGCTAATGATTCTGGGCTAACGCAAAAACTTTGCCAATCTCCTGCAACAACAGAGTTAGTATAGTCATTCGCGGTGACGTCGGTAGGGCAAGCGTTAGGAGAATTATCACTTGGATTGCCATAAATCCATAGCGCTGCACTGCTGGATGACATTTTAATCCCGCACCCAACACCGGTTCCGCTAGAAGTTGACGCTGTTATTACTTGAATAGTATCAGATGTTTTATTTGCGTTGATATGGAACACTGAAGCTGTTTTAGGATTGGCAGCTTCATCAACAATAATCTGCCAAACATCAACATTCACACCATCTGAATCTATAGATGCCAATACTGCAATGCTAGGATAAGACGATACACCTGCAGTGCCACCTTCTTGCAACTCGGCCAAGTAGTACTTGTTATCTTTTTGACCAAAATAAATAGATAAATCATCACTTACATCTTCTTTGCATGAAAAGTACATGGGGAAAGATTCACTATTCGGTAACTCTGGGCTGAATAGTTCTGGTGTTGTTGTTAAACATACTTTTCTTGATTCTTTGGCACGTTCTTTTAACTCTTGTAAACGACTGTCAACACTCTCAAGTCGATACGTAAAATCTCCAGGTCCTCCACCAAATAATCTACTTTTTATTTCTGTGGTAGCGTCGGAAGTAGTGAAAGTAGCTAAAATTCGACGTGAACCCTTTAACCCTTCGGGAGATGCTGCATAAACAGGTGGTTTAAGGTATGGCATATCCAATTCTATTGCAGACTTATCGTTATTGCTGAAATAAATACCTAAGCCTACTCCAAGACCTATACCTACACATGCTAAGCCAACAGCTATAAGTATACGTGTCGTTGTCCACCATGATTGCTTCAACGGCTCGATAGATAATTCCTTCGAATCATTTTTACTGACTTCGTTACTTTCAGATTCGATTCCTTTATTTGTTGATACAATTTCGTAGTTTGTAGATGCGATTTTTGATGACATTAGCTGTCTATTCTTGAAAAATTATTCGAACTGTTTTGATTCAACTTGTTTCACTGACTTGATCGGATCCCCGATCCCTTTCTAACCGTTAGGGACCGGCCTGAAATTTCAAGTAATAAAATAATAGTTTTAAACGAATCTTCTGCAGTAGCTGCGAGTCGTGCATGGCCGCTTACCGGGGATCGAAGAGAGAGTTTAGATTACAAAAATGGGCATAAAGTTTTACAAAATTTCCATAGTTTTAAGTGCTGTGACGGCTTTTGTCGCGTCATCCGCGGATACGCAGTACTTCTCCACCCCTACTGTATGCTCTACAGAGGACTTGGCGACGGCAAGTTCGAGGATAGTTAGGACATCACCTCCTATTATCAATCCGCCGTACAAATTGATGAGCTTCGGTTCTTTCACATGCTTTAATGCAATAAAATCTGGGAAAGAATTCATAGTGTGATCCTTATAGCCGGTGAAACTAGGATGCAGTTTGAAGAATGAAAGGATTCCCACAGTATTGAAAACTGCAAACAGTACTGTGCTCATGTACAGCATAGCATCGTTGTAGGCAAAGCCATAACTTGAGTCCTGGGATTTCACCGACCAGAAAGCGTAAATCGTGCATACAAGGGTAAAGGATATCGCAATCACCTTCCAGACTGTGCTAATTATATGTACTTTAAAGTGATGCTCGGCAATGTAATACCTTAAATCCCATGTGGAATACCAACTTGTCATTGCCAAGTAGTAAACTATATAACCCCCAAATATAATTGACCATATTGCAACAATACCTTGAAAATCTGATCGATATGTGAAAGGACATTGTATCGTTACTGACTCTACATCTCGAAGTTCATCGCAATAAAAGGTGCCACTAGAAACAGCGTTTGCAGAACTGCCACATGAACTAACTGAGTCACACGAAAACACGCTTAAATATGGTTCATATTGAAAGAATGCGCCACCTAATTGAATTATTAAGCTAATAAGCAAATAAGTAAGTTCGAATAGGTGAGAAATTACCTGGGATCTTTGCCGATAGCTTGGTGCCAATGTCATATGTCTTGTTAATTGTATTCAATAAAGAGACCAATAAGGGGAAAACGCCCCACAATCGACGGATAAATGATAATAGCCACATTATACAGACAGAATCGGGTCTTTTGAAAGGATCAACTGCACTGTTGGTTTTTTCACCAGGAGATATACTCTCCTTCGATATGTCACTCTCCTTCGTCGCCACTGCTCCTAATTCAATCTCCTTCGCACTGCTTTTAACATTCACGTCATCGGCGTTGGTTTCAGACATGTCAACTCCTTGAGTAAAGCGCCAAAAGTCTTGAATAAGACTTCTACTTTTTCGGGAAATTTCAAAAGAAAAAAATCTTCCCACACCTTCTGGCCAGTTGAAGAAAAAAGATTCCATTTCCTGTCGTTCCGTCGTTGTGCACGGGACAGTAGTAGTTGTGAGACAGCCATTATGTCATCGTCAGAGAAGCCACAAAAGCCACCTAAGTTGCCGTTACCAATGAAGTTGGTAGTAGGTGCTATCGCAGGAGCAGTAGGAACGTCATGTATATTTCCAATAGATATGGTAAAGACTAGATTACAAGCGTCGTCTGGGTCATCCAAGTATTCGGGACCAATTAATTGTTTCCAGACAATTGTGAGAACTGAAGGGGGATATCGTGCGCTATATAGAGGGTTGAATGCTAATTTAGTCGGCGTTATACCAGGTATTTCATTATTAATCTAATTCTTTCATGTATTCATTATCATCTACATTTTTTCATTTGTTTAATATTATCGACTTGACTTTATAGAAAAGGCAATTAAATTAGCTGTGAATGAGTATCTAAGAGAAATGTTTGAGCATGAAGATGGTTCTATTGATTTACTTCATGAAGTAATTGCAGGTGCTGGTGCTGGATTTTGTCAAGTTATTGCTACTAATCCTATGGAAATGACTAAAATTAGATTACAAATGCAGGCGACATTGCCTGCAGCTGAGCGACAATCGTTTGGTCAGATTGTGAAGACATTAGGGGTGAGAGGATTATATATAGGTACTGTGGCCACGCTATCTCGTGATGTGCCTTTCAGTCTACTATTTTTTCCTGGATACGCGAACTTGAAAGCAATGACAAGCGATAAAACTACTGGAAGTAATAGTATTATGTCCCTGTTATTATCTGGTGGTACCGCAGGTGCACTAGCTGCAGCTGCTGTTACTCCAACTGATGTTATTAAAACACGATTACAAATGGCTGGTGGTAAGGAAAAATATAAAAGTTTTGGCAATGCATTTAGTGTAATAGTGAAAGAGGAGGGGTTTAGTGCTCTTTACAAGGGATATATACCAAGAATGGCAGTGGTTGGTCCACTATTCGCTATAACACTTCTTTCCTTCGAAGCACTCAAAGCGGTATACTTTCCAAAGCCAAAAAAACAAAACTAGATGATGCGGTGCATGCAGACATGCCGAATTATGGTGCTATAGGTTAACTAGTTACAAATTTATTTCTAATACTTATAGATTATTTCAAGGTTTTAAATATTTGAGGTACACGCTATTATTTGATAAAAATATGAGTATGTAAATAGATAGATATAATATTAAGGTTTCACTTACGCATTTATCAATACATTTTAAATAATCGAAGTACCATGCTTCACAATCCCCATCTTTCTTTCCTTTTATTCTCTGTGCGCAATCTTGATAGTTGGTCCATTGAGTAGTACACGATGGTTTACATGCTTCCGTTATTGCTGGATACTTGCAAACTGGTTCTTCGTCTCCATCTCCAGCCTATAAATGACAAGCAATTTGGTGAGTAAAGTCGTAAATGGTAATTAAAGTCAGTAATCAGAAACACGGTAATCGCTTCTTATCATCGAATATTTGATCACACATACAAGCCTTCCACTTCGGCTTTAACGTCGCTGATACACCTGCGCATGCATGTATGTATGATCAAGTACCCGAAGGACTGCGAGCTGTGTGCTAGGGTCATCTACGTACCATTTTAGTAGCCTATAGATCGCGCGATATTCTGTCTTTTTGGAGAGGAACAGGTAGGGTTAATTTTGACTTAATTAAAGATACTACTATAGGCAATGCGCCGCTCTCGCTATCGTCTCCGACTACTCGTCTGTTCGTTCTTTCGCTCTACACTTAGTCAACGGAACAGGCATCATAAGTGAATGTATTCACTACGTGCAGATATTAAACCTTCAGTAGCCGTTACTATGGAGCGGGTATCTAACTTAGTACTCATATTATTATTAGTTCTTCAACAACATTTGTCTTCTGCGGCCCTTTTCCAATTTCTCCGATTCCGCCGGAATCACTCCGGGAAAACATTCCTTAAACTTTTTCTGCTGTGTCAGAAGCTTCGCAAATCCGAAATCTACTTGAAATGAGCGACGTTTTTGCGAAAGCGAACTAAGAGTTGAATGTCAGCAAGCTAATTTTCATAAGACATGCAAATGCTGCACCCATCGTCGGCGACAACAGAGCGAATCAGCCTCATGACTGGAAATTTAGGGACCAGTCACGAGCACTGACCTCAAAAGGTAAAGATCAATGTGAAAAAAAGCAAAGAATATTTACAGGCCTTTGCGGTGAAGGCGAATTTGACGTCACCTGCTCGACGGGCGACAGAGACAGCTCTTAATATGACAACGGTAACCAAAAATGGTGACGTATTTTTACGAATGATTGAGAGCCTGCACCCAGCTGGAATGTCTACGGTTTGCGAGGATCTGTTTGATTCTATGGGATATGGCCCTCTTCGAAAATTCTTTGATGTGGAAAGTGGAAAAGATGCCTTTATTTCGTACGCAGAGAGGGTTTGCCAGGAAATGGCAGCGAAGATTTCTGGACCGTCATTTGAAAGAGACGCTCCTGACGGTGATACTGTATGTGTCTATGGACATGCAGTATTTCTTAATTCTGTTGTGTTTACGATTGGTAATGCACTAGATATTCCTGACACAGAAGCCCTTTTATTGGACATAGACTTAGGAGAAACTGAAGGTATATATATCGATGTGGCAAATAGATCGATAAGTCACTTGAAAGTGTAGTGATATGATTAGCCTTATAGATCTTCTAATGAAAGAGAATAACCAACTGCCAGTAATTATTGAACTGAATGCTTGAGTTTTCAAACAATTTAATTACATTTTATTAGATATTATGTCCTTGATGATAAGATGATCTCCAAATACTTCACTTTAAACACGCACAATGTAATGTATAAATAAATAAATAAATAAATCTAACACTACATCCTGGTTTCACTTCTTCTCAAATATGTTCTTTAGATGCGAATAATTCTCATCCATATTTGAATATCCACCTGACAATACTTTAACATCTTTATTTGGTAGCGCATTCTTGTCAATGTATTCAATAAATTGGCGTGCACATGTTGGACCGCGCTTTTTGGACTGAGCACAGTGAAATATAATTTGATT
>JACCDO010186938.1_pt1 | contig 12127 bp, 10 predicted proteins | sample 7446101 | NCBI WGS metagenome assembly JACCDO01 (sample SAMN15323440, study PRJNA562643) | freshwater metagenome | isolation source: river surface water | place: USA:Blue River Watershed | collected 2017-08-16 | reverse complement strand
TCCACGATTTGGTAACTCAACGCTACGATTGCCCGAGCCTTCCAGCCAAGCGTTGAACGACTTGCCCTTTAACCTGCGCACCTCAGCAGTCACGACGGGCCTGGCAGGTACCTCCTCGTAGACGGGAGCAGTTGCAAGTCCGGCTCGCTCGCTTGCGAAAGAGCCCACATCGACACCAAACCATGAAACAGCTGCACTAGACCCGTGTTCTTTCAGCATTAGGCGAAGATTTGGATCGTCCGCGTTGAGGAGAAGGTTTTCACTCGCCCGCGAACCAACCAAGCCCAAGTCTCTTCTAACCCATGACGGATCGACGAACCGATCAAGCTGGTCCTCCATGACGTTGAGAATAGTCACCTGCCTGGGGGTGAAGGTTTTTGTGAGTTCCTCTGCGTGAGCTTCGTCCATCTCAAGAATTGCAACGCGACCTGGCAACCGGCCGAATAGCGTGGCTTTTTCAACGATGGCTGAGAAGAAACCCTGAAGAATGTTTGCCGTGGAGGGATTCGTGAACACTTCAACACCATGAGCTCTGACAATGCCTACGAGAAGTTTCGTAGTTGTTGACTTACCAGCCGAACCAGTAACGATTACAAGACCGTCTTCCAACTTTGATAATGACTGATTAAGCAGCTTTGGCTGTATTCGACTTACAACTAAACCGGGTAAAGCCGATCCTCCACCCTTACGCACTAAGCGGATCAGAAAGCGCAGAGCTTTTCCAACCGCAAGTGAGAAGGCGGTGAGCAAATTAGTCCTCGCGGAATTCGCGCAGCGCTGGAGAGCGCGAAGGGTGACGAAGCTTGGACATTGTCTTCGCTTCGATCTGACGAATACGTTCGCGGGTAACGCCAAATTCTTCACCGATTTGGTCAAGAGTCTTCTGAACGCCGTCACCAAGTCCAAATCGACTGCGGATCACTCCAGCTTCACGAGGGTGAAGGGTGCCCAGAATGCGCTCCAACTCGCGCTTCAGCATGACCTGAGAGATGGCTTCAGCTGGCGCGATAGCGTCGGTGTCCTCAATGAGGTCGCCGAACTCGCTGTCGCCATCTTCACCAAGCGGCGTTGACAGCGAAATCGGTTCGCGACCGTACTTCTGGACCTCTACGACCTTTTCAGGTGTCATGTCGAGTTCGCGGGCCAACTCTTCGGGGGTTGGTTCGCGTCCCAGATCTTGGAGAAGTTGTCTTTGAACTCTGGCGAGTTTGTTGATTACTTCAACCATGTGCACTGGAATACGAATGGTTCGAGCCTGGTCAGCCATGGCTCGCGTGATTGCCTGCCTAATCCACCAGGTGGCATAGGTGGAGAACTTGTAGCCCTTGGTGTAGTCAAACTTCTCAACGGCGCGAATTAGACCGAGGTTACCCTCCTGAATGAGGTCGAGGAACTGCATTCCGCGGCCGGTGTAACGCTTGGCCAAGCTAACTACAAGTCGCAAATTTGCCTCAAGCAGGTGGCTCTTAGCCCGTTCGCCGTCTTTCATAACACGCTTAAGATCGAAGAGCATTTCGCGAGAAAGCTTCTTACCGCCCTGTTCGATCTTCTCCTGGGCGAAAAGACCGGCCTCAATACGCTTAGCTAGTTCCACCTCAAGTTCAGCATTTAGAAGTGCCACCTTACCGATTTGCTTCAGGTAATCCTTGACCGGGTCTGCGGTTGCTCCCGTGATGGCTGAGGTTTGAACCGGGATGTCGTCATCGTCATTGTGCGAAAGGACGAAACCGCCACTGGCTTCAACGGCCTTTTCGGTCTCCTTGGCGGTGGTGTCTTCGTGAGATTCCTCTTCGACAATTTCTTCTTCGGCAGCAAGGTCAACAACTGCTGTAGCTTCAGCAACTACATCGGCTACCGAGAGGTCTAGATCTTCGTCAAGCTCCTCGATGTCATCAACATCAATGTCGGTGGCTTTAGCCGCCTTTGCTTTAGCTGGTTTAGCTTTAGGCTCCGCTTTTACGGCTGGCTTGACTTGAGCCTTAGACGTCTTTGGAGCCGGCTTATCTTCGACCTTAGCTTTGGCGTTCGCTTTGCCTTTAGGCGCTTCTTTTTCTTCGGCTTTGGCTTTTGAATTAGTCTTCGCGCCCGACTTAGTCTCGGCTTTAGGTTCGGCCTTGGGCTTGGCTACAGGCTTTGGCGCAATTTTGACCGCTGGCTTCTCTTTGGGGCTGGTCTTTGGCTTGGCTTCTGCCTTGACTGCTGGCTTAGGCTCAGCTGGCTTCTTAGCGGCAGTCTTTGCGACCGGCTTCTCAGCAACGACCTTCTTTGCTGGAGCTTTCACGGTCTTTGCTTTCTCTTCTACAACAGGTACTTCGACAGAGGTAGCTTTACGGCTACCAAAAAACCCACGCTTCTTGGGTGGGGTCTGTTCCGGCTTGTCTTTCGCCAAATCGCACTTCTCTCTAGCCTGTCGCGGGCATAACTTAGACCCATGTCAAATCCGCATTTGCGAAAGACTGGGTCCTATAGAAGTATGCCACCAAATGTGACTTAATCCGTGCAATTAGCACTTACTTGGTAACTGTTTCGAGCCGCGGATTATTCCTCATCATGCAACGTGATACTAGTAAACCGGCGATTCCAAAACCCGAAACCAGGAGTTGGGCCAAAAACGCGATTCGGAAGTTGTCCAGTGAGTAAAGCTTGGGACCACCCAAGACGTCGATAACTGAGCCGACCACTCCCATCATTATGAGCGCAGCAATGAAGGCTCCAACATTTATCAGCCCGTTAACTGCACCGAGTTCCTGTGGTTTGAATGATTCTTTCGAATAATCGAAACCGATCATTGAAGCGGGGCCGCCAACGCCAATAATCATCACGTGTGTGCAAACAAACCAAAGGGGTGGTGCTGCAGGCCAGCCGCAAAGCACCACCCAACTCAAAACGTTGGCGGTGACGACGAGCATTGTGAAGCGGTATCGCCATTCTGGGAATCTGGCACAGAAGCTCCCGATGAAAGGTCCGGCAGTTGCATTTGTGACCACAAAGAGCGTCAAGATCCCACCGGCTAGCGCGGGCGAATACCCCAAAGCCGAAATCATGAAAGGAGTGCCCCAAAGCAGAACGAATGAATTGCCAGGTGAAGCCGTTGTGAAGTGTGTGAAGAATGCCAACCAAGTGATCGGCTTCTTCGAATTGGACCGCAAACGAGAGAGAACCTGACTAACTTGAGGAAGTGAAGGATTCCTGTCTCCGCCTTCGGCAGCGAAGAGCCAGAGCGCGACCGCTACGACCACAGAGGTGGCTGCAAGAAGCGCGAATGCTGACTCCCAGCTCGACATATGCAGATACAAAGCGAATGGAAGAACGGAGACGATCTGCCCTAGTTGCCCCGTTGTGGCTAACCACTGCTGCAAGCGCGAAGCCACCGAGCCTGAGTACCAGGTGTTCATGAGTCTCATCATGCTGATGAACGTGCAAGCGTCTCCAATTCCAACAAGGATTCGACCAATGACGGCTACGGACATCACCTCTGAGAAAGCCACGACCATTTGTCCGAAGCTCATGATGAGTGCCCCTGTGACAAGTAGCCTTCTCGAACCGAATCTGTCGAGCAGAATGCCGACCGGTATTTGCATAGAAGCGTAAAAGAGCAGTTGAAGTACAGCAAGGCTTGCCAACTGGGTCGCGTTCGTTTGGAATCTGTCAGACGCGTCTAGAGCTACGGCGCCCATACTGGAACGCTGCGTGACCGCAACGAGGTAGGCCAGGGTCGCCAAACCAACGGCGACCAGGCGCTTAGTCTGAATCGCCGTCCAATTCGTTCAGGCGTCGGCTGGCTAGGAAGTCCTCGAGCTCGGCCGCGATTTCCTCGGCATTCGGTACGTCTTCACCCTGCGGAGTCATTCGTGCACCAAAAGTTGTTCCCTTGCCGGATTGGTAACCCTGCTCCAGGTTCGCCACCATCTTGGCTAAGTCCTCGTTTTCGGCAACTTTATCGGCGATCTTCTTATTGAAAGCTCGCGCCTCGTCACGGAGTGCGTCCGTTGGGAAAACCAGGCCCGTTGAAGCAGAAACCAATTCGAACGCTTTCACCGCTACGTCAGGGTACTCACTCTCGGCGAGGTAATGAGGTACAAGCAGAACGAATCCGGTCGTGGGGAACCCAGCTTCTCTCAATCGGTACTCGAGAAGGTGAACGACTGTTCCGGGAATTTGAGTGCTGGGGCGCCACTGGGAGTACTTTGCAATTAGGTCGCTTCGATTACCGGAAACCGTCACGCCAATCGGACGCGTGTGCGGAGCAGGAAATGGAATTGAGTGCACCCAAACAAATTCAGAGACACCGAATAGATCGATTAAGTGCTCAATGGAGTCGGCGAAGGCTTCCCACTTAAAATCCGGCTCGTAGCCGTTGAGGTATAGAAAAGGCTGGCCTATCTCATCACGGACCAGATAAACACCCAGCACCGCTGGCTCGAATGCTTCAAGGTGATCCATCTCGAAGAAAACCGCGGGGCGCCGCGACCTGTAGTCGAGAAGTTCGTCATTGTGGAACTGGACAATTAACGTTGCATCAAGATTCGCGAAGACATTGCTCTCAAGTTGCGAGACGCTACCGCCGGCATCGGTAAATCCGGTGATTGTGCCAAGCATCTTTAGGCCTAGGGGAACAGAAACTTCGGTATTGACCAATGAAAATATCGAAGCGTTCACCGCTTCATTTTATCGCGCGTTAGGCTATCAGGCATGACCATTCCTAAGCTCAGTTTTGCAACCAAAGTAACCGCGTTCACTAAGGGTTCGGCATACGTAATCGGCGTTGAACTCAAGTCCGGTAAGCCCACCATCATCGAGAGTGCAATCGCCACAGACGAGCTAAAGAAACTGGATCTGGATGACTTCGCCGTGAAAGGTACTTTTGAGGCAGTAACTCGACTACCAGCTCCAAACGGTGCGGTCTTTCTGCTAATCGGCATCGGAAACAAACAACTTACGGCCGATGTACTTCGGGAACTCGGTGGAGCAGCCGCTCGCAACCTGATTGACCAAAAAGAGTTGGTCTTTGGTTTGCCTACGGCAAGCAAGACGGAAGCAATTGCCCTACTTGAAGGCGCGAGCCTGGGCCAATACCAATTTGGCGCTTACAAAGGTCTCAACAAGTTGACAGGCGCTAAAACAGCCAAAATTACGGTGGTCACGACGCATAAACCAGCAACTGAATCCTTGCGCAGACTTGAAATTCTTTGCGAAACCGTTTCGAGCGTAAAGAACTTGGTCAACTCCCCCGCAAATGACATCTACCCTCAAACCCTCGCTGGAGCACTACAAAAAGCAGCGCGTGGCACCGGAGTAACAGTTGAAATTTGGGACGAAAAGCGTCTGGCCGCCGAAGGCTTTGGCGGCATTCTCGCGGTTGGAAAGGGCTCGAGTCGTCCTCCTCGCCTTGTAAAAATCGACTACAAACCAAAGGGAGCCAAGGCTCATCTAGCCTTTGTCGGAAAGGGAATCACCTTTGACTCGGGAGGTCTGTCGATCAAACCCGCCGCCTCAATGGTGGGCATGAAATACGACATGACCGGTTCCGCAACAGTAGGTCATGCAGCCTTGGCCATCGCAAAACTGGGTCTTCCAGTTCGAGTAACGGCATGGCTATGCCTCGCTGAGAACTTGGTTTCTGGCACTTCAACCCGGCCAAGCGACGTCATCAAGATACGTAACGGAAAGACGGTAGAGGTAATAAACACCGATGCCGAGGGTCGGTTAGTGCTGGCTGACGGACTGTCCGTCGCAAGTGAAGCGAAGCCCGACCTAATTGTTGACGTCGCAACCCTGACCGGCGCAGCATCAGTCGCCCTAGGCAACCGAATCACCGGCTTGATGGGGCATGGCGACGCGGTAGAACGCCTTTCGAAGGCTGCTCAAGACGCTGGCGAAAGCGTCTGGCACATGCCGCTTCCTGAGGATCTACGGGTGCAACTGAACTCAGAAATCGCAGACATCGCAAACGCAAAGTTTGGGGCAAACGGTGGAATGCTCCTTGGCGGCTTGTTCCTGCAGGAATTCATCGGATCTAAAACAAAGGATGGCGAACAAATCTCTTGGGCGCATCTCGACATCGCACCTACGGCAAACAACGACCTTGCGCCTTACGGCTACACCGGCAAGGGTGCAACAGGCGTAATGGTACGCACACTCGTTTCGCTCGCGGAGAGCTACGCCTAAACCTGTAAAGTTATGAAGGACCTTTTTTCTAACCAGATGGAGCAACCATGGCCGACTACAACTTCGATCTAGTAATCCTCGGTGGTGGCAGCGGTGGCTACGCGGCTGCACTTCGATCGGCTCAACTCGGAAAAAAGGTTGCTCTAATCGAGAAGGACAAACTTGGCGGCACCTGCCTGCACCGAGGCTGCATCCCAACCAAGGCCCTCCTACACTCCGCTGAAGTGGCCGATGTCACTCGAGAGGCAGCTGCGTACGGCGTTAACGCCACTTTTGGCTCCATTGACATGAGCCAGGTCAACAAGTACCGCGACGGAATCGTCGACCGCTTGTTCAAAGGACTTACCGGCTTGGTAGGAAGCAAGGACATCACCGTTGTAAGCGGTGAAGGTCGACTCACCGGCCCTAAGACCGTGACCGTGAACGGCGACAACTACACCGGAACCAATGTTGTACTCGCCACTGGTTCATACAGCCGCACTTTGCCGGGGCTAGAAATTGGTGGCCGCGTAATTACGTCTGAGCACGCTCTTCAGCTCAACTTCGTACCAGGCAAGGTAATCGTCCTCGGCGGTGGCGTAATCGGTGTTGAGTTTGCGTCCGTTTGGAAGTCGTTCGGCACAGAAGTGACCATTGTTGAAGGCCTACCTCACCTTGTTCCAAACGAGGATGAGTCTGTTTCCAAGGGCCTCGAGCGCGCGTTCCGTAAGCGCGGCATCGACTTCAAGCTCGGCGTTCGCTTTGCTGGAGTTGAACAGACCGCAAACGGCGTAATCGTCAGCCTGGAAGACGGAACCAAGCTGGAAGCAGAACTCCTGCTCGTAGCTGTTGGTCGTGGCCCTAACACTGCTGGCATGGGTTACGAAGAGCAGGGCGTCGCAATGGATCGCGGATACGTCCTAACCAACGAGCGCCTCGAGACGAACCTCCCTGGCGTTTATGCAGCAGGTGACATTGTTCCTGGCTTGCAATTGGCACACAGAGGTTTCCAGCAGGGAATCTTCATCGCCGAAGAACTCGCGGGCCTAAAGCCAGTCGCAATCGACGAGAACGGCATCCCTAAAGTGACCTACTGCGAACCTGAGGTGGCCAGCGTCGGTCTCAGCGAAGCCAAAGCAGCTGAGAAGTTCGGTGCCGAAAACATTTCCACCTACGAGTACAACCTCGGCGGTAACGGCAAGAGCCAGATTCTTGGGACCGCAGGTTTTATCAAGCTCATTCGACAGAACAATGGCCCGGTTGTTGGCGTCCATATGATCGGTTCACGAGTTGGAGAGCAGATCGGTGAGGCTCAGCTAATTGTCAACTGGGAAGCGTACCCCGAAGATGTTGCCATGCTGGTTCACGCACACCCAACCATGAATGAAGCCATCGGAGAGGCGCACCTAGCCCTAGCCGGTAAGCCACTTCACGCACACGCCTAGTATTAGTTAGAACGCTTTCAAAAGGAGCAGCAGACATGAGCGAAAACGTAACCCTCCCAGCACTTGGTGAGAGCGTAACCGAAGGCACCGTTACCCGGTGGTTGAAGAAGGTTGGCGACACAGTTGCCGTTGACGAGCCTCTGGTTGAAGTTTCAACCGACAAGGTTGACACCGAGATTCCATCGCCGTTTGCCGGCGTCGTAGAGCAGATCCTCGTTCAGGAAGATGAAACCGTCGAAGTTGGCGGTGTTCTAGCCGTGATCGGTTCCGGTAGCGGCAGCGCTCCAGTTGCAGAAGCACCCGTCGCAGCGCCGGTCATCGAGGCCACCCCTCTGGTAGAAGCTCCAGCACCTGCGGTTGTGGAGCCCGTTGCTGTTGCAACGCCACCGATCGCAGAACCGCCTGCTGTGACCCCAGTAGCTGCGCCAGTAGCCGCGCCAGCGCCTGCCGTCGGTAGCGATCCAACCTACGTTACTCCCCTAGTTCGCAAGTTCGCCGCAGAGCACGGAATTGACCTTTCGCAAGTTGCAGGCACCGGTGTTGGTGGCAGAATCCGCAAGGAAGATGTTCTTACCAGTTCTATCCCAGTGGTTCAGACTCCTGCAGTTGCAACGGCTGCACCGACAGCCGCTCCTGTCGTACAAGCTTCTGCCCAGCGTGGCACAACGGAACCTATGTCTCGCCTTCGTAAGGTCCTGGCAGAGCGTGCAGTCGCATCCATGCAACAGACTGCACAACTTACGACTGTTGTTGAGGTTGATGTAACCGCAATCGCCGCAATGCGCCAGCGCGTTCAGGCACAGTTCGTTGCAGCGACTGGCGGCAAGTTGAACTTCATGCCGTTCTTCGCTCTAGCAGCCGCTGAAGCACTCAAAGCTCACCCGAAGCTAAACGCTTCGATCGAGGGCGAGAACATTGTTTTCCACCCAACCGAGAACATCTCGTTTGCGGTTGACACTGAGCGTGGACTGTTAACTCCCGTTATTCGCGACGTTTCGACACTCACAATTGCCCAGATTGCCGGCCAGATCGCAGACCTCGCATCGCGCACTCGTGAAAACAAGCTCAAGCCAGACGAGCTTGGTGGCGGAACCTTCACCCTTACCAACACCGGATCTCGCGGTGCGCTGTTCGACACTCCTGTGGTCTTCCTTCCACAGGTAGCGATCCTCGGCACCGGTATTGTCACGAAGCGTCCGGTAGTGGTTACCGACGCCGTAGGCAACGACTCGATTGCGATTCGCAGCATGGTTTACCTGGCTCTCAGCTACGACCACCGACTAGTCGATGGCGCCGACGCGAGTAGATTCTTGGTTGACGTCAAGAACCGTCTCGAGGGTGCTGCTTTCGAAGCGAACTTGGGTATTTAGTCGCCTCTGACTTCAGTTACCTTTTTGGTCTTTTTGTCGACGCCAATGAGGTAGCTACGCCCGTCGCAACGCGCTTCGATTCGTTGCTGTATCACTCCTCCGAATTCGAGCTGTTTCTCTACTCTAAAAGCTTCAGCATCTAGGGTCATTCCAGTTCTCGGTTCCAAACACGGCGTGATGGAAACAGCGGGCGGCTCTTGAGATGTGGCAGTCAAGACGGCCATCATCAGAACAGAAACCAGCCCGGTAGCCAAAATCCATCGTGGCTTGACGCGGGTATTCAAGGACTCCATTTCTCCCACCTCTGCGATTCGATACCGATCGTCAACCTCGCAGAAAATTTGCCTTCCTGAGAGTAGGTCCCGCATGACCGCCGGCCCCACTGCCGAGGTCTGGTTACGAAGCTGAAACTCGAAACCATTCGACGCAAATAGCCCCTTGATTCCTAAGCGCGAACTAGGTTGTTGGCGCTTTTGCGCGGTGTGTTTAGACATGCCGTAACGCTAGGGCACGGTTGAAGACTGCTCGCTTTACGCGGAAAAATGTGAGCAATTTGGGCGAATTAGAATTGGCTTATGACTGAGTTCCTAGTTGCCGGCCTCGCGCCAACCTATGTCGATTACGAGGCAGCGTGGCAACTTCAGCGCGAGATACATGCTGAAGTGGCAGCTGGTTCTAAGCCAAACACATGCGTGCTTCTCGAGCATTCGCCTGTTTACACAGCCGGCAAACGCACAGAAGACGAAGAACATCCACAAGACGGCACTCCAGTCATCGCTGTGGATCGCGGCGGAAAAATCACCTGGCACGGTCCAGGGCAGTTGGTCGGCTATCCGATCATGCGACTACCTGATCCCATCGATGTGGTCGGTTACGTACGTTGGTTAGAACAGGTACTAATTGACACAATCGCCGAGTTTGGCGTCAAGGGCGAACGCGTCGCAGGACGATCTGGCGTCTGGGTATTGGAGCAAGGCGAATATGTGAAGGTCGCCGCCATCGGCATCAGAGTTGCGGATGCAACCACAATGCACGGCTTCGCGCTCAATTGCAATAACTCCCTGGAACCTTATGAGACGATTATTGCGTGCGGCATCAAGGACGCAACTACAAGCACTTTGACGCAGCTCAGCGGTCGCGAAATTACTCCAAAGATGGCTGCCGAAGTAGTCCAACGCAAACTAACCGAGATAAGCAGGGTTGAGAAATGACGGATGCGCCTGAGCGCAGAATGCTCCGAATCGAAGCGCGCAACGCCGAAGTTCCAATCGAACGCAAGCCCGAATGGATTAAAACCCGCGCGGTCATGGGCCCTGAATATCAGGCACTCCACAGTCTCGTGAAGACCGAGGGTCTGCACACCGTCTGCCAGGAGGCCGGTTGCCCAAACATCTACGAATGCTGGGAAGACCGTGAAGCGACATTCCTCATCGGCGGAGCGCAGTGCACGCGTCGGTGCGACTTCTGTCAGATTGACACTGGTAAACCTTCACCTGAGGATCGTGATGAGCCTAGACGTGTTGGCGAGTCGGTTGCGCAGATGCAGCTTCGCTACGCCACCGTGACCGGCGTTGCTCGAGACGATTTGGCTGACGAAGGCGCTTGGATTTACGCAGAGACAATTCGTCAAATCCACTCGCAATCGCCCGGCACGGGAGTTGAGATTCTGGTTCCCGACTTCTCAGGAAACCCGGACTTGCTCGGGCAAGTTTTCGACGCAAAGCCTGAGGTGTTTGCACACAACCTAGAGACCGTCCCGAGAATCTTCAAGCAGATCCGTCCAGCTTTCCGTTACGAGCGTTCCCTGGATGTCATTACTCAGGGTCGAAACGCCGGGCTCGTCACAAAGTCAAACCTGATTCTAGGAATGGGTGAAACCCGAGAAGAAATTAGCGAAGCGCTCGTTGACCTCCACGCCGCTGGAACAGACATAATCACGATCACGCAATACCTCCGACCAACAAAGCGCCACCACCCCGTCGAGCGCTGGGTAAAGCCACAGGAATTTGTTGAACTAAAGGAGGAGGCGGAAGCAATCGGATTCCTCGGAGTACTCTCGGGACCTCTCGTCAGAAGTTCTTACCGAGCCGGGCGACTATGGGCTGCCTCGATGATCAAAAAGGGACGCGAAGTTCCAGAAAACCTGCGACACCTTGCCGAAGCCGCAGAGCGAGACGGCTTTGCGCAAGCGGTGCACGGGTAGGCTATTGGCATGGCAAAAAAGGCAAACGAACCAGGTCGATTCAAGCAAATCATCGACGTTTTCAAGCGCACGGTCGCTCTAGATAAGGCAGCACTTTGGTGGATGATTTTGGGCTTCACTGCTCCAATCATTGCCGCTGTTGCGGCTGGAATCGTCCTAAAGGCTGACCTCCTGTCCTGGATTCTTTGGTCGCTTCTTGGCCTAACACTCGGATTTATGTTGGCCCTCATCATTCTTGGTCGCAGAGCCGAGAAAGCTGCTTACCTAGCGCTTGACGGGCGCCCGGGTGCTGTAGGCGCCGTGTTGCGCGCTCCCCTAAAGCGTTCATTCCGCGGCACTGAAGAGCCGGTAGCAATCAACCCACGCTCGTACAGCGCGGTTTACCGAATTGTCGGCGCTCCCGGAATCGTTCTAATTGCCGAAGGAAACCGTGCGGATGCTCAGCAACTACTAGAGGCTGAGCGTAAGAAGGCTGCTCGCGCCGCAACCGGCGTGCCGATCCATGCAATTTGGGTTACCACTGACGGCAAAGGCACTCCCCTAAACATGGTTGTGAAGACCCTGAACAAGATGAAGCGCAAGCTGAATCGAAACGAAATTCGTACGGTTCAGTCTCGACTTGTTGCCCTAACCACACCGCTTCCGATCCCGAAGGGAATCGACCCGCGCAAGGTTAGAGCAGCTAGACGCTAGAAGTCGATCAGCTTCGTTCCAGCGGCTTTGTCGTGCAAGCCGACACCGTCGGAATCCCAGACAACTGCCGGAATCACTAAAACAATCAGCGCCGTTCGCAAAGCAGCACGCAATATTCCGGCCCTCTGGCCATCCTTGCGAACGACCATAATTCTCACTACGCGATGGCCTACAGAGTAGCCCAGCGTCCCCACCAGAGCGACCTGCATGACGGCGAAAATCAACAGGGTGGCAATAGAGTCGTATGCGAAGAATCCTGCCGAGATGAT
>JACCDO011151876.1_pt1 | contig 12128 bp, 9 predicted proteins | sample 7446101 | NCBI WGS metagenome assembly JACCDO01 (sample SAMN15323440, study PRJNA562643) | freshwater metagenome | isolation source: river surface water | place: USA:Blue River Watershed | collected 2017-08-16 | reverse complement strand
GTCGAGCCGCCGCGCGCCACCGCGGCCATCGCCTCGAGGGCCGCAGGCGCCAGCGGCGCGCGGCCGAGGTTGGTATGCAGCACGACGCCCGTGGCATTGAGCACGGGGCGGAGCGAGGCCTGCGTGCGCGCCGTGAGGTGACGCGTCACCTCGACGGCCCACGCGGCGTCATCGGCGGGGAGAGCGGCACCCCCGCGGGCGGCGGTGAGGATCGCGCGCACGGCATCGGTCACCATCGCGGGGGTCCAGTGCGCCGCGCAGGCTCGCACCTGCGCCCCGTCGAGCACCGTCCCCACCGCGGGGAGCGCGCGGCGCGGATCGGTCACGGCCGTCGCGGTCGCGCGGCGGTGGAGTCCTTCGGCGCCGGTGGGCGGACGCGGATCTCGCGTTCGGAGTCGCGCACGCGGCCGGTGAGGCCACGCACCTGCTGGACCTTCAGTCGATACGTCCCCGGCGGGAGCGGCTGCTCGAGGGGGACGACCCACCCGAGAATCGGGACGGGCCGCTCGAGCGTCGGCGCGGGACGCGGGGTCACTGACGAATCCGCCACGGCCGCAGGCGCCGGCGCGACCGAATCCCCCACGGTGGTATCTGCCTCGGCGGCCCGCGCGGCGCGGAGCGAGTCGAAGCGCGCGGTAGGGATGGCGAGCCCGATCGGGACGCGCGAGGAATCGGCGCGCTGCAGCGTCACCGTCGTGCCGACGGGGGACCAGTCGGGGGCCGGCGCGCGGTCGAACTTCAGCCGCAGGCCCGTCGAGTCGACGAGCTCCGCGCTCTCGAGACGCGGCCCGATGGTATCGTGCTCGAAGGCGTAGAGCGCGCGCGTCGCGGTGTCACCCACCGTCACGGTGGCGGTGTCGAAGGCCTCGCGGCCGTCGATCGTCCCGTTCTGGTTCTGGTCGATCCAGCCGCGCAGGTGGTAGCGGCCAGGCGCGAGGGTGGGGAGGACGAAGCGTCCCGAGGAGTCCGTGCGCGCGCGCCACCGGAAGGTGGTGTCGCCCGGGACGAACGCCTCCAACCGCGCCGCGCCCGCGGGCTTCCCGCCAACCCAGTCGAAGATGACGCCGTCGATGGCGCCTGTCGCGAGCGCGGGCCCGGTGGAGAACACCAGTGCCATCCCCTCCTTCCGCGCGTTGCCGCGCAGGTCGCTCAGGCCCGGGAGGAGGGCGATCCGATACGTCGTGTTCGGGCGGAAGCCGCCACGCGGTTCGATCTCGATCGCCTCGCGGCGCCAACTCACCCGCTCGCGCCCGTCACTCGGGGAGATGGCGAACATCGCTGCGAGAGAGGCCTCGCCACTCATCGAGGCACCGCCAAACCCTCCGCCGCCGAAGCCCCCGCCGGGGCTGCCCATTCCGCCCGAGCCGCCCGTACCCGGCGTGGAGCGTTCGTTCACCACTTCATCGAAGCGGAAGACCACGCTCGTGGCGCGCACGCCCACGGCCAGCGTCTCCGGCGTGACCGCGACGATCGCCGGTGGGTCCCGGTCGGGCGGTCCGCCCGGCGGCATCCCCGGCGAGGCACACGCCGAGACCGACGCGAGCCCGATCACGACCGCGCCGGCACGGATCCACCGCGACCGGGCGATGGGGATGCGGACGGTGTCGGCCAGCACGGTCACCCGCCGAGCTCGGCGACCTTCGCGCGGAGCTGCTCGACCCGCGCGGCCCACTCGCGCTCCTTCGCGCGCTCCGCCTCGACGACCGCCGCGGGAGCCTTCGCGGTGAACTTCTCGTTGCCAAGCCGGCCGCGCAGTGCCTCGAGCTGTGTCGCGAGCCCATCCGCCTCGGCGGTGAGTCGTGCGCGCTCCTTCGCGACATCGACCATCCCGGCGAGCGGGAGGTCGAGCGCGAGTCCGTTCGGCAGCATCGCGTGCGCGGCGGCACCCGGCGGCAGTGGTGCGTCGAGGAGCTCGCAGCGCGCGAGGCGCTGCACGAGGGCGGCGTCGGCGAGGAGCGTCGCACGGCCCGGGCCGCTCCCGACGAAGGCGCGGATCGCCGTGCCCGGCTGCACGCCGTACTCGGCGCGCAGCGTGCGGATCGCGTCAATCGCCTGCCGCACCACCTCGAACCCCTCGCCGTCCACCGACGGGGCCTCGTCGGGGCGCGGCCACGGGGCCGTCGCGAGGAAAGCACCCGGGGCGGCGTTCGGGAGCCGCTGCCAGAGCGCCTCGGTGACGAACGGCATGATCGGGTGCAGCAGTCGCAGCCCGTGATCCACCACGTGCACGAGCACGGCGCGCGCGACCTCGCGGTCGGGGCCCGACTGGGCGAGGCGGCCCTTCACGGCCTCCACGTACCAGTCGGCGAGCTCGTTCCAGCAGAACCGGCGCGCCGCTTCGGCGTACGCATCGAGACGCAGGCCGAGCTGACGCTCCGACGCCGGCCAGCTGCCCGCGGCCGGTCGCGCCGGCCCGAGCATCGCGTCGCATTCGGCGATCGTCCCGCGCAGGCGCCCGAGGATCCAGCGGTCGGCGAGGGTGAGCGCGGCCGGGTCGACCTGTGCCAGTGGGGTTACCGGCTCCGTGCCCACCTGCAGCAGGATGAAGCGGCCGATGTTCCAGAGTTTCGTCGCGAAGTTCCGGCCCGGCGCGAACGACTTGTCGAGGTCGTTCGGGTCGAGCATCACGTCGACGCCGAGCCCCATCCCCTGAATGAGCGTCCAGCGGAGCGCGTCAGCGCCGTAGCGCTGCACCACGTCGAGCGGGTCGATCCCGTTGCCCAGGGACTTGGACATCTTGCGGTGCTGCATGTCGCGGACGGTGCCGTGTAGGTACACCGTGTGGAACGGCGCGCCGCCGCCGAACGCGTACCCGGTCATGATCATCCGGGCCACCCAGAAGAACAGAATCTCCGGCGCGGTGACGAGCACGTCGGTCGGGTAGAACGCCTTGAGATCCTTCGCGTCGGCGTCGGGCCACCCGAGCGTGCTGACGGGCCACAGCCCCGAGGAGAACCAGGTGTCGAAGACGTCCGGGTCCTGCTCGAGCCTCGTGGATCCGCACCCGGGGCAGGCGGTGGGGTCCTCGCGGAGCGCGGCGACGTGGCCGCAGTCGCCGCAGGTCCACACGGGGATGCGATGCCCCCACCAGAGCTGCCGCGAGATGTTCCAGTCGCGGATCCCCTCGAGCCAGTTGATGTAGACCTTCTCCCACTTCTCGGGGAGGAGCCGGATGGTGCCGTCCTTCACCGCGGCGAGCGCGGGCGCGGCGAGCGGCGCCATCTTCACGAACCACTGCGGCGACAGGCGCGGCTCCACGACGGTGTCGCAGCGGTAGCAGCGCCGCACGCTGTTGGGGTGTGCGGCGACCTTCACCAGCGCGCCGGCCGCCTCGAGCAACTCGGCGGCCTTCTTGCGCGCCTCGAAGCGGTCGAGGCCCGCGAGCGCGTCGGGGATGCGTCCCTCGGCGTCGGCGACCGCTGCGATGCGCCCGTCGGCGTCGATCACGACCGGCATCCCGAGCCCGTGCCGCTTCCCGACCTCGAAGTCGTTGGCGTCGTGCGCGGGGGTGATCTTGAGCGCGCCGGTCCCGAAGTCCTTCTCCACGTAGCCGTCGGCGATCACCGGGATGCGGATTCCCACGAGCGGCAGCGTCAGCGCGCGACCCACCAGGGCGGTGTACCGCTCATCCTCGGGATGGACCGCGACGGCGACGTCCGCGAGCATCGTCTCCGGCCGCGTCGTCGCGATCGTGATGCCCTGCGACGGGTCGTCCGCGAGCGGATACCGGATGTGGTACAGCTTCCCCTCGCTGTCGTGGAACTCCGCCTCTTCATCCGAGAGCGAGGTGAGGCAGCGGGGACACCAGTGGATGACGCGGTGTCCGCGGTAGACGAGCCCCTGCTCGTGGAGTCGAACGAAGGCCTCGCGCACGGCGCGCGAGAGGGCGGGGGAGAAGGTGTACGCGGTGCGGGACCAGTCAGCCGAGCAGCCGATGGCGCTCAGCTGCCGGAGAATCGTGCCCCCCGTCTCCTCGACGAAGGCTTCCGTGCGCTTGACGAAGGCCTCGCGCCCGAGGTCGAAGCGCGTCTTCCCCTCCTTGGCGAGGAGCTTCTCGACGACGTTCTGCGTGGCGATGCCGGCGTGGTCGGTGCCCGGGACCCAGAGCGCCTCGTCACCCGCCATCCGGCGCCAGCGGACGATCACGTCCTGCACCGTGTTGTTGAGGCCGTGTCCGACGTGGAGAACCGCCGTGACATTCGGCGGCGGGATCAGGACCGTGAACGGGTCGCGGTCGCCGCCGAGGCGGGTCGTGCGGTCGGCCTCGGCCCGGAAGAGGCGGGCCGCTTCCCACGCCGCCGTCAGTGCGGGTTCGGCGGTGGCGAAGTCGAAATGGGTCGGGAATTCCGGGGTCGCGGACGTCGGTTCGCTCATTCCTGTAAAGTAGCCCGCCCGCTACCTTTGCTGCATGGTCGACGCCGCGCCCTTCGTCCTCACCCTCCCCGACGGCGCCACCCGCGAGGTGGCCCCGGGGACCCTCGCTCGCGACGTCGTCGCGACCATCGGCCCCCGCCTCCTGCAGGCCGCCATCGCGGTGTCCGTGGAGGGGGAGGTTCAGGACCTGATGACGCCGATCCGCCGCGGCGGGGCGTTCCAGGTCATCACCGAGAAGGATCCGCGCGCGCTCGCCGTGCTCCGGCATTCCGGGGCGCACATCCTCGCGACCGCCGTGCGGCGGCTTCGCCCCGACGCGAAGATCGGCTTCGGTCCCGCCATCGACGACGGCTTCTACTACGACTTCGAGGTCGCCAAGCCCTTCACGCCCGAGGACCTCGAAGCCTTCGAGGCCGAGATGCGGAAGGTCGTGGCGGAGAAGTTCGCTTTTGTGCGGGCCGAGGTGACGCAGGCGGAGGCCAAGCAGGTCTTCGCCGACGACCCGCTGAAGCTCGAACGTCTCGAAGACTTCGAGGGGTCGGATGAGGTGATCTCCACCTACACCGACGGCCCGTTCACGGATCTATGCCGCGGTCCGCACGTGCCGGACACCTCGTATCTCAAGCACTTTAAGCTCCTCTCCGCCGCGGGTGCGTATTGGCGCGGCGACGAGAAGCGGCAGATGCTGCAGCGCATCTACGCGACCGCCTTCTTCAAGAAGGAGGAGCTCGAGCAGCACCTGCACCGGATGGAGGAAGCGCGGAAGCGTGACCACCGCGTGCTGGGCAAGCAGCTCGATCTCTTCCACTTCTTCCCGCACGCGCCGGGGGCGGCCTTCTGGACGCCGAAGGGGACGCAGCTCTGGAACACGCTCGAGGGCTTCGTCCGCGAGCGCCAGCAGGATGCCTTCCTCGAGATCAAGACGCCGCTGATGTACCACAAGCGGCTCTGGGAGCAGTCGGGGCACTGGGGCAAGTACAAGGAGAACATGTTCCTCGTGCTCGACAACGAGACGGGGGAGCATGACTTCTCGCTCAAGCCGATGAACTGCCCGTCGCACCATCTGTACTACGCGTCGGACAAGCATTCGTATCGCGAGCTGCCCAAGCGCTTCGTGACCTTCGACGCGCTGCATCGCAACGAAGTGTCCGGCGCGCTCTCCGGGCTCACGCGGGTGCGGCAGTTCTCACAGGACGATTGTCACGTCTACCTGCGCGAGGATCAGATCGCGGACGAGGTGCGGTTCCTCACCGACTTCATCCTCTCCTATTACGACACCTTCGGGCTCGAGGCGCGGCTGAAGTTCGCGACGCGCCCCGAGCAGCGGATCGGGTCGGACGAGCTCTGGGACCGCGCCGAGGGGGCGTTGCGGGCCGCACTCGAGTCGACCGGGCGTCCGTACGAGCTCAAGGCCGGCGATGGGGCGTTCTACGGCCCCAAGATCGACTTTGATGTGCTCGACTCGATCGGGCGCGCCTGGCAGCTCGGCACCATTCAGCTCGACTACAACGCGCCGGAGCGTTTCGACCTCAGCTATACCGGTGAGGACAACGCGGCGCATCGGCCGGTGGTGATCCACCGCGCGGTGAGCGGATCGTTCGAGCGCTTCCTTGCGATCCTCATCGAGCACTTCGCGGGCGCCTTCCCCGTCTGGCTCGCACCGGAGCAGGTGCGGGTGCTGCCGATCTCGGACGAGGTCGCGCCGTACGCGGCGCAGGTGACGGCGACGCTCAAGGCGGCGGGGGTCCGCGCGGTCCTCGACGATCGCGGCGACACGCTCAACTACCGCATCCGCGACGGGGAACTGCAGAAGACGCCCTACATGCTGGTGCTCGGTAAGCGGGAGGCCGAGGCGGGGCAGGTGGCGGTGCGCGTCCGCGGCGCCGGGAAGAAGCAGGAGGTCGTCGCCCTCGACGCCTTCGTCGCGCGGGTGACCGAGGAGATCCGCGCCCGCGAACTCACCCCGTCCTCCGCCGGGGCCGAGGCGTGACCCGCCACGCGGCGACCGGCTTTTTGCTCGCCGCCGCGCTCTGCGCCGGGCTCGCGTCCGCGCCTTCGCTGGGGGCCCAGGTCCTCGAGAAGCCGAGGCTCGACGCTGGCCGCGTCACGGGCGAAGTGCTCGCCGGCACCTACGCGGGGATCGGCGGCTTCCTGGTCGGTCGCGCGACGGCCGTGCGCCTCGCCGAGGTCGCTGGTGCTGTTGAGGAGCCGACCCTCCGTCGCGTCGGGTGGGCTGGGGGCATCCTCGGCGGTGGCCTCGCGACGGCCGGCGTCGTCTACGGCATCGGTGGGCTCGGCGAGACCGCCGGCGACTTCGACGCCACCTGGCTCGGTTCCGGTGCCGGCTTCGTCCTCTCCGCCACGGTGGCGCGACTCCTGTTCGGCGCGGATGGGGCCCCACCCGAGGGGATGCGGCCCGCCGCGCGCTGGGCGACGATCAATGCCCTCGCGCTCCTTCCTGCCATCGGCGCCACCATCGGCTTCAACTCCACGCGGCGCATCGCCGTGCCTCTCTCCGCCCAATGAGCCACTCTCTCCCCCCCGAGCGGACGCCGGTCATCGTCGCCGCCGCCCGCACCCCGATCGGCCGGTTCCTCGGCGGCCTCTCCACTCTGGCCGCCCCGGACCTCGGCGCGATCGCCATCCGGGCCGCCGTCGCACGCGCCGGCGTCGACGCGGCCGCGATCGGAGAGGTCATCATGGGGAACGTCCTGCAGGCCGGCGTCGGGCAGGCGCCGGCGCGCCAGGCGGCGATCAAGGCCGGCATCCCGGGCGCCGTCCCCGCCGTGACGATCAACAAGGTCTGCGGCTCGGGGCTGCAGGCGGTGATGCAGGCCGCGCAGGCGATCCGCGCCGGTGACGAGATGCTGCTCGTCGCGGGCGGGCAGGAGTCGATGTCGAACGCGCCGCACTATGTCCGCGGGATGCGGACCGGGGTGAAGTTCGGCGCGCAGACGATGGACGACGGCCTCATCGCCGACGGCCTCTGGTGCGCCTTCCACGCGCGGCATATGGGCGGCCACGCCGAGTACACCGCGAAGAAGGCGGGGATCACCCGCGCCCGGCAGGATGAGCTCGCGCTCGCCTCGCATCAGCGCGCCGTCGCCGCGATCGCCGACGGGCGGTTCCGCGACGAGATCGTCGCGGTGGAGGTGCCGGGGAAGAAGGGGCCGACCGTCGTCGACACCGACGAGGGGCCGCGCGCCGACACGTCGCTCGAGGCGCTCGCGAAGCTGCGTCCCGCCTTCGGCAAGGATGCGCCGAAGGAGATGACGCCCGAGGAGCTCACCGTCACCGCGGGCAACGCGCCGGGGATGAACGACGGCGGCGCCGCGCTCGTGGTCGCGTCCGAGGCGTACGCTCGGGCGCACGGCCTCCCGATCCTCGCCCGGATCACCGGGTACGCGTCGGGCGGCGGGGCGCCCGAGGACCTCTTCTTCGCGCCGATTGTCGCCGTGCAGAACCTGATGGCGAAGACCGGGGCGCGCATCGAGGACTACGACCTCATCGAGGCGAACGAGGCGTTCGCCGCCCAGGCGCTCGCCGACGGCGATGCCCTGGGCTGGGACTGGACCCGGGTGAACGTCCACGGCGGCGCGATTGCCCTCGGCCACCCGATTGGGGCGAGCGGTGCCCGCGTTCTCGTCACCCTCCTCCACGCGCTCCGGCAGCACGACAAGCGCACCGGGCTCGCCACGCTCTGTCTCGGCGGCGGGAACGCCGTCGCGCTGAGCGTCGAGCGCGTCTGACCCCTCCTTCGGCTCCATCCCTCCGCTGACGCCATGACCACGACCTCCTCTCCCGACCGTTTCGCCGTCATCGGCGCCGGCCAGATGGGCAACGGCATCGCCCACGTCTGCGCCGCGAGCGGCTTCGACGTCACCCTGATCGACGTCTCCGCCGACGCGCTCGCCAAGGCCGTCGTGACGATCGAGAAGAACCTCGACCGCCAGGTGAAGAAGGGGGCGCTCGACGCCGCCGCGAAGGCCGCGGCGCTCGGCCGCATCCGGACGGCCACGACGCTCGACGCCGTCGCCGGCGCGACCGTCGTCGTCGAGGCCGCGACGGAGCGCAAGGCGCTCAAGCTCGAGATCTTCCGCGATCTCGACCGTCTCGCCGACGCCGGCGCGATTCTCGCGACCAACACCAGTTCGATCTCGATCACCGAGATCGCCGCCGTCACCAAGCGCCCCGAGGCCGTGATCGGGATGCACTTCATGAACCCGGTGCCGGTGATGCAGCTCGTCGAGGTGATCCGCGGGCTCGCGACCAGCGACGCCGTCAACGCGCGTACCGTCGCGCTCTCGAAGGCGCTCGGCAAGACGCCGGTCGAGGCGAACGATTTCCCGGGATTCATCGCGAATCGGATCCTGATGCCGATGATCAACGAGGCCTGCTTCGCCGTGATGGAGGGGGTCGGCACGCCCGCCGCGATCGACGAGGTGATGAAGCTCGGGATGAACCATCCGATGGGCCCGCTGACGCTCGCGGACTTCATCGGCCTCGACACCTGCGTCGCCATCCTCGAGGTGCTGCACGAGGGGCTCGGCGACCCGAAGTACCGCCCCTGTCCCCTGCTCAAGAAGTACGTCGCGGCCGGCTGGCTCGGCCGCAAGTCGGGACGCGGCTTCTACGAGTACCCCGCGAGCTGACCCGACCGATGCGCCTCCCCTCCCCCCAGGTGCCCGCGTGATGGACCCCCTCCTCGACCTGACCGAGGATCAGCGCGCGATCGTCGAGACCGCGCGCGCCTTCGCCGATGAACGGCTGCGACCCTTCGCTGCCGCGTGGGACCAGGACGCACACTTCGAGGCGAGCCTCGTCCCCGCCCTTGGTGCCCTCGGTTTCCTCGGGATGCTCCTCCCGGCCGAGCACGACGGGCTTGGGCTCGACACGCGCAGTTACCTCCTCGCCCTCGAGGAGATCGCGGTGGCCGACGCCTCGACGGCCGTGCTGATGTCCGTGCACAACTCGCTGCCCACGCAGATGCTGCACCGCTTCGGCTCGGCGGCGCAGCAGACGCGCTTCCTCGCGCCGATGGCGCGGGGGGAGCTGCTCGGCGCCTTCGCGCTCTCCGAACCCGAGGCCGGCTCCGACGCCGCGGCGCTCCGGTGTCAGGCACGTCGCGATGGCGACGACTGGATCCTTGATGGCGCCAAGAGCTGGGTGACGAGCGGATCGCACGCCGGCGTCATCCTCGCGATGGCCCGCACCGACACCGCCGAGGCGCGGCGCGGCGCGAGGGGGATCTCCGCGTTCATCGTGACGCCCGACCTGCCGGGTTTCTCGGTGAGCAAGAAGGATGACAAGCTCGGGCTCCGCGCCTCGCCGACGGTGCAGCTCGTCTTCGACGGGATGCGCGTCCCCGGCGACCGCCTCCTCGGGGCGGAAGGACAGGGGTTCACCTACGCGATGCAGTCGCTGGAACACGGGCGCCTCGGGATCGCCGCGCAGGCCATCGGGATCGCGCGCGCCGCGTTCGAGGCCGCCACCGCGTACGTCCAGGAGCGGAAGCAGTTCGGCAAGTCGATCGGCGAGTTCCAGGCGGTGCAGTTCAAGCTCGCCGACATGGCCACGCGCATCACCGCGGCGCGCGCCCTCGTGCACGCCGCCGCCGCCGCGAAGGACCGCGGCGTCGCCGTCGGCCCGCAGGCGTCGATGGCCAAGCTCTTCGCCAGCGAGACCGCGATGTGGGTGACCACGCAGGCGGTGCAGCTCTTCGGCGGGTACGGCTACGTGAAGGAGTATCCCGTCGAGCGGTACTTCCGTGACGCCAAGGTCACCGAGATCTACGAAGGGACGTCCGAAATCCAACGCCTCGTCATCGGCAGGAGTGTGATGTAATGAAGGTCTTCGATACCATCGCCAAGCTCGGTCACGAGCAGCTCGTCATCTGCGCGGACGACTCCGCCGGGTATCGCGGCATCATCGCGATTCACGACACCACGCTCGGCCCCGCGCTGGGCGGGACGCGCTTCTGGAACTACGCCTCCGACGAGGAGGCCATCGTCGACGCGCTCCGGCTCGCGCGTGGGATGACCTACAAGAACGCCGTCGCGGGGCTCAACCTCGGTGGCGGGAAGTCCGTCATCATCGGGGACAACCGTACCGCGAACCGCGAGATGATTTTCCGCGCCCACGGCCGCTTCGTCGAGTCGCTCGGTGGGCGCTACGTCACCGCCGAGGATGTGGGGACCTCCACCTCGGATATGGATTACGTCCATATGGAAACCGACTACGTCGCGGGGCTCGCGACCAAGTCGGGCGACCCGTCGCCCGTCACCGCCCGCGGCGTTTTCCGTGCCATCCAGGCCTCGGCGATGCATCGGTGGGGTTCTTCCGACCTCGTCGGCAAGACCGTCACCGTGCAGGGGATGGGGAACGTCGGGACCTACCTCTGCAAGGAGCTCCACGCCGTCGGCGCGAAGCTCATCGTGAGCGACATCCGCGCGGAGCGGGTGCAGCATGTGGTCGACACCTACGGGGCGACCGCCGTCGAGGGTGACGCGATCTACGCCGCGAAGGCCGACATCTTCGCCCCGTGCGCGCTCGGGGCCATCCTCAACGACGCGACCATCCCGGCCCTGCAGGTCGAGATCGTCTGCGGTGGTGCGAACAACCAGCTCCTCGAGCCGGAGAAGCACGGCGCCGAGCTCGAGAAGCGCGGGATCGCCTACGCCCCGGACTTCGTCGCGAACGCCGGCGGCGTCATCAACGTCTACGGTGAGCTCGCGGGGTGGACGCGTGAGCGCGCGCTCCGCAAGGCGGACGAGATCTACGACACGGTCCTCGGCGTCTACGCTATCGCCAAGGAGCAGGGCATCTTCACCTACCTCGCGGCCGACACGCTCGCCGAGCGCCGCATCGCGGCGGTGCACGGGATGATGCGCACCTGGCCGCAGCACCCGCGGAAGGATTGATCATGGCCGAGCGCATTCCGATCGCCTCCGACCACGCCGGGTTCGAGCTCAAGGAACAGCTCGTGGGTGCGCTGCGCGCGCTCGGCTATGAGCCTGACGACCTCGGGACCCACTCCGCGGCCTCGACGGACTACCCGGACTATGCGCATCCCCTCGCCGAGCAGGTGGAGTCGGGACGGGCCAAGCGCGGGGTGCTGCTTTGTGGGACGGGGCTCGGGATGTCGTATGCCGCCAACCGACACAAGGGCGTGCGCGCGGCGGTCGTGTGGAGCCCGGAGGTCGCGGGTTTCGCCCGGTCGCACAACGACGCGAACGTTCTGGTGCTCCCCGCGCGTTTCCTTTCCGAGGGGGATGCGGTGGCGATCCTCAAGACGTGGCTCGAGACGCCCTTCGAGGGCGGGCGGCACCAGGCGCGGGTCCAGAAGATCGAACGGGAGGCGTGATGGCCGGATTGGACTGGAATCGGTGGGAGCGGCGGCTGCCCGGTGCGGCCCTGCAGGGTGTCGACCCCGAGATCGCGGCGCTCGTCGGCGAAGAGGTGCGTCGGCAGTCCGAGGGGATCGAACTCATCGCGAGCGAGAATTTCGTCTCGCCGGCGGTGCTCGAGGCGCTCGGCTCGCAGCTCACGAACAAGTACGCCGAGGGCCTGCCGGGGAAGCGCTACTACGGCGGGTGTGAGGTCGTCGATCGGGTGGAGCAGCTCGCGATCGACCGGGCCAAGCGGCTCTTCGGCGCCGACCACGCGAACGTGCAGCCGCACTCGGGCGCGACGGCCAATGCCGCCGTCTTCCTTGCCTTCCTCAGGCCGGGCGACACGATCCTCGGGCTCGACCT
>JACCDO010221398.1_pt1 | contig 12128 bp, 6 predicted proteins | sample 7446101 | NCBI WGS metagenome assembly JACCDO01 (sample SAMN15323440, study PRJNA562643) | freshwater metagenome | isolation source: river surface water | place: USA:Blue River Watershed | collected 2017-08-16 | reverse complement strand
CGTGAAGGAATCGCGGCAGTCCAAGTGCTGCCAGGTTGATTGACGTGCTTTACGATAGACTCGAAATCAGTATATGTATGATGATCTTCGGGCGAAATTTTGGCACCCATGGCCAATGCCACAACAGATGAAATTGTTACCGTCTTAAGCATTGTTTATTTAAATTTGGAGAGCGGAAAGCTGCGCAACTACGTTCTCTTTGTTAGGTGACTGGACGACGACCGTGCGTGCGGAACTGTGGGGGGATCCCACCTCCGCCAATGAAAGGCTTTCATTGTCGGTGACATTTTGCAAGCTCGCTGAAGAACTAGTCAATATGGTAAGTATCCATCAATATTTGGCAATTCGATTAGACATATTATTGTGTACAAGCACTATACATGCTCAAGGAGTTATTATAAATGCCATTTCTGGCAGAAGAAGTGATTCACGGGTCGCTGATGCAAGATGCGTGCATTTTGCGTAGCCTGATATATACTCTCGACTTTGTATTGCACATTCAGTAAATGCCGTGGTAAATTCTTTGTTTGGTGAATTTATTGACATTATTACGTAAACGTGGTATAGTTGACTAACCGTGTCTCTTTCTTTTTCAATTTCCAGGATCAACCCGTGAAGCTGGCTAAGGTTAACAAGGTTTTGGGACGCACTGGTAACACTGGTGCTGTGACTCAAGTTAGAGTTGAGTTTTTGGATGATCCCAACCGATCTATCATCAGAAACGTCAAGGGTCCTGTTCGAGAGGGTGACATTCTCAGCTTGATGGAGTGGGAGCGCGAGGCGCGAAGACTTCGGTAAAAATCATGGACATGTAGTGTATATAAGCTTTGCTGTTATGCGGTCATTTAATTTAGGCTAAGTACAGAACAAATCATTCCACCTACCACCTATTAGTTCTTTTATATTGACTCATATTCTTCTTTATTGTTCATGCTCAAACAAGAATTAATTAAGATAGCGAAACATCATGTACGTAATTACAAACCCATGTAAATATTAGCATACAATATATTATAAAGGTTAAAAAATAAAGTCGTGATCAACTATTAAAGAGGATGTAAAGGCTTCCTGCGATTTGCTCCATCCCCTACGTTGCTGATCGTGTGCGCCCGAATACGATGTTCATTGGACTTAAGTTTGGCCGGCACCTGATCTCTAATATGCTCCGATTCTTTTATGGGTGTCATGGGGGCATCCGCTATTATACTAGATTGATGTATGGGATTCTCCACATCAAACGCACTTTTTCGACTTTCTTCGGTGTCTGGAAGCGAATCTAAAGTAAAATCTTCATCGCCAGCAGGAGAAGCATTGGGCGAGTTTTTGTGAATCAAGGAATCGCCAGTTGGTCTACCCGATGCATCAATATTCATGATATCTTTGACTAATTCTGCTTGCAGCGTAACAAAGTCAACATTTCCACCGTGATCCGCCGCTGCCAATTTTGCTGACAACTTTCTCACAAGTATTGTTGTTCGCATGACTGCGTCTAGACTATGTTTGTAACTGTCCATGATATGCGCTTTTATGGACACACCCTTTCGCAATCGCAGCCATCTTTCTACAAAACTAGGATCTACAATTATATTTCCAGCACCATCATTATCAATGAGCACTTGCAAGCAAGCGTGCTTAAAACCCATCATGTTTTTCGGTACACCAGTTACAAGGTCACCATCTACAACAGTTCGGAAACTGTAAGGGCAATTCTTATTGTAAAGTTTACGAAAAGCTCTGTCACCAACGCGTGGCGACCCGAAGTTGTACATAGTCAATTTGATTTCATGCTTCTCAGCATTCCTACATGATTCCAAATACGCTTTCACTCGTGGTATTGTATTAATCGACAAGTCTAAAGTGGCAAGGGATGCACATGCACCACCCATAGAATGCCCTGTGATATATATATCCGCGGGACAAAGCTTCAACTCACGTCGAAGTATTCTGTGCATTCCTAAGCGCATCGACAGATATATCCCTAAGAATCCGCGATGAATGCCAAGAAGTTTCAAATCGATACCGATAGTTGCTGCTGCTGCCCCTGCCAACTTGTCTAGCTTGTCACCACTGGATGCGACAGCATCGACAATATATTCACCACCCGTCGCAATTGCGTTGATAAAGTTTTGCCCAGGAATCAATCTTTTCGCTTTACTTGACATGGATTCTGGAGAGTCAGGTTCGCTATCTCGATTTTCACTCTTTTTGCGAAAACCAAGATCAAAACTACTTCTGCTAGCAAAACTCTTACTTCGGTTCTTTCCGCTGTCAGCATCAGCTAACGGAGTATCTTTCTTACGATCGAAAAGGTCAGTACTGAAGGCCTGCGTTAAGTTAGACCAAGAAAACGTCCTATTTTTGCCATCTTCAGTATCAGAAGGCAATGGCTTTGGAACAGGAGGAGGGAGGGGATCTAAGCCATCGGTTGCATCTAACTCGGGCATGCTCATATTTTCGAAATCGATGTATTGCTTCCTATAGTTTAAGTTATCCGACATATTTTTCTTTGACTGTGTGCCTCTGTACCCTAGAACCAGCTTTTTGGTTTCAATATGTCGAGCCACAACACAAAGACATTCATATTCAGCATTTACAACAGATTCTATGAACGCATATTTATGAGTCAAAAGTAAATCCGATATAGCCTTGTCCATATCTTCTTTCGCTGGAGTTACACCTACACCATAAGTGTCCCATGACACATCCAATAAAGCCAGCGCAGTTTCCACGCAATATAAAACAGGCTCTTTAGCACCACTTTTCATCTTTTGTGCCACAAGTTCTGCATACTCACTTTCGGTCAAAGCAAATTGCTGAGAAAAGACTTCCCCTATATTTGAGTTCATACATTCCGCAGGTAGCAATAAAAAGCCCAATATACCCGCATAAATGGAAAGGAAAATCGTTTTACCGAACATCTGCAATTGTTGCCTAAACAATATATTGATAGTGTCTGTAAAGCTATCGCCATCGTAGTCATACAAATGCTTATGCCCAATATAATAAACAGCAATGGTATACTGGGCTACGAAGAAAATGGCGACAAGACTCGCCTGTAAGACAAAGAACCTGAACAATAACTGCTGGTACCGAGTAGACATGTACGACAGAGTATTTAGTTGTCGATATGTCAATATTAAGCGCACTATCCATATAACAACCCACAGGAGATACAATCCCAAGAACAGCATAGAGGCCCCAATTAACGCGGACTTGTCTGAGTCTGACCAATTGAAGGAAGCTAAAACCTGTGATCGAACGTTTCCAATCGTAAAAGAAGGAAACTGCATCCCAAGCATGATAGCACTGGCAAGAAACATTAGTAAACCATATCCAATTTTTGGCAAGTAGAACCATGTCCAGTGCTTTGAATATTGGTTTATAGAGTCGGCGAAAAACAGCCAAACTATAATTAAAAGTGATTGCGCCAAGAAAAAGCATATGTATGCCACCAAAGCTGACGATGCATCTGATTTTGTCACGTTCTGCACTAAGTACACCGGGTTCTGACACAACATTACCGACACAGCATAAACCAAAAACCATTTTTGTTCCACTAGCCATCGCTTGTTTCTTGCGGTGTGGTATCGATTCACGATAACGACAAATGAAATCGAAAATACAACTGTGCCAATAAATAAAAGCATTTGAATAAACGTGGAAATGTCATTGTACGGTCCACTTTCCCTATGATCCCATAGAAGATTAAACCTTGTAGACGGTTGTCCTTGCGTGTCGTAAAGCAATGCCTCTTTTGTGTAGGGATCTAAAAAAGTGACCTTAACATAATAGCTTCGAATCCGGCTATCAGTTGGAATAGCCTCTTGGTTTTGAAATATAGAAAAGAACTGAAAATCAGACGTTTTTACATCATATCCATTCAGGGTACCGGAAGATAACAATAAAGGATTTCTCTGATTATTCATGCCCAGCACAAATAGCCAGTTTTGGCCTAAGTCGTTTGTATCATCAGAATCGAAGTTCTTTGCGCAACCAAGAGGTTGGAAGCATGCCCACAATTGGACGTTGTATTCTATGAAAATACTTGATTTTAAGTCATTTTGTTTGTGTTCAGGTAACGTGAAATTCGAATCAGCCATGTTCAAGCTAACTGAAATAACATCATAAACATCAGTATATACAGCAGACCAAGCAAAATGAGTTGTATCCAAACATCCCCAAGTTTCTAAAGTGTTAATCAAAGATAAGTTCTTTGGTTGTGTCTTCATAGCAGCGCAAGATTCGAGCAAAATGCTCTTGGATTCGTTTTGCTTCAGATTTTTAAGTGTGCTCCAAGTATCAAGTCCAAAACTTAAAGCAAAAACAAAATATGTGATAATAATAATAAATCCTGCAACTCGACCCGAAATAACTTCAAGCATTATTTGAGGTTGTTGCAGCACTTGTTTTGGTACACTAACGCCTTCAGCACTGGTAAGCCCATCTTTGACAATTTTTTTTACTTTATTTGTTATTCTTTTAGCAAATCCTCCAATTTTTTTGTTAGTTTCACTTTGCTGTTTGATTGCTTGCGTATACTGCTCTTGAGCCTTTTCTGGTTCCATAAATTCATCGTCTTTGAAAATGTTGCGTCCTACACGGACAGTCGTTGCAGGATTATCGGAACTAGATGCAGCATTTTTTGATGAAGCATCATTACCAATAACGCTGTTTGTATTCTGGTCTACTTTACTAATGTCGATTTCCACCATGTGCGAGTTTTCAACTGTATCATTTCCTGATACAGCAGGACGCGAGGAATTTTCCATGGTCTTCAATCTCTGGACATTTAGTTATGATTTATGCAAAAATGTTGTAATATCTTGTATACAAGCATTCTCTACTTCAGTAATGATGACATTGCTTCCTTCACAAAGGTCAATAGCTCGAGCGGTCGCGAGTTCCCCCTGGGTCAGAGCATAGGGTTAGGGTTAAAAAAAAATCCATTATCTAGCCATAGAATTTTAGCGAATTTACAATTTATATTATTTTTCCGCTTTCTTTTTGAGCGGAGGAAGAGCAAACCGATTAAGCATGATTTTATTGTCTCGAAGATATTCAAGAGTGGACGTCTCTACAATTCGTTTGGTGTTGGACTCCAACTTCTCGCCCCGAGGTCCAATACTTGCTTTCCAAACCTCTACCACTTTGTCATTTTCAGTGGATGCATCCAGAGCATCCATAACTTTATCCAAAATTGTGAAGGTATCCTTGTCCGAAGACAAGGAAGATTTAATGGTCTGAACGAGCGCAGCGAATTTGTCGTGGTACAGTGCAGTTGCCCAATCTCCCCTAAAAAAATCGACCCAGTCATCTACTTTTCCCTCTTCGTACGAGTTCAAAGCAGCGTTGAGGTAAGACTCATGCCACCCCACAAGCTTGCTGATGTTCTTGCTCTCAATCTCTGACTTGCCGAAATAACAGATTTCTACCACGATGCCCAGAGAGTCAATTTTCACAGCGCACAGGCGATCTGTGTTTACGTCCCCGGTGATGAGTACGTTCGCATCATGTGACTCCCTGGACAACTTCGAACTGACATAGTGCTTCCCGCCGGCCATCGGAAGGCTTACTGTGCGAGGATACTTGAACACAGGAATCCTCGCAACGGGCTCCTCCGTAGCGAAAGGAGGGTAGTGCAAGTGACTGACCAGCAGCCTTTCCCCGACGTAGGAACCCATCTCACGCGCATTGTTCTGGTAGTGCATGGGCTCATTCGGGTAAATCCGAGAAAATCTGGTGAAGTCACCTACGGCGTAGATGGAGGGGTCCACTGTCCGGAAGTCTTTATCGACAACGATACCACCATCGTACACTATGCCGCAGTCATTAATAGCCGTGAAAACATCTGGGTCGCAGTACTTTTTGTTGCAGCAAATGAGAGAAAAACACGGCAGGGCAGTCGGCGCTTGCTGATTGACGTCCTCATTCACATTCTTAATGGTGACCCCTTCGATTGCGCCATAAGTGGAGAATTGAACATTTACCACGTCGAATCCGCGATGAAGGACGACTCCGGAGGAGCGCAAAGAGCGAATAATGGCTTCGTTCATTGTGGGGTGGCAATTCTCAGGTAGGTCTTCAGATGGAATCACGGCCGTGAGCCTTCGACTGGGCACCCCCTGCTTCATCAATATTCCGATTGCTCCGATGACGTCGATTCCAGTGCCATAAATGACTACAGGCCACTTAGACCGCTCTTGGTTTTGAATCCAGCTTAAGGCTAATTTGTCCGTTGCAGGATCGCCGATACCAAAAACCCCGCGTTTTTCACAGGAAGTGGAGTGCATTCCAGAGGTGGCCGGAAACTTCTTGAACGATCGGTCTTTCGTAGTGGACGATATGACCAACAAATCGTATTCCACGACTAGTTCGTCAGAAACGATTATAGCCTTATTTGCTCGATCAATGTCTGTTAAGCGCCCTTGAATAGAGTGCACGCGGTGACCCAGACCCAAGCTATACATCTCATCAGCTGTCGAATCATCGGCGTCCTCGGGCGACAAGAGGCCATTGCATGTAGTTGTATAGCCGTCTTTTAGCTCTCCTTTTTTACTGAAGGATACAGGAATTGCGTCCGCTACGAGGTAAATGTTCGGATAGTTGAAATTGCGTGCAAAGCACAACTTCTCCAATAAGGCGTAAGACGCTACACTGCCACCGATTACAACGACGCGTTTCAGTACAGTAGTTTTCGGGGTAGATAGATCCTTTTTAGTTAAATGGAACAGTGGGCAGTCTGCCTCAGATGCGCCGGTTGCTAACGTTGGTCTTGTTTTCAACGGCAAAACTGAGCCCGGTGCAGCCTGCATGCGACGCCTGGGAGGTACAGCAATTAATTCATCAATAATTTGCTGGGGCGGCATAACATCGCGCTCAGTCTGGAAGTAGAGAACTGTTTTCATATATTTACGCATGATTTCCCTAATAATATATCGCGACCACTTGGAGAATACGGGACTTATCACGAAATGACTAATGTAAGCTTGAGAACGCCCACGATGTCGTTCAAAGTTAACGAAATCTTCTATCATAAAATTCGATCGCAGCCAATAGATGTCGTCGTTACCCATATACGTACGGCTGAGTACGACCAGACCAATAATGTTGCTTTGCGCTTTAATTTCAAAGGATACAGCCATTGGGTTATCTTTAAATTCAACATCACTGTATTTATATGAGTCCAGAGCCGCGTCTATCACACGCTTATCGCTCAGAGGTGATAAAAACTCTGCAACTGCATCGGAATTAGACTCGAGTGCACGATCTACACACAGAACATCACTCACAAGCAGCGATTCCCGATGAATAACATAAAGAGTTTGATCGAAACTCATGCCAGTTCGAAGTTTCGTGGCGACCATGGAACCCACTAACTTATTTGGCAAGATCGTATTGTTAGGCACCATATACATGCAGTAATCGAGCGCGGGATGCTCTTCAAAGACCACTCTGATGAGATCGTCTGCTCTACTTTCATACCCATCCTTCATGCAGAACACAGTCACTGCGAAAGCATTTGCCATGGGAGGCTCGTCGTCCTCGCGTTGGGAAATAGCATCCAGCTCCTGAACACGTGCAAGAACCAGCTCCCGGAAAGTATCCGCGAGTTCGTCCTCGCATGCATCTGCGTTTGATGGTCCGGCATAACCGATCTTCTTCCAAATAGGTGCTTTGTATGCAGGCAGAAAGCTTTGATAAGCCTCAACTGCTTCCAGATGGTTAAATAAAAAGTCATCAACCTCGTCCGTGTCCGTGTTCTCTGCAAGCTCGTTCTGGACTTGCAGCACTATGTCAAAAAAAGGGTCGCTTTTTGCTAAAAGTTCTGCTTCTGCGTCATTTCGGGGAAAACCTTTTACGACACAAAATGGAGGAGACGCTTGCGGATTTGCAGCATATAGTGCGGCTATGTGCGATTTGAGAGTACTGAGCATTTGCTTGGCTGGGATGCCTTGTCTTTCAGCGATTTCAGCATCGCCATCTTTACTTTCTGCCGAAGGGCCCAAGTTCATAGACTCGGCATCAATTAAAATGCATTTGCTTGACTTCATTAAATCTTTAAGAAATCCGTTGCCTAGAGTACGCAACTCCCCCATCAAACCGATCACCAGTGGCGGCGGCGGAGGGTTTTTGACTTTTGCTACAAACATGTCAGGATACTGATCGACATTGAACACTTTGGTAATGAGTCCTACGTTTACATCGATACTAGTAGCGATTAATCCCACAGGTTGATGTTTGCTCACTCCTACAAAGAAACGGCTGCCATCGTCTTGATTTTGAACTAGATCGGCTAAAAAATAATTACCTTGGTTTTCAAATACACCAGGTGCACTTTTCTTAAGTATGGGCAATAAATCGTCATTATCTTCAATACGCGCATCGCGAACGAGAAGTTTCGGGAAAAAGTTGTCTCTATGGGCATATAACAGCCTGTATCCAAGCAATGGCTCATCCACATGACTCTTTGCTTCACATGCTTCTCTTAGAGCTTCGGATTCAGGTTCCACAAAGTTTTGTACTGTCCATTCTGTAAGTTTAACTGAAGACGGGCAAAGCCACAAAACGTAATCGATGTCAGAGTATAACGCGAAAGCGTTGGCCAATAGATCCGTACCGATTCGATCCATTTCGTAGTCCGACCTTTCAGCTAGTAACAAAAAGTTTACAAATAAAGAATTGACACATGTTACCTCAGGTATATGCTCTCTGATGGCTAGTATTGCTTTATCGAATGCATCGCCCTCTTTACCTATACCAGGACTGTCCGTCACGGACAGGTAAGCTAAACACATGTCATTAGCATTTTCCGCCATAGATACCAAACTTATGCACGAATTCTCCACCATTGACGTGAAGTTAAATTGACCAAAAGTAGCTTTAAAAAATATAGCACCCCCTGAGTTATTAATTAAACCATTGAAGGCCCGCACATCTTCCAGCTCCGCTTGTCGATTGACTACGTTTTTCACGTTTGAAACGAGTGTTGGCATAATATATGGAAGAATTTCCTGAACTATGAGTTATTCTTAATTCAATATAAGCTTCAGCACTACTCCACTTTCTTAGTTCCTTAAGAAACGCTTTGTCTCTTTTTTCGGAAACGACGGAACTTTGGGACGAACAAAAATGTTCTCATCCTTGTTTTCCATTTTTCACCGCTTTTCAATCTTTATTAGATTACTTATCTTTATAACCTCTAATGATTTTCTCTTTTAAAACATGATTTTCGCTATGATATGAGGAATTAAATGGAACAAAAGCTGCCTGATTCTAAGAACTTAGGTGTAAAATCTGTGTTTAGGACGGAATCTGGACAACGTTTAATTTACAGTATTAATCTCGATAATGAAGGATTAGATGACAAAGTCAATGTCTCTTTCTATGATGTAAGTACTAGTGCGAAGCATAACTTCCGCTTGGATAAGTGCACTCCAGGATTATCCGAGATATTACATAATTATTCTTCTTCCACACCTATACATGGGAATGATGTATCTAGACTCTTCGAATATTTAGAACCTAAAATATGTAGACAAGGCATTTGTACGGATGGAACGCGCCTAAATCATGACAAGATCTTAGATGCGAACACTTCTGTTCATGATGTTGAAGCTTTAATACGAAATGCGAGAGATTGCATTGAGAGTACACGAGAAGAGCTTAGGTCATTATCGAAGAACTCTCCAAAAGCTCTTGAATACCAGGAGATAATTGGAAACTCTTACAAGCTGATGGGTAATATGTTTCTTAAATTGAAAAAAAATAATAAAGCCATTGTATGCTATACATTGGCGTTAAAAGCAAATCCGGAACTGACTTCCGTGCGAGAATCGCTGCGCGAACTATTTTCTAAGATAAATCCCGAGCAAGATGATGATGCATTTGGTATTCAAGATGTTGAGGATATAGAAGACTTACTTAAAAAAAAAACAATTCTCGCGGATGCTGGGCACCAAATGAAATTTTCGTGCACACGATGCGGCGAGTGCTGCCGTACACGAGACAACATTTATTTGTCTCCTCTTGATATTTATAACATCAGTCGCGGAGCATCGATGGGAAGTCATCAACTTATGCCTACAATGCGAATATATAAGCATCCTATTTTTTCACAAGCGCTTGTGTTTGGCCGAGATTCTGATGGATATCCGACTTGTCACCTTCGACCCAAAAAGTCCTCATTGGGGCGCTGCCATTTCAGTTACCCATTGTTCGCTACGGATGCTGCGGAAAGTGATCATCGTGCAGAGGATCATACATCAAAAATTTTGTCTTGGGAGGACACCGAGCAGTATTTGACATCTTGCGAAGAAAAGAATAGGCTAGCTTCTGAATACATTGAGGATGGAGACTTGAATGCTCAAAGTGTTTGGCAAATATGCGAGGACGAATTTGACGAGAAATACTCCAATGTTCACCCAATGATGAATTCAAGCGGACAGCAGGCTCTAGGCTGCATGCTTGGTAAAAGCGATATGCCCACTCTCTGTGCTTCGTTTCCACTCGTGCCGGAAAGTGACATGACGGGTTCTGTCAAAGACGATTTCAACTTGCCCAGTATTTCGCTAGTATTAGGTGATGGTGTCAGCGCAGGCGCTAGTAAGCGGCTTCAGTTTGCTGCGCCGCTCAAAATTAGAACGGAAGAGTCTTTTGTGATGGTAGAGGCATACGGCTGCGAAGGATTTGCAGTTAGAGCAGAACGGCAGGTAGATACTGCACCTTCTGGTTTTGAATCTTTTGATAACAATGAGTTCGACAACAGACGCCATTGCGAAGAAGAACTGTATAAAGTAAATGACTACCTGCAAGACTGGCATCTGCGGGAAAAATGGCCTGAGATGAGATGGTTTAATAATTTGCGACAAAGACTCGCTCAATACCTCCCGTGCAATGTTGACTCGATGAAGCACGAAAGAATCGTGAGCCATTACTCAACACACCTGAAAAAAATTTGGTATGATTTTGATCGCTTGGCTAGACCTGGTAGACCGATTCGAACATACACTCGACTGCGAGATGAAATCGAATCGGCGTCATGGTCATTAGCCCGCGCCACAAAAGTTTACCTACAAAATATCGTTCTCGTTGATGAGAATGCTTCTATTTCTTGTGATGTAGAGGAAAAGTACATCCTACTTTTGGAAAGGTTAGATCTGTTGCACAACGTTAATTCACATAATATATAAGTAGTACATTTGTCAAATACTATTGAATCATTGATTCTAAGACCAAAGGATCTTGGGCCTACGCATAATGTCTGGGATTAGTTCTCGCCCGAGAGGAGATCTCTGACTCAGGGGCTGTCGGGTTTCTCAACTCAACAGGAGCTGGCGCTTCATCCTCAAACTGAGAGAAGTCTATTTCGCTGTGCTTTTTTTCAAGAGCAGGCTCTTCTGCCAAGGGTTCTATTTGATGATTTTCTTCCCAAAATTCTATCAAGGGTTCAAGCTTTTTGTTCAATTGGTCGATTTCATGTTTGAGAAGAGCGCAATCTGTGATAGCTTTCTCCTTTTCTGCGAGGGCCATTTTAACATTTTCTTTTAGGCCAATTATGATGGAGAGAGAGTGGGCCTGATTTTGATCTCAAAGAGCGGTAGTTCTCAATCTCTCGTTTCCCAGCCAAGTTTTTAAGTTTCTTTGCTGCCCTTCTGCCTCCCCGATAAGGTTTTGCGAAATTGGCACTTTGTTTAGCACCGGTAATATTTTTGCTATAAGTTCGCGTTGATTGGCAAAACCCTGCATGACAGACATCAATATGTCTCTCTCGGATTGATTATAAATACCTTCATTTTGCTGAAATCCTTCCGCTTTCTTCCGAAGAGACTCAACGCATTGCTCTGATATTGGCGCTACTTCTGTCTTCATTTCAATTGCATTCCACGCGTCTAGAAGAATTTTCTGTTGATCCTTGCTTTCATCGCGCAAACAAGTCAATAAGTTGAATAGCGAAACACATAACATGTTTCCATTTGCGATGGATGCATCCTTCCTTGCTGTCCCCGCCCTGAGCATGCTTATCTCTGTCGATTTCAAAATTTCTTCCGTTTTCATGGACGCAAGAGCACCTCGCAGTTCAATGATTTCTATGGCCATAGTTTCTACGCGCTGCTCTAACTCAACAGTGT
>JACCDO012419427.1_pt1 | contig 12129 bp, 6 predicted proteins | sample 7446101 | NCBI WGS metagenome assembly JACCDO01 (sample SAMN15323440, study PRJNA562643) | freshwater metagenome | isolation source: river surface water | place: USA:Blue River Watershed | collected 2017-08-16 | reverse complement strand
CGGAAATACGAACTATGCAACAGCAGACGCCAATTCCATCGCGCGGAGGCTGGGGAGGGTTGAAATCTACTATAGCAATTCAACAGCCTCCGATCGAACCTTTTGGATCGACCAAAATTGCTCTTGCTGCTGTGATTGGCAAATCACCCAGCAGTGCCTTGTGGCTAGAGTATTACTTGAAATATTTGGCATTCGACCTTCTTATTTTGCGCGTTGAGAACTTTCCAGAATTTCGCACTTATACCAAACAGTACGGAGAAAAAATTATTGCTACTTATGCTGACACAATCAACGAGTTTCAGATGAGAAAGCCTGCCCAATTTGGTGCAGAGCTTGGCCCCAAGAAAGTCTATCAAGATAATTACTTCACTATAATGAATAGACAAAGGGTTCATATAAATGGGGCTCTGGACCTTTGTCGCACAATGCACATTGACTTTCTCGTCCACCTCGATGCTGACGAATTGCTCTATGTGCAACCCGATGCAAGGAATCCTTCAAGTCCGCGATCGATTACTCTGCGAAATTTTTTAAGCAATGTTCCTATAGAATTCGATTATATTCATCTGAATAATTACGAAGCAGTTTATCCTGCTGTGTCAATGGTAGATGATAATAATTGCTTTCTGACCTCCAAATTCCTTCGATGTAGGGACCGGGGATGCCTGGCGTATTCAAACGGAAAAAGTATTGCTAAAGTGAAAGGAGGAGGCTATGGTGGTAGAATTGTCACAGCGCTGCCAGGTCCGCATCGGTTTTCGGGGAGGGGCTGGGAAGTTGATTCGACGTCCGGTCTAGCGGTGCTACACTTCGAAAGTTGCACATTCGAGCTGTGGGAACACAAGTTTCAACAATTAATGCACGCAAATGATTCGCAGGTTCGTAAGATACCTTTTGACTTTTATAAAAAATCTATCGCATTACAGCAATCTCGCAAAAAGTTTCCTAACGATAAAAAAATTCTGGAGTCAGCGATCGCTTTGTATAAGAAGGCAAAGGTTGCACCGTACGTACGTGCACCCTATGATCTTCGCGCGTGGGAGGGCACGTTGACTGGCCGCTTCGCTGGGGAAGCTGTTATGGCTAATAATAAAACAAGTGATATTAATGTAATCAGTCCGTAAATCTTGTGTTATATTTATTTACATCTCTTGCTGTTCTTCGACTGAAGTCTCGTCTTGCTGCGCGGCCTCCGCTTTCGGTTCTGAGTCATTGCATGCCTCTGTATCTTCTACAGGGTTCTCATTGTCCGGCCACCATTCCGAGCCTAAAGGTTTCACAACATTCGAATTATCTCGTCTTAATCTTGCGCTCTTAGGTGCTGGCAAGTCCTCGGTATCTTTCTCTTTTTGAGGGCGCTGCCTCTTCGCCTTGGGCGGAGTAAAGGCTAGGTTAGGTAAATCGAAACTCTCTTCACTGCCCTCAACAGATGTACCGACTGTTAATCCGATGCTGTCGATTACACTCTTGTTCACGACCCAGCGTGCAGTTCCGTATCCTTCATCAGACTTTTTCTTGTTAGCAATCTCTTTCATCTTGCGCTCCACCTTGGCTTTGGCCTCAGTTGGATGGGCAGTGCAGAATTCAGCGACAATTTTTTCAGCGCCTTCACAGCGCCCGTGAATATGCTTCACTAAAGCAGGCAATAGAGCTTCATCCATGTGTTTTGGAACAACAGGTTTGGGCTCAGGCTTTGCTTTGGGTTCCTTTGGAGCTTTGGCTTCGCGCTTTGCGCTCGGAGCCGAGTTATCAACATCTTCTTCGTTATCCGGCACCTCAGCCTTCACAGCCTTTTTAGGCTGACTCTCAGTCCAGCCTAAGAATGGCATGGATCGTGCGTTTGCGAATACTACGCATCCATAGTTGCGCAAGCGCACCACGTCTTTCTCCGATTCAAAGCAATTCGCTAAGGCGGCAGTTGGATGATCCGCGGACTCATCTAAAATTGCCTTCATACCTGGAGCTTGCATGATGCGTCCAGCAGTCGCCCAGCCATTTCCGCGCTGTTGCCATTGTCCATTTTCATCGCGCAGAAAACGTAAACCAACTTTTTCTTCTCCAGGTCGACTGCGCATGATTACAGCAGCCATCATCTCGCCATCTGAGTCCGCATCTGAACCGAAATCGTTATCATGACGGAAGAATTCATCGAACTCTAAATCATTGCCACCCTCCTCATCTTCGCCGTCCGATTCCATTATGTCTTCGCCATCTGCCTCCTCGTCGTACTCGTCTTCGCTGTCATAGTCGTAGTTCACCATGTTGTGATCGTGCTCGAAAGGGCGGCGGCCAGAAATGATCGCACTCACCTTACTGCGCGTTCCAAAATAGGCAGGGCGCTTGTGATCATCAGCAAATGAAAATGTGCGCATGAACCCATCGACGTGAACCTCGGCACTCTCCGCATAGCCTTCTTGACCGAATCCCACCGGCGCTGCTGCTAGCACAACTGTCAACTTGGAAGGATAGCGTGGCTCTGCTGTCTTTAAGTAATCTTGTCTAACAATTGACGAAATTTGGTTGCTACGTTTAATTAAACACTCTTGCATGGTCATTCCCGCATTCATTGTAGCGATGAAAGCATCTGTGTCGAATTCAGTCATATGCGTTGCTGTGTTAGGAATACAGTCACCGTTAGACTGTATAGTTGATCTATCGTCTCTGCTGTTCACTGTAAGGTCTACTAAACTACACGTGGGAGCAGAAGCTTTAACTGCGGAAGAGGGCGTTCTGAGGAAGGAAGCGGAGGTCGTCGTAGACTTGGGAACCGCAGGCTTGCTCGCAGCAAACATATTGAGCATAAGGTTCTTCTGTTTACTCAGCTTTGCTTCTTCTTCTTCTTTGATGCGATCTTTTTCGCGTTGGGCTTCTGTCTTGGCTTCCAACTTGGCTTTTGCAGATTCTTCCTTCTTCTTCAGCGCCTCTGCTTCTTTCGCCTTTCGTTTCTCATCCTTCTCCTGTTCGACTTGCTTCTTCTTCTGTTCTTTTTCTACTTCTTTCTTGGCCTTTTCTGCAGACAAAGCTTTCTTTTTTTGCTCTTCTACAACTCGCTTTTCTTTTGCCTTTGCAATCTCGCTCACAGCCTTCGCCACAGCTTCATCAAGCTTCACAACCTTCGCTTCATCCGCAGTCACCGATCGAGACAACTCTTCGATTACCTTCGAATACGCTTTTATCAATGCACCATAGCGACGATAAGAACTTTTAAATTCTCTTGCAACATTGATACTTGACTTCGTGAAAAACCGCGCGGCATCCTTCACAACATCCCAACGCCACAGCGCCGAGGTGTTCGTATCTTCGAACATGACAGAGTTTTTTTCTTTTTGTCCATAAGATTCGCGTGAACCCATATTCTTGATCACATCTTCTAAAGTGTTTGAATCATCACGCAAAGTTTGTAAGCTTTTCTTTGCATTGTCGAGGTAATAATTAGAAAGTTCGGAAAGTTGCTCGTTCGATGTTGTCCGGAACGCCTGCTCTACCTGCTCTACTGCACGTCCCAAACTTACTGATATTGAGATAGATAAACGCGACATTGAATCAGAGCTGCCCTGCATGGTCCGCGCGATAATTTTCTTAATCGCCATGTCGAGACGGAACTCTGGCATTTCTATTGTCACTTTATTAGCAGTGAGCTTGTTGTCAGCGTCCTTTGCGGAATTAAGCGGAGTATCATCGGTGACATCGCAGATTTCGAGCTCAGCGGCATGGTCTGCCATGTTGCTTTGAATGTTGGTGGGCTCAGCAGACTGCTTCTCAGACTCTGCGTCAACATTGGCAACCTCAGCAGCGACGTCAGCTGCAACGTAGGTGTCCGCTGTACGAATCATGTCCACAAGATCAGCAATAGCAGAGTCAACCTCTACATCTTTATCGCAATAATCGCTCTCTTCCAGTAGTAGTTCCACCAGCGCATTCTCCGTTTTCTGCTTATATAACTGAATTTTGGCCTGAGTTTCCGGAGCTAGTTCGTCGAATGTTACAGAAAGCTCTTTTTTTGCTTTCTTGTGACTCGCAGGCTTGGTGGCTTCAGAAGATAATGCCGATGATGAAGGCATATTCTCGATAGATGCAGATGCACTATGATCTATTTCCATTGCATCCACTTCAGCTGATTCCAACTTTTTGGTGCTAGCCTTGCTGACGCGCTGACGCTTCGTTGAAGGGGTCGCGACATCGGACTCTTTTGAGGTAATTGCAACGTCGCACTCTGCATTTGACAATACTTTCCTGATGCCGCCGGCGGCAACTTCTCCATTCTCATCAAGAGATTGTTGACTAACAGATGGCGTTTCGGGGTCTACGATGGATGCTTGCTCTTGCGATGCGACTAGTTCTACATCAACTCTCATAGCATCTGTCGCGCTTTTATCCAGTCGCTTATTAGCAGGCTTTTTGGCAGAGGAGGAGGCTGATTTGCCATTCGCTGGTTGGCGAACTCTCTTTTTGGTTGGTTTTCCGCCTTTATTTATCTCGTCTTGGTCTTCACGGTTGTCAGTTAGTTCCTCTATAGAAGCGCTCTGCGCACTTTGCGAAGCAGGGGATCCCGTATTATTAATGAGACGATTTACTGCTTCGTCTGCCTCATCACTTTCAGTGTTTTGCACACTAGGTGTTACTGTCATGCCAACGATTATGTTAAGTAGTCAAAAAAGTAAAAATGTTAGTTTAAAAGTGCGTACAACAACGTTTTAAGCAACGCCTTAGAGATAAGCTATATGTGTGGATATATAACGATGAAGAAAAAACGCACCTGGAAAGTATGTTTTATCAGTCTTAACATGAACAGCAGCAGAGTCAACAAATATGGACTTAGTTTCCACTGCAGGTATCTTTGTGGATTTCTTCGTAATATTTTTGGATATTTCCTTTGAATTACAAGGGTCGGTCACTTCCTTCGACGTCAATACACTGAGGCTTGCAGCTTTAGCCGAAGAAACACTGTCTGGAGTGATTTGATTAGCACTAGCTCCTTTTTGCGCAAAAAAAGATGCTATACTCTTTTGTACAGGCTGGTGAGACACAGTCACCACAGAAACAGTAGGTGAACTTTCCATCGCACCAGATGCAGCGCTGAAGGGCTTTATACCCTGCTTCCTTTAAAAATCTAAGTTTGATTCCTGGGGAGCTTCCACCCACAACTCCCATGTGGGAAAAGAAAAGGGAATTATAATTCCCTGAGAAATGGCTTGTCAAAATTTGTCAAAAGTACTCGATTTTTAGACAATTCCCTAATTTACCCAGAAGAATAAAATTTTGAAATAAATAGTTTTATATGTCAGAACGAAAAAGAGTCAAGGGTAAATCTACATTTATACATAATAATTCGGAAATTCCAGAAGAAGTGCCGGCTATCAACGCCCAAAAATCAGACTCGACGGATATTTCTGTGAAAACAGTTAAAAATAGAAAGAAATCCTCTCCTGTATCAAAAGCTATTGTCCGTACTGTTTTAAATGAGAACTTGCGAGTTCAGCACATGCTTCAGCGATCTCCAAACAAACGGAAAGTTAGTATGACAAAATCTTTTAACTTTGTATCAGGCTTGAGACCATATCAATACAAAAAATATACCAAAAAATCAAAAGAGAGTTATCAACAAGTAGAAAAAACGCCGGAAAATATAATTTCAGAAAGAATCAACCCCGATGAGTTTCAATCTGCTGTTGTGAAACCAAAACGAAAATCTTCTGCGAAGTCCAAAAAGAAACGCAAACTCGTTCAGGCAGTAATAGAAAGCGATATAGGAAAAGAAAAACGGACAAAAAAAGAACGAAATGCTGCGATAAGGGAATTATATCGAATGGGGTATGAAAATATGCCAACTATGTCAATTGTCGAAGATATAGGACGCTAACTAGAATAGTAAATACATATACTATCCTAGTTAGCATCATAAATCTTCCACAACAGACATAGTTGGCATATTTTCATACTCCATACGATATAACTCCCTTATGTGTTCATTGGCTTGTGGCATAGCCCACGGTAAAATCAACTGATTGATGACCAACTTTCTAAGTTATTTTTAGATTCAAAACTAAGCAATTACAGCCACATCCTGTGCAAGTTTTCTATTTAATTACACGTTTCAAACTAGAACATAGAGCTCTCAACTTGACTGAGTCGCTGCGGAGTGTCCTGACGAAGATATGAGCTTACACTAATGCTGAAACACACTATTGCATGAGCGCGATTGCGCAGTTGCAAAAGAGTCATATCATTACTACTCTGCCCAGAGTATTCAGCATTAGCTTCGTTCTTGCGACGCATATACATACGTCGGGTACATTCCATGGCATTAATGAGAATATCATTAGTGGCTTTTCGTATAGCTGGATGCAGGCTAGAAAATTTGCCCGCGAACCGAGGCACATCCGCCTTTTGCTGTGGTAACAAATCTATAGCGTCGAGAACCATCAAAGCATCCTGAATATTACCTTCCGTAAATAATTCTATAAAGCTGCATAAGTTAAGCAGATCCCCTAGAGTCTTAGCTAAGTGCGCTTGGTCCAATTTTTGCAAGAGCAGAACCACTGGCCCTAGGCCCTTCTGGATGAAAGTGTCATAAAATGATACTGCTGCATTTTTCCAGAAGGCGCGATCATTGTGAGGTGGTACTAACACTATGCCTATTTGACTGATCAATTCTTGCAACACATCAGCATAACGACCAGCTAATTGGTAAAGGTGAATCGCTCCTTCGGCGTCCCTCGCTGTAGTCAACAGGTAATGTGCAGCTCGGGATAGCAAGTCGTCCACAACATTTGAGTTTCTTATATGCCTATCTATATAGCCAAACGTACGCGCTGTTAAACTGTCAAGAACGGGAATGCTGGTATTTGCCTTGTCTGCTGGCGAAGCAGTCGATGCTCCAGTCTTCACCTCCCCGCAAATTTTCAACAGCTGCCTTTTATCCAAAGATGTGAAAAGATATGTAAATTCCTGTGCCAGTCGGTTCTCTGCTAATATACTTTCAGCATCCCAGTATAGCGTGTCTGGATTGATACGCTCGCGCAAGTTAATGACGCCATTGCGCCAGCAACTGTTCAGACACATAATGTAGTCTACAGCTTCCTCCGCATAGTCTAATGCAAAAGGGGCAGATGTGTAAACTCGAATGATATTAGAAGGCTCAGGGTTCCCGTAAGACGTAGCAGATACGCTGGCATTGGGACCATTGTACTTGGGGTTCTCTGTAAGCGGTCGCTGAGGCAAGATAAGTCCATAATGTAGACACACAAGTGCCAGATGAATAGCTGGAAAAATTTTATCTTTGCGCCACAGATAGTTGACAGCATCTCCATACCGCTGACAGCAGATTAATACTTTGGCATATGTAAATGGCGAAAAGGGTTCAAAACTGGCATCATCAAAGGCATCTAATGGTGCTTCAAAGTACGCCTCCCCGCCAAACCCCAAGATGTTGTCATAGAGTTCCAACTCACCATTGTCTGGAATTTCATCTGGCAACGAGTCGAAACCGCATATCTTAAGAATGCCATTCCATTGTATATACCACATCGAGCCCCACAAATAATGCTCAATTTCAGGTACGGCATCCTCGTAAGGCGCAGTGCTGAATAAATCGATATCGCTCAAGCTGATCAGATTTAGTACAAAGAGTCGATACATGCACTTCTTTTCAGGATTCTTCTGTTGATCTTCAGCAAAATACAACTGCTGGCATATATTGATCGCTTCTTTTAAGTCGTTTGCTTCAAACGTGGTCAGATATATCTGCTCTGAGCCGCTCCACGTAGGCGCTCCTGGACTTGTGGAATTCTCCTCGTGCGCTAAGAGGATCTTTCTAAATAAATCAAGTGCGACAATTATTGCACTTTCAACTTGTAGCCCCTCTTTTTTACATATTCGGAGTTCAGTTACTGCTCCCTCAAGGTCACCCACTCTAAGGCAGTGATACACGAAAGGCCACATTGGAGTTGCACCACCATCCCGCGGACTTCGGATCTGGTAAGCTTTAAACCGCATACCACTCGGACCACTATTCGAACTCATTTGATCGCGAATGCGCACATATGCACGTAATTTCTGTCGAGACGACTCTCCTTCTCCCTGCACCAAGGGATGCAGGGCCATGCGACCTCGTTGAACGGCACCGTCCACAAATTCATCCCAAAGGCCTCTCATTTGATTTTCCAGATGTTGCTTGCAACCAATTGTTAATTGTAGACGCACTCGTCGCATTGCGCGCGCATGAGCAAGAGTAAATTCACGCTCAGCTTGTGTAGTGAGCCCACCACTGATATCTGAACGAGCTCTGTCAAAGCAAATTGATGAGAAAGTTCCCGGTTGAGCCGGGCTACGCTTGCTCTCTCCTGCAATCTCAGATAACATTTGCACGATATCTCCATATCCCTCCAAATCCTTACGAGACAGATTATCCGTTTCTGTGGCCGATCGCGAGGCAATTGCCTCATTTATTTCTTCCAAGAACTCTTTGGCTGGTCTGATAACCTTCTCGGCACTTGTATCCTCTTTGCGACCTTGTTGTTGATCCTGTTGAAACAACACCATGCGCCTCACAATAGCGGAATGGGCACGTGCAAAAGGTGACATTGGCAAGCCATGCAATGGTAAGGTTAGAGCCAGCATAGTGGCACCAGCGCTAGATTCGGCGCCCCCCATTGCTTGACTGGTGGTACCGCTCATAATTTTACTTTTCGTGTCACTCTGGGCTCTGGAACCTCCTACATCGCCTATGTTTAAGCTATTGCTGCTACTTGAAGTAATTCCACTGCCAACGACAATACCTGACTTGCTGCGTACCAGACCAGCGCTTTCGCGCATATCAATGACACTAGGGTGACCTTGCTTAGCAGAGGCGGACTCTGCCACGCTACCTAGGACTGTGCTATTCCTCCATTTATGTGTACGATGCCCTAAACTGTCCATAAATTGCGTCTTTGAGCGGGACCACTCCGAATCAGCCCAAGCACCGTGCCTTTCAGAAACAACGCGCTCCACGCAAGACCCCGGGATTCGGCCTGTAGCATCATAAATTTGATTCCATATGAGGTCGTCAGTAATGTGGGTAAGAAAACCGTCAATAGCTGTTACATCTCTAGGATATCCTGCTATTTGTTTCGGTTGGTAAGAGTCGATGTTCTCTTTCAATTTCAGCGCATCAAACTTCTTCTTGGACAGGATCTTTAAAGAGTCATCGTATACACCCATGTGAGCAGCTGCTGCAGCTGCAGACTGCGACATGTTTTGATTTAGTTCGTTAGTTTTCTGTAAAAGCTCTAAAAACTGTAGCGTTGCGTTTATAAATATATAAGAAATTATTAGTATTCGAATAAAGAAGAGATGTCATGCGCAAGTATGAAGCAACAAAGAATAAAATTTTGAGAATATTTGCACAGTTGACAGTGGATGCACTTACACTTCTCGGCATTAAGTCTGTTAAAGCAAATGAGCTGCTCCCGGTACTACAATCACCGCCATTATTATTGCTATTGATAAGACTGCCGCTGCCACTGGGCCCATCCAATCGGCGAACCTTGTTCTTCTCATGAAGATCATCCAAAGCCGCCATGGTTAGATTGCGGGCCTTAAAAAGGCGTGGCTGGGAGTCTTCCTGCAGCATTTTATCTCCCTTACTTAAAAAATTTAGAAAAAAGACATCAGAAATTATGTCTTCATAAAATTACAAATACTTCGAAAGAGAGAGCAGATTATTTTTAGTTTTGATTATTCCCAAGATGGTTGTACAAAAGCAAAACCTTAATAAATATGCTTTTGCTATAAATTATTTGGATTGGGCTCCTCGAGTACAGGAATTCATAGATAAAGTTCGAAAACGGCATTTCGATAGAACTGTGGTGGAGCCAGTCGCTTGGATGATGGCTTTTTTATTACTTGTTGGGTTGTTATGGTTCATATACTATGTTGATCGCACAACTCGCATGCCTGAATCGCCGCCTGATGAGCAAGAGGGCAAATTGGATGACGAAGATTATGATTTTAATGACTTGGTGAAAAAGCAACAAGAATCTGACGAGAGTTTCATTCTGCGTGGATCCACAGAAAAATACAACTGGCAGCAGAGTATGTCAGAAGTCGATGTATTTATTCCACTTCCAGATGAGTCTCAGCTCCCTCGTAAGGATATTAAAGTAACATTTAAAACTGGTAAGTTGGCCGTGGTGCTTGCTGGCAATCCTTATATTGACGGTGTTCTATTTGACGAAATTATGCCAGACGAATGCAATTGGCAGATTGACATAGAGTCGTCTGGTGACTCGGATAATGTCGTAACTTCGCGAAGACTATGGATTAATATGCTTAAGAAAAAACCTACATCAAAGAACCAATGTTGGCGCGCTCTACTTTTAGGTGATAAAGAGGTCAATCCTGGCCCACCTGTGGTAGCTCTTGATCCTACAGATACTTCTTCTTTGAAACAGGCTATTGATGCTGTTCGTAAAAATGCTACATCAAAGTCGAAAACGAATTAAGACGGAAGCTCCAGTGTTAAGTTGAAAAATCAGGCACCGTATATTATTTGACATTTTAGTGTACATATAAATACAATCTAAATAAATTAAATTTATGGTTCTGCATTTGCTGCCTGTGCTGCTTTATAAAAAATTTCAAACTGTTCTGCGTCCATCGTTACGCTACTAGCGGTCAGGTCCTTAATGAACATGATAGCGCTACGCAGATTCATCAAACAATAACCATCTTTGCCCATAAGCCGCTCAGGGTTGAGGAAAGCCTCAATATAGTTGGATGTAGCCAATAAACCTGGAACCTGAGCGCGTAGTACGACCCATATGAACAAAGGTAAGAAATCATCCGCACCGCAAGTACTACCATCGTCTTTCCCCTGTGAGAGTTTTTTCGATGCCAGACTCAATGCTCGAAAAATTACTGCTGCACACCGCACAATGCATGCATTTTTGTCGCCGGGTGTAATGCATAAAGGATCATTTATTTTGGCTAACTCTGCACCGGCGACCTGCCAAATTTTGTCGTTATGTAAGGCAGGATTAATATCAAAGACAGCTGGCTTGAGAAATTGCAAGCATCGCACCTTGCGATATACAATGCGATCATCTTCTTCAGTTTCTGCATTGTATGTTGTTTTGAATGCCAATGTCGCTAGTTGCAACATGCAGTGCTGCTCTAAGCAGTCCCGAATACTGGAAAACTTTTCCTCAGGTTCGTGCGACCATCGCGGGTGCTTGCGAATGTGAATAACCACTGCATCGAAAAACGAAACACAGCGCTTCTCAAGATCCTTAGTACCATGAAAAACATAGTCTGGCCCGGGCGGATCTTGTAAAGGGGCTGGTACAGTACCATTACCTGAAGGGCCCAGTACGGACCACAAAAACTTGGCTATAACGGCGCGTAGATCGCTACATTGCGGAATCGACAATCGATGCATAAAATCACCATACTCCATTTCATACAATGCGGGATTCATTTTCTTCTTCGAGCCTTTCCCTCCCTCGGCATCCTTTCCGTTTCTTGCTGCCGCTTGCGCTTGCGGGCTTTGCGCTGTCCTCTTATGAGGTGATTGTCCTGGCCCTTCGCTGTCTAAATCCCCCAAAAGGGCTGCAGCTGCTGCATCAGGATCGCGCGTCATTCGCTGCCCCACTGGTGAAGATGCGCCTCGACTGGTAAATAGCGCTGACTGCAGTATCGCTTCATCGTTGAGTCCGAGGCCTCCAAACTTTCCAGGAGAGTAGGCATAGCTGTCTGTTGATGAATTAGATCCAGCGCTACGGCCGGTCAACAGTTCCAAGTCTGAATAAGCTTGAGCATCGATAGATGCGTCAATCATAAAACCAGAGCACTTGATATTGTCTTCTGATGATATGGAAAGTGCAGACAGACCTGGACGCTGCTGCGTCAGCAGTCCTTCTTCTCCTTCATCCATCATTTCCTGAAATAAATCCCTATGATGGGCTGGAGAATTAAAAACTAAACCTGATCCAGAACTCTTTTCAATACTCGCACGAAATCTATTTTTGCTAGTAGTACCGCCGATGCTTAAATCGGCGGCAAGAAATGCAGGAGCAGGGTTAATACCGTTTAGTGCAAGAGCGCGAGAAAGGGAAGACATACCATTTACATCTTCATTGTCACCTTCAT
>JACCDO010645066.1_pt1 | contig 12129 bp, 14 predicted proteins | sample 7446101 | NCBI WGS metagenome assembly JACCDO01 (sample SAMN15323440, study PRJNA562643) | freshwater metagenome | isolation source: river surface water | place: USA:Blue River Watershed | collected 2017-08-16 | reverse complement strand
CAATATTATCAGAAGCATTATTAATATATTCTTATTTAAATATATTAAATATTAAAGATGTTTCAAGTTATTATTCTTATATAAAAATATTATCAATATTAATTGTTTCATTTTATGGCTTTTTAGTATTAAACGAAAATATTACAAACAATAAAATATTCGGTTTAATTTTTGGCCTATTAAGTATTTATTTTCTTTGTTAAATTAATCATATAAAAAATATTTTATATAACTAAATATTAAGATGCATATATTTTTATTTCATAGAGATTTAAGATTAGTAGATAATACTAGTTTAATATATCAGTTAAAAGAAGTAAAAGATTCTGTCGTACCCATATTTATATTTCCACCTGAACAAATTGATCCTAAAAAAAATACTTATTTTTCCAATAATTCTGTTCAGTTTATGATTGAATCTTTGCATGAACTTTCTGATAGTATTAAGAAAAAGAAAGGAAAATTATATTTTTTTAAAGGGGATACTTTAGATGTTTTAAAATTAATAAATAAAAAAATTGGTATAGATTCAATTGCCTATAATATTGATTATACTCCTTATGCTCGTAAAAGGGACAAAGACATTCGAGAATTTTGTGAAGACCAAGAAATTGATTGTTATGAGAAAGAAGATTATTTACTTTATGATATTTTAAATGGTCAAACAAAGAAAGCCGACAAAACACCCTATTTAGTTTATACACCATTTAGAAACCACTGTATGGCTAATTTAAAAGTTCGCGAAATAGATAATTTTAATAAATTTATCTTTCATAAAGACAAAGAACTTGAATCTATTAAATATTATTTAGAAGAAAATGATATAGATGATTTTTATGAAGAAAATCCTGATATAAATGTTAATGGAGGACGTATCAATGGATTAGCTATTCTTAAAAATATCGGCAAATTTAAAGATTATGCTAAAAACAGAGATAAATTAACTTATAAAACTACTTTTTTAGGAGCACATAATCATTTTACAACAGTTAGTATTCGTGAAGTATATCATAAATGTGCAGATAAATTAGGTCTTAAAAGTGGTATAATTAATGAATTACATTGGAGAGATTTTTATGCAAATATTACTTATGAATTTCCACGAGTACTTCAAGGGCAATTAAAAGGAAAAAATAAAAGTTTTAAAGAAAATTACGACAATATAAAGTGGTCATATGATAAAAAGATTTTTGAAAAATGGTGTAATGGTGAAACTGGATTTCCAATAATAGATGCAGCAATGAACCAATTAAATACTACAGGATTTATGCACAATAGATGCAGAATGATTGTTGCAAGTTATTTAACTAAAGATTTACACATAGATTGGAAATGGGGTGAAGAATATTTTGCGAGCAAATTAGTTGACTACGATGCAATTAGTAATTCTGGTGGATGGCAATGGGCTACTGGAAGCGGCACAGATGCCCAGCCATATTTTAGAATATTTAATCCATGGACACAAGGAGAAAATTATGATGAAGATTGCGAATATATAAAAAAATGGTTACCTGAATTAGAAAATATTCCTAACAAAGATATTCATAATTGGTTTAAGAAAGAAATACATGAAAAGTGGTTAAAAAATGGAATTAATTATTTTAAACCAATTATTAATCACGATGAAGAAAGATTAGAAACATTAAATATATATAAAAAGGCACTTAAATAATTTAATACTTTATTTATTATAAAATGTACAGACCATTATTTTATAATATATTTGACAGATTTAGAGATTTTAATTTTTTTAATACTGAAGATAATACTAATAAAAAAAAAATTGGTATTATTGGCTATGGATGGGCTGGTAGATCTTTTTGTAACAATATTGATAGAACACAGTTTGATATAGATATTTATGAAAAAAATGATTATTTCTTAAATACTCATAAAATGAAATTTATACTTGATAGTAATAATAAAATTATACTAAATAATAATTTAGATAAGCGTGAAGCAAAAAATATTAATTACAATAATAAAACAATTAATGGTAATAAATATGATATAATAATTGTATCTAGTGGATCTGTTATTAATGATTTTAATATTAAAGGAGTAAAAGAAAATTGTTATTTTTTAAAAACATATGATGATTATTTAAAATTACAAAATAAATTAAAAACAATTGATAAAACTAATAAAATTTTAATTATAGGAGGCGGTCCTGCTGGTGTAGAACTTGGCTCTAATTTAAGTAAACATTTTAATAATATTACTATTATTGATGCATTTGATATTCTCAATGGATATACAAATACAACTAAAGACTATATTAAATTAAAACACAATTATATTAATTTTATAACAAATGAAAAAATAATTGAAGTAAATAAAAAAGAAAAAAAATTTAGTGTCAATACAAATAAACGAGAATTAGAATTTGATTTGATTATTTATACAGGAGGAGTAAAATCATCTATAGATAAAAATATAAATATAAGTGATGTGTATAAATTAGGTGATTTAAATAATAATGGTCCACCTACTGCACAAAAAGCAAAACAAGAGGGTAAATTTTTGGCACGCAATTTAAATAATAATTTGAATAAAAATTTTATTTATAAAGAAAATGGCAAATTACTTCATTTAAGAAATGAAATTATTTTTGAAAGAAATAAAACAGTTCTAATATTTCCACAATGGATGGAATTTATATTTGATTTATTTATTGATTATTGAACAAAATATGATGTAGTGCCAAGTAAAATACCACCCCATAATGTATCTAAAGTGGCTATTTTAAAATCCCACTTTTTAAATATTGTTCCATTGGTAAAATCATAAACACCATAAGAAATTAATCCTAAAATAACACCATTCTTGATTCTTTTTGATTGTAAATATTCATCTTTATTAAAATAATATAATCCAAATGCTAGTAAAATATATACAAGTACTGCTGATAAATAATTAACTTGCATTGGTTCACCTTGAATTAATTCAATTTGCTTATTATAATTGCTATTTATTAAATATAGCCATATTGAATCAATTAAAACTAAAACAATAATAATAACTAAGAGATCTTTAATCATATATATTATTTAATCTATATTATTTTTATTTTCAGATGATTTTTTAGATGAAGATTTTTCTTCAATATTTTCTTCTTTAATTTCATTAATAGTTTTATTAACTTCTGATAAAATATTGACATCTTGTATAACTTTTGAAATTGATTTATTATTATCTTCTTTTATATTGACATCTTGTATAACTTTTAGAATTGTTTTATTATTTTTTTGTTTTTTATATTTATGATTTTTCATATCATATTCATCAGTCTCATAATCATTAAATTCTTTTAATATAGACCGACCAAAATATAATTTATAATGTACAGCCATAACACAACAGTCCAATAGAAAAAAGTACCATAAATAATCTTTATAAAAATATAAACTAGAACCAGGTGTTGATATTATAGCATGTATTATAATATAAGCAATTCCTCCTAAAATTAAGGTACGTGTATTAACAGCACCTTCACTATCATCTAGATATCTTATATTATGATTAATCTGATGAAAAATGTAGAAAAACATATAATATAAAGAAATATTTAATTTTGTATAGTTTAGACACAATAAAAATTGAATATATTATATCGAATACAAATAATTATTAAAAAATGCAACAACAAGTTCAACAAACGTATAATCAAATTGCAACTGATTTCTCACGTACTCGCTATCGTGTATGGTCGTGTACGTCAGATTTTTTGGATAATTTACCAGCCAATTTAAATGGTCTTGAAGTTGGTTGTGGAAATGGTAAAAATATGATTTATCGTAAAGATTTAAATTTAAAAGGTATTGATATTTGTGATAATTTTGTTAAAATTTGCAAAGAACAAAATCTTGATGTTATTCAAGGGGATATGACAAATTTGCCTTATGAAAATAATTCTTTTGATTTTGTATTTTGTATTGCAGCATTACACCATTTAAATACAATTGAATTGCGTATTAAGGCAATTAATGAAATGTTTCGTGTATGTAAAAAGGGAGGCAAAGTATTTATCTACGTATGGGCTTTAGAACAACCAGCTGATTCAAAACGCAAATTTACTAAATCCGATGAAATGGTCAGCTGGAAATCCACTGAAGATGATAATATTTATTACAGATATTATCATATTTATGTAAAGGGGGAATTATTAAATGAATTTAATTCATCTGATTATAAATTTGCAATTAATAGGGATTTTTATGAAAAAGGTAATTGGGGCTTAATTGTTGAGAAATTATAATTTTATTTATTTAAGGGTTACATAGCCCCAAGCAATAACACTTATTCTACCATTATTATTTTGTTCTTCTGGTTTTAATTGTGGAATACCGTGTCTCCATTCAATATTAACATCTTTACTAAAACAATAAGTTGAACCATTTACTAATGGAATACCTACTGTAGTTTTTGTTTTTGCGTGTTCAAAAGCTGCTTCTCTCGTTGCACCAAATGATACGCCAACTGTAAAATTTTGTACTTTGGCTTTTTTATCATCAACTGCTGCAGCATCAAAGTGATAGGGTTTCCATTCTTTAGAATCGCGATACCAATTAAGTCTTGTTGCTTTAACATCCATATTAAAATATTTTGCTAGTTTATCAATAATCATATTAAAAGTAGGCGAATGTTTTTTCCAATTAAGATGATCATCTGCAATTAAATGGGTATCTCCGTGCCATAATTTCCATAAACCATTTTCTTCTTTACCAGAATTTTTAATTTCTTCAAGTAATTTATTATAAATGTCTAAATCATCAATTTGGCAAAATAAATTATTAGCAATAATGACATCTCTTGAACTAATTTCTTTATTATATACTTCTTTTGTTGTATCGGCTATATGAAGAGTCATATCTCTTGGTTTATGAGATGGTACAAATGTTTCTGTATTCTTTTTTGGTTTATGTGGTTTATTTTTTGGTTTAATTTTTGGTTTCTCTTGTGGTTTTAACTCATGTTTAAATTTACAATCTTTATCATATTTACAATTACCTTGTTGGAAAAATTTACAATATTTTGTCTCTGACATTATAAAAATAAATAATGCTTATTTTTTAAATAGAAAAAATTGAAAATATTATTTATATAAATCATATAAATAATATATTAATGGAACCTGAATTAAGTGAAAATGAACTGAGTAATATGAATCATTTACTTACAAAACATCAATTTAGTGAAAAGTTTCTTGCTAAAACTATTGGTTATTATGATTCTTGGATATGTTTAAAAACCCAAAAAAATTTATCAGCTGAATTTTGTTTTAAATATTTATTTAATAATGATACAGATTCAGCAGATAATTGGACTGACTTAAATGATATAATTGTATATTTAAATCAACAAGAAAAAAAGTATTCACGAGACGAAATTATGGAACTTTATGAAAAAACAATGAAAGAATGGCAAAATTTATAATTCTTGTTTTAACTTCAAATATTTTGCTTTATATTTAAGATATTTTTTATAATATTCATTATTTGCTCCTTCTAATATATCAGCATTATAAAATTTAATATGTATATCACTTTTAATATCAACTGTAATAAATCCAAAATTTTTATATTGTTCTATAATTTCATAAGTAATATCATTATATTCTTTTTGATATTCGCTATTTGGTAAATCATCTTGCTCTGCTCCGCCTGTTCCAACTATATATTGATTAATTGTACAACCATTAAGAGTAATTACACTTTGTTGGTAATAATGAGTATCAGCGCATAAATAAAATATATTTTTACCTTGTAAATGGCTACTTAAATCTCTAAATAATTGTATAAGATTATCATGAGGTTTATTTTTTGATTTTTCTTTTTTAGTAACAATGCTAAATAATGGATGATGGCCAATAATTATAATATTTTTTTTAGGTTTACTATTAATAACTTTAATCATTTCATCTTTCTGATAATTTGCCAATTCTTCTAATTTTGTAAAATGTGTATTAGTAAAAATATGCTTATAACAAGAATCTTGGACATTCATATTTAAATCGATATCATATAAAGTAGTATCAATCAATAAAACTAATGTTGAATCTGTTTCTTTTATTATCATATTGTCAAATAATTTAAAATCACCAGTCGAATATCTTTCTTTTTGAAGTAAAAGTGCTTTACAATGACTAATACTGCCATCTGGTTCTTCAATTTTGTCTTCTATATCGTGATTTCCAAATAAAACATATTTATCGACATTTTGAGGTAAGCATTCAAATCCACTTATTAAATCATCAACATTCATTTTTTTAATACCCTCACTTTTATTTTTAGCAGGATAATAATTATCACCAGCAACTGATATAAAATCATAAGTATTCTTAGTAGTTTCACTTCTGAGTAATCTGGTCATTTTAGAAATACTATTTATTCCATCTTGGGAACATTTATCATTATTCCAACATCCAAAATGGATAAATTTCATATATATTAATTATTATATATAAAATATTTAACAAAAACAAATTTTAACGTTACGTCTGCCATTATCAAGGGGCATTAATGATACATGACCCTTTTTATTGGCATAATAATCAGTACCTGAAAAAATAGTAGATTTGGCTAATACACCTGGTACATAAAATGAATTAGGTTGTGTATTCATAAAAACATATCTCCAATTAAGAGCACCTTTGCCTTCAATGTAATAAGAAGAATTAATTGTAACAATATATTTATTTTCTCCAACTTGTTGAACATAATCATCAGCTACTTTATAACCAATTTTAACACCATCCATATTATAAACAGGCGAGCTAATAAAAATATGACTAATATAATTATTAGGGGAATCATCGACAACGACTGTTTTAGTTTTAAATTCAGGATCATTCTTATCAAAGTATAAAGATAAACCGCACATTTGTATATATTATATAATCTATATATAAAAAAATTTTATGGTTGAAAAATTAACTTACCTTTTTTAGTCCGATATAATTACCATTTATATTATACATTGGTAGTAAATTTTTTCTGTTAATTGACAAAGAAGCCAAAACAAGTGAATTTAAATATCCACCGATACTAACAAAAATATGCCAAAAAGCGTGTCCTGGTATATATTTCATTGTTGGAAATTTAAAACATAATTTTTCAACAACGATCCATAAAATGCCAGCAAATATAATCATATATGTTCCAATTAAACCGAAACGAATAGTTTTATAAATTTCATAACTTAATTCACGTCTTTTGTTATTTACCAAGTGCATAAACACTAAAGTACTCGCTAAAAACAATCCAAATAATCCATTAAATAATTCTTCATAACCAAGTGCGCAAAAAGTAATTAAGAGTGTAAAATACAGTTGTTTAATTACTAATATTATTTTTTTATGAATTAGTTTAATTGGATATAAGAATAGTAATTCTTTGATGGAACTTGAAACAGCCGGATATGCGATTAATATCATTGTAAATCTATCAAGTAAACCGAATCCAAGATAATTTGTCCAATGATATGCAAAAGACATAAATCCATTTAGAAAAAGAGCACCATATAAAAGATAAATATCATTATTTGCGTGCTTATTATTAGAAATTCCAAAATATCCAATCCAACTTATAAATAGGCTTGTAATTGAATTTATATATTCAGGCGGTCCTCCATATAAAGCTGCCTCACAAAAACTATGATCATATGAATAAAAAGACATAAGTATAATAATAATTATAAATAAATTAGTTTAGATTTCAGTTTTTTTTAATACCATCAATATGAATAAATCCTTTATGTGTTTGTCTTAATTTAAGTGGAGCTTCACTTGCTTTAATATATTCACATGTGTAAATAAGTTTACCATCTTCATTATATTGTTCATATAGTCCTTCAATAACTCCATTATTGTGATAATATTGTTGTTTTAATTGTCCATTGTCATACCATTCTTTTTGTATTCCACTCTAACCATTATTAAAATATAAGAATTTTGGATTACTATAAGTAAACATATTATTACAAAGGGCACGGTCAAATGATTTAAATATATATATCGGGTTTCCAATTTTATTATCTTGGAATAGATATATATTTTGGCGTTCATCTAGTTTTAAAAATTTATCATAAGTTTTACCTTTTTTATAAAGAGACATATATCTTTTAAATCGTTCTCTATCAGTTGGTTTATAATTAATAAGTTCAATATTAATAATTTGGTATTTATTACACATATATTTGGCATATTCCGGATCAACTATATTTTTAGACACTGAAATAACTTTATCAATTGGTTTAATATGAATAATACTATTAAAAAAGTCAAAATAATATATATCAGAATTTCCATTATCTATTGTTTCTATATCTGAATTTGTTTCATTGTCTATGTCCATATTTTAATATATTTATTATATATATTATCTTAAACTCAATTTTTTAGGAAAAAGTTGATTTTTTTACTCTAAAAATTTATAATTTTATTATAATGAAACTCGCTACAATAGAAAAAGTATTATCAAAATGTCCTATTGAAGGAGCAGACAAGATAGAAATTATTACTGTTCTTGGATGGAATGTTATAGCCAAAAAAAACGAATATAATATTGGTGATTACTGTATTTATATTCCGATTGATACATCAGTCGACCCTTTGAGAGAATATTTTTCGTTTCTTAAAAATGAAAAAAAACCGACTGAAAGAGTTAGAATTAATACAAAAAAACTTAGAGGCGTATATTCTCAAGGTCTAGTTATTAAACCATCTTGTATTAATCTTGAACAATATACTGAAGGTGAAGATGTAAGTCTATTATTAGATGTTCAAAAATATGAACATGAAAATATTATTATTGCATCTGGAATCCAATCTAATACGATTCCTTTTCCAAAACATTTAATTAGTATGACGGATGAAGATAATTTACGAACTAAATATAAATGCTTATCTGAATATTTAGATAAAGAAATTTATATAACACTTAAAATGGATGGTTCTAGTATGACACTTATTAGTAATAAAAATGAGTTTTTTGTGTGTTCACGAAGATTAATTGTCGATGAAAGTACTGTTATGCACCAATATGTAACACGAGAAAAACTAAATGAAAAGATATTAGCTCTAAATAAGAATATAGCAATTCAAGGAGAATTTTGTGGACCAAAAATAAATGGCAATCAAATGGGCCTTATAGATTATCAATTTTATGTCTTTAATATTAAAGATTTAGATACACACAAATATTATAATTTAGATGAAATCATAACATTTTGCAATGAATTAGGTATTAAAATGGTTCCAGTTTTAAATAAATTTATTTGTACAGATTGGACTATTACTAAATTCCAAGAATTAGCTAATACTGTTACTTATACACTATCTGCAAATAAAAAGGTTCCAGCAGAAGGAATAGTTATTAGACCAACTAAATGTGTATATAGTGAAATACTTGATAAAATGCTTAGTACAAAAATTATTAACCAAAATTATAAAAATTAACCAAAAGTATTTTCAGAAGTATAATGTAAATATAAAAACCCGTCTTTATCATGAAAATTATTATAGAGCTCTGACATAGTTGAACTTGTTGGTTGAAGAGTGTTATTTATAAAAAAAAATATAGATTGTTCTGGTCCTAACTTAACACGCTTTCTAATTACAACTAAAAATTGTGCAAGAGTCATTGAATTTGGTACTAAGTACTTTGATTTATCTATTTTAGCCATATTTGTTGCACTTACGTGTTTTTCAATAATTATGGGTATTCTGTCAACATATTTCTCTTTAATTTTTGTTGATTCTGCTAATCTGGCTTCAAACGAGTTTTTCTTAAATTCAAAATTCATTTATTATTATATTATAAAAAAATATTTCTAACTTTAATAATAAGCAATTCTAAGCGTATCATATTCTTTTTTCATTGTAACTTTTAAATTATATTTTTTATACATATATTTTAAAAAATACATTCCACAAGCATCACTATATACTTTATTAAGTAAATACATTTTTTTATTTTCTGTATCAAAAAGTTCAATGTTATCATTAAAGTATCTTACACTTTCATAAGTATTTGCATTAGTTGAAATTAAATTGACAATTTCAAGGAAATGTTTAGATGGCTTAATGGTTTCATAAGGGAATTTCTTATGCTTATAACATAAATCTTCAACTATTGGTAATTTTTCTGGTGTATTATATTCATAAATTACTAAATCAATTAAATCCATATGTTTACTTATAAAATATTCTAATACATTATCATCTATATGTAATCCATTTTCAATTAATTTTTTATAAATTTCCATATTATCTTCACAATATGTTAAATTTTCATATGTTGGTATATATTTTAAACTTAGAAATTTATCAATTATATATTCACTCGATGCTGAACAAGCAACATTCATTAAATAATTTGATGGTACTATAATATTTTTATCACATAATATTTTAAAAGCAACTGCATCATTATTTAAAATACATAATTCGATATAATCATCATCAAAATCATCTAATTTATTATCGTAAACATAATTAATTAAATTATAATATGTTTTGGCATTGTAATTAGAGTCTATAAAATCATTAAAATTATAATCATCTAATTCGTCACTAAAATAATAACAAGTTTCCAATGATATTAATTTTTTTAATGATATTTTACACGATTTATTTTTTTCTAGCAATATTTGTATAAGATGCATTAATCCTACATTATTGGGGAATTCAATTTTGTCTTTTATAAATTTATCAATAAAATTATTTATAATATTTTCTGTTATAAGTGATTTATCATTTGTAAAAAAGTTTAATATTTCAATATAATCTTTTTCAAATCTATTTAATTCATGATCATCATATCTATAATAACAATGTATACTCTCGACATATAGATTCAAATACATTTCTAAATCATATTCAGTCAATTGATATTTATTTTTAACAAATTGTGTATAAATATCTTTAATAAATGTTAACATATAATCATTAATTTCTATACTAATATTTGCGTCTAATATAAATTTTATTTGCTTATATAACATTGATATAATATATTTATTTGGAATTATTTTATTATCTTTCATATATTTAATAATTTTGTTTATTTGATTTTTAATAGTTTTAAAAATTTTCTTTTCATCTATATCATTAATTACTTTTTTAAACTTAAATAATTCTTCTATTTCAACATCTTGTTTATTTATTTTTTCATTCATATTAAACTCTGGATAAAATCCAATTTTTGGAAATTCCTTAACTAATTCATCTGAAAAATGAAATCCTAAATAATTTAAGTTATATAACCAATTAAAATCAAATGTTATTTCATAGATACGCCGTGAACAAAATTCCATTATACTAAAAATTTTAAAAACAAACTTTTCAGATAATAAGTGTTTCTCTGTTAAATAATCTAATATTGGTATAACTGTCGGATTATTCTTGTTAAAAACTAAAAAATTATACAAAACAGATGTTCCTTTGCCTCCGCCACATAAAACTGTTTCTAATTTTTTAAGATCTTTATCTGAAAGTACTTTATTCTCATTTTTTAAGTTTTGAAAAAATGGAAATAAAGTGTTTTTTAAATAATTATCATTAATATCGCTACCTTTTATTTTTAAATTATCAATATTCATTTAATAATATCTTAATTGGACATTATTAAATATATTCAACTTTTTATATTACCGTTTAATTTTTTGACCTGTTTATTAAATAATTTATTTTGGGTAAATTTATTAAGACTTTTATTATTGCCCATACCTAATTGGTTGTCATTATTATCGCCAGTAACATATAAATTATTCGTAGTTTCTTTGGTTCTTACTATTGTAAAGTAATCACCACAATAACTACCAATAATTTGTTTACCTGGAAATAAATTACCACCTTTGGAGTTTTTATTCGTAAATGTATTTATATCGGTATTATTACCTATTCCTAATTGACCATAATTATTAAAACCAGTAACATATAAATTATTTGTTGATTCGTTTGTTCTAATAATTGTATGATATGCACCACAAGAAATACCTATTACTTTTTTCCCTTTAAATATTTCCTTTCCATCTTTATCTTTATTTGTAAATTTATTTGTACCAACACCATTAGTACCTATTCCCAATTGACCAAATTGATTATAACCAGTAACATATAAATTATTT
>JACCDO010804469.1_pt1 | contig 12130 bp, 10 predicted proteins | sample 7446101 | NCBI WGS metagenome assembly JACCDO01 (sample SAMN15323440, study PRJNA562643) | freshwater metagenome | isolation source: river surface water | place: USA:Blue River Watershed | collected 2017-08-16 | reverse complement strand
CAACAGGCTTTACTGTCTGTGTAAGAGGAGAAGAAACCAAACTATCGGGAGTTTTTAGTTGAGGAGGTGACGTATTCACTCGAACAGGCGTAGAAACCGAGGCAGGCTTGACTGAAACGGTTGTGTTTTCGGGAGTAGAAAATGTCCACCATCCGGCCAGGGTGGCAGTTACGAGACCGGGAATTAAAATTTTCATGTTGATTGATTTTAGGAACGAAGTAGGAGCAGGTGTTTCTGGATATAAGGGTGCCTCATTGAGCCAACGAACTACCGTTTCAGGATCAACAGTAATCGGCTCTCTGCGTGCCTGCTCTAATAAATCTGTTAACTGTTGTTGCGTCATACACTAAGATTATTAGGTTGCGAGGAACTTAGCTTTTCGAGTATAGTGAGTAAGGCGGCCCTTCCTCTTGAAAGGCGTTGCCTGACCGCCGCTTCGCTGACCCGTTGAATCTTTGCCACTTCAGCGGTGCTGAATCCGCTGATCTCAAAAAGAATGATGGCCTCCCGCTGCTCAGTAGGCAATTGCCGCAGCGACTGATGCAACCACTCCAGCTCGCTAGCATGATCGGTCGCATTCGTATAGTGGTCGGTGGCAGCGATTTCGAACGACTCAGGCAATTGGGTATGCTTCTTTTTTCTATGATGATTAGCCAATACCCGGATCGCCGTGCCGAACAGAAACCCGAGAAAAGATTCCTTATCGATGGTATCCATTTTTTTAAAGCAGATCAAAATGGTCTCTTGCATCAGGTCCTGATAAGGCATATCGCCATAGGTTCTGCTTCTACAAAAACGGGTAAACCGATCATGCAGCGGCTCATACCACTGCATGAATAATTTTTCTTTTTCCTGAATCATGAGCTCATCGGGTGGTCGATGCGTATATGTAAGCAAAAGTAAAATTGTGACAAGAACACCTCTTTTCTAAAAAATGATCATACTCTTTTGCAAATCGTAGAGTAGTTTAGAACTTTAGGAAGGGATCAAAAACACTCTTTTTTGGTCAGAACTATCAGCAGTGCCCCTACTTGTTGTTATAGAAAATAACAAAATTTTGAAGCCGGCCCATAGGTCGGCTTTTTAATACCCAATTACAGCTTCCAAATCAAGCTTTAAGCAGTTCGAACAAGCGGTAGTAAAGCCTACAACTCTAATTTGAATATCCCGTTTTTAACAGCAAACAAAGCAATCCCCACCATATTTTTTGAATTAGTTTTTTGCTGAATGGCCTCACGATAGGCGTCGATAGTTCGAGTACTCAAGCCAAGCTTACTGGCAATTTCCTTCGTAGTATACTCCTCGCAAATTAATCGGATCACACTAATCTCTCTTTCGGAAAATCTGAGCCGAAGATTACCCTTATCAGGATAAAAATAAGTAGTCTCCACTAAAGCATTGATTCGCTCCGAAGTGTCTCCGCAAAAGTAAGATCCCCCATTCATCACAGCATTGATAGCGCTGAGTAATTCCTCTTGTGATGCATCTTTTAATAAATAACCAGACGCTCCAGCATATAACATATCGGCAACCAAGTTTTCATCATTAAACATGGAGAGTGCAATAACCTTGATGGAAGGAAAGGAATTTTTAATTTCACGAGTTGCATCAATGCCATCCATTATAGGCATTTTAATATCGACAAAAACCAAATTTGGTTGCAAGCGAACGATTAGCTCCAAGAGATCTTTCCCATTTCCCGCTTCACCTACTATTTCAAGTCTAGATTGTCGGCCTATTAATGCTTTAAATCCTTGACGGAAAATTTCATGATCATCAGCAATAGCTAATCTAATGTTGGAGCGATTAGGCATGAATTGGTATTTCAAATTCTAAAATAGTCCCTTTATCAGGGTGTGAATGTATAAGTAATTCTCCCCCCATTATACTAGCTCTGTTTTTAAGACCAACTAACCCTCTTCCGGAAAGCGCGTCCAATGAAAAATTAGTAGGTAGGCCTTTCCCATTATCAATTAGTTGCAGATTGACATTGCGACCCTTAGTACTAAATGTGATTCTCATTTTGGTTGCCTCGGCATGCTTTAAACAATTAGATAGCCCCTCTTGAATAATTCGATAAAAGTGGACTTCATACTCTTTTGAGAAAACAGGGATACTATCATATTCAAATTCAATGGAAAGATTTGTCAAACGCATAGTCTGATTAATTAACTCGTGAATAGCGCCGACTAAACCTTTTCTTTCTAGCGCCGTTGGCGATAAATTATTAGAGATTCTTCGAAGACGCTGTATAGCATCATCCAAATAACCCACCCATTGTTTTATTTCATCCTGTTCCTCACCATTAGAGGGCGACAATAATGCTACTCTAAATTTGATAGCAGCTAATAAAGGGCCCAAATCATCATGTAAATCGGCAGCGATTCTTGCTCTTTCAAATTCAAGTGAAGCAATTTCACCCATTGTTGTTTTTTGCTGTAAGGAAATATTTTTTCGATGCTGAATAAATAATAATATCACTAATAATATCACGATCAAGGAAATCAAAAAAATGGCTACCGATACAGCCATGACAATTTTCGCCTCTTGAGTGTCCATAAATTTTAAGCTAAGTAAATCAAATAGCTAATGTAATTAAACTAAAAATATACCCCTTTATCTAGCAATCACTGCGACTTTTCTTCATGGGTAGGTATAAATACGGTAGTCTATTTCGGAAAATACCTAATGATATTCAACAAAGTACATTGAATTTGCATTAGCATATTACTCTCTGATGGTAGTACACATAAAATGGGATTAGTGAAATTATATAATGGACCGGCACCAGTTACTTGCAAATGCGGCAACTGGAGAGACCACTTTAATAACCATTCTAAGCAATGGGTAATTTGGTGCGCAGAAACCACCTGTGAGAGAATTGGTATAAACGGCTCCCTCGTTCAACTTTATAAAAGCCGAAATGATCAAATTTTTGTTTTACCCTTATGCAATATCCATGCTCACGCAACTAAACCTATGGATATTGGTGACGTTGATCCAATAAATATCATACAACACATTTGTCAATAACAGAAAGTTTAAGGCAACTTTATTCCCAAACTGTATCATGCTCGGTTAGTAACCATTCTGCGTAAAATGGACCATAGTGAGCATCAATTGAATTGCGACGAATTTTTAATGTGGGCGTAATAAAACCATTAGCAATTGTCCACTCTTCTCGCACCACTACTATTTTAGCAAGTTGCTCGTATGAATCCAGTTGTTCATTTACTTGTTTACGAATGTCTGAGAGGGCAAGGCTTATTTGTGTGCGATTAGAAACCGAAGGTGCAGTAAGCATGCAAAGCGCTAGCGCATGTGACTCACCCGATCCAACAACACAAACCTGGCTAATCAAGGAATGCTCTAAAAGCTTTTTTTCAATTGGGGCAGGCGCCACATATTTCCCCTTGCTAGTTTTAAATAAATCTTTAAGCCGCCCGGTTATGTATAAATACCCATCTGCATCCAAACGGCCCTCGTCTCCCGTTTTCAAAAAACCATCCTCGAAAGAGGCTGTAGTAAGCTCAGGCTCTTTATAATACCCAATCATATTGGCCGCACTACGCACCAAAATTTCATTTTGCTCTCCTAATTTTAATTCCACCCCATCGTAGGATTGACCAACGGTTCCAAAACGAGCAGTTGATTTTCGGTTGATGGTAGCAAGTGCCATATTCTCAGTCATGCCATAAGCCTCCTGGATAGTGATACCCAACTTTGCAAAAAAAAGTGGCAGTGAAGGATGCAAGGGAGAAGCACCCGATAAAGCAAAACGTACGCGTGAGAGCCCTAGTTTTTTTCGCATGACTTTTCTTAAGAACTGCCCAATTAATGGAAGACCTAACAAAAGATTCAATCGTTGTTGTGGAATTTTTTTAAGAATCTCTTCCCTAAACTTCTCCCAAATACGAGGCACTGCTAAAAAAATAGTAGGCTGAGCCGCTTCTAGGTCACGTGAAAAAGTAGCGAGTGACTCAGGAAAATAAATTGTTCCGCCCGTAAAGATGCCACAATACTCAACTACCATACGCTCGGCGATATGGCTGAGTGGCAAGTAAGAAAAAAATACTTCATTCTTCAACTCTTCTCCTAACGCTTTCATCACCGTTAACAAACTATAACTATGTGCAAAATGTGTATGCATCACCCCCTTGGGGCTACCCGTTGTACCTGAGGTATATAGTATACAATTAAGTGCATCCTGATTGGGTATGATATCTTGTGAGATGGGTTGAGCGGAAGCAATAAATGCATCCCAACTAATACAATCTGGCCAGGGCCAATTGGGAAAAGAGACTGTTTTCACGGAGGCTGGAATTCCTGCTTTGATTGAATCAACTGAATCTAATTTTCCAATAAATAAAAGACGGCTTTCACTGTGTTCAAGTATTTGTTGTAGTGTATTTGCCGTTACGGTTGGATAGACAGGAACTGATATATGTCCAGCCATCATAATCGCTAGGTCGGCCATTATCCAATGAGACGAGTTCTTTCCAATTATTGCAATGCGAGATCCTGCAGGTAATTGCAACTGTATTAAAGCAGCCGCCATTTTTCTGATTTGCTGCCCTGCTTGTTGCCAGGTGTGCTGCCGCGCTACACCTTGTACAGGTTCAGATAAGAAAAGTTTATGGGGCTGTTCTTTTTCGAATTGGTAGAACTTCTCCAGAATAGTTGGGTAAACTTTGTTGTGCTCACTCATTTGAATCAAATTGATTTTGGATTCCCTCAAATCCTTGGGATGGAATTTTTCCTTTTAGAGGTTTGAAAAATTGCAGGATATGGTCAAAATCATTTTTCTCACTGTTGCTGGGATAAAAAGGTTCAGATACAATTACTTGCTTGTTTTCAAAGTCTAATCCAATCATCACAATGGGAATACCTGCCTTTTTTGCAATGTGATAAAAACCTGTTCTTAAGCGATCAACTTTTTTTCTTGTTCCCTCTGGAGAAAGAGCTATCATAATTTCCTCTTTGCAATCTAATACATCCACCACCTGGTCTACTACATTATGTTTGCTAAAACGGTCAACAGGAATTCCGCCAACCCACCGAAAGAAAAAACCAAAGGGTCCATCGAATAATTCTTTTTTTCCTAAAAATCGAGCTTGATTAATACGGAGGATACTTCTATATGCAAGCCCCACCGGAAAATCCATCCAGTGCGTGTGCGGACCCGCAATAATGACACATTTTTTTACCCCTTTTGGGAATTGCACAGCTGTATTCCAGCCCAAAAGCTTAAATAGCCCAATCCAAAATAAGCGTTGCAACCGTCAAGTTTTTTACAAGATACTTCTTTCTGTGTTTCAATGTAAACAGAGTGATTTATCTTCAATTTACTATGAAATCTTTTTGTCGCTTTATCTTGATTGGAATTGGCATTGTATGTTCAATTAAACCCTATGCACAATTACCTACGCCCAAAAGCGGACGCATCATTCGACACGAAAACTTTCCCTCTGCCTATGTAAATCCACGCCATGTGGATGTTTGGCTGCCTGCCAATTATTCGCCGAAAAAAAAATATGCAGTCCTGTATATGCAAGACGGACAAATGTTATTTGACAGTGCACTTACTTGGAATAAACAAGAATGGGGAGTAGATGAAACACTGAGTTCATTAGTAGAACAAAATAAAATTCAAGACTGTATTGTGGTGGGCATTTGGAATGGAGGACGTAGCAGACATGCAGAGTACTTTCCTCAAAAACCATTTGAGTCGCTCTCCAAAGCAGAGCAGGAAATTGTTTACAATGCATACCGAAGTGGTGGTCAGTCTATCTTTTTTGGGTTACCCATCTCATCTGATCGTTATCTGTCTTTTCTTACAAAAGAGCTCAAGCCATTTATTGATAAAACATACTCTACAAAAGCTGACCGGGCACATACTTTCTTGGCAGGCAGTAGCATGGGCGCCTTGATTTCTCTGTATGCCCTATGCGAATACCCCAATTTATTTGGAGGTGCAGCTTGCTTGTCTACCCATTGGCCCGGGCTTTTTTTCTTGGAGAATAATCCTGTTCCAGGTGCTTTCTTTTCTTATTTAGATCAAAAATTGCCTGGGTCTAAGCACCATCGGATTTATTTTGATCATGGAACTGAAACACTAGACACCATGTATGCTTCACTCCAAAAAAGCGTTGATTCAATCGTCCTCAAAAAGGGGTATAAGGCTAAACAATGGATAAGCCGCTCCTGGCCTGGACAAGACCACTCTGAAAAATCATGGAGAAGTCGATTTAATGTTCCTGCTGCCTTTTTGCTAAGGAAGTAATTTCTGTTCTTGGTTCTTGAACAATTTGGCCTGAACTTTGCATCCCCAATTGGGATTCACTCAAACAATTTTAAAATTTATAAGTATGGATAACCAAACTACAAACAGCCACGGTGCAGCTGGAGACATCAGTAAATGCCCTTTTCACAATGGGTCTTTGAAAATGGGAGGACAGGGTGGAAATGGTACAAATAATCAGGATTGGTGGCCACATCAGTTGAAATTGAATATTCTACGTCAGCATTCTTCGCTTTCCAATCCGATGGACGAAGGATTTAATTATAGCAAAGCATTTTTGTCATTAGACTACGATGCATTAAAGAAAGACTTACATGCCCTTATGACAGATTCGCAGGATTGGTGGCCAGCTGACTTTGGTCATTATGGTCCGTTTTTCATTCGTATGGCATGGCATAGTGCCGGTACATACCGCACAGCTGATGGAAGAGGTGGCGCTGGAATGGGACAACAACGATTTGCCCCACTAAACAGCTGGCCTGATAATACAAACTTGGATAAAGCACGCCGTTTGCTTTGGCCGATCAAACAGAAATATGGTAATAAAATTTCATGGGCCGATTTGATGATTTTAGCAGCAAATGTGGCGTTAGAATCAATGGGATTCAAAACATTTGGATTTGCGGGTGGACGTGAAGACGTTTGGGAGCCTCAACAGGATGTATACTGGGGCAATGAGAAAAAATGGTTGGATGATCAACGTTATTCTGGTGATCGTGATTTAGAAAACCCATTGGCAGCCGTACAAATGGGATTGATTTACGTAAACCCCGAAGGACCCAATGGCAATCCTGATCCCATTGCTGCAGCAAAAGATATTCGCGAAACATTTGCAAGAATGGCAATGAATGACGAAGAGACGGTTGCATTGATTGCAGGAGGTCATACGTTTGGTAAAGCACATGGTGCGGGTGACGCCGCCTTACTTGGTGCTGAACCAGAAGGAGCAGCTATTGAAGAACAAGGTTTTGGCTGGACTAGTCGTTACAAATCAGGAAAAGGAGCAGACACTATTACCAGTGGATTAGAAGTAACCTGGACCTCTACTCCAACTAAATGGAGTAACAATTATTTTGAAAATCTTTTCAAGTATGAATGGCAATTAACAAAGAGCCCAGCTGGTGCACAACAGTGGGTAGCCAAGAATGCAGATCAAACTATTCCGGATGCATTTGATGGTTCTAAAAAGCATTTACCCACCATGCTCACAACGGATCTTTCACTTCGATTTGATCCCGCGTATGAAAAAATCTCCAGAAGATTTTTAGAAAACCCTGACCAGTTTGCTGATGCATTTGCGAGAGCTTGGTTCAAATTGACACATCGTGATATGGGACCTCGCGGCCGTTACATTGGCAAAGAAGTTCCGGCAGAGGTATTGAATTGGCAAGATCCTATTCCTGCATTAGATCATGCACTCATTGATAAAAATGATATCAAGTCTTTAAAAGAAAAAGTTTTGAATGCAGGAATCAGCATCAGTGCATTAGTGAATACTGCTTGGGCTTCTGCATCAACGTTCCGTGGTTCTGACAAAAGAGGTGGTGCTAATGGCGCTCGTATTCGTTTGGCACCACAGTGTTATTGGGAGGTGAACAATCCTGCACAATTGTCAATTGTATTAGGAAAGCTCGAAACAATTCAACAAGAATTCAACCAATCTGCAACAGGTGGAAAAAAAGTTTCACTGGCCGATTTGATTGTGCTGGGTGGATGTGCGGCGATAGAAAAAGCGGCCGAAAAAGCAGGAGCAAAAATTGAAGTTCCTTTTACACCTGGAAGAATGGATGCAACTGCTGCGCAAACAGATGTAGAATCATTTGCTGTATTAGAGCCGATTGCAGATGGATTTAGAAACTATGCTAAGAAAAAATATACCATCTCAACGGAGAACTTATTAATTGACAAAGCGCAGTTACTAAATCTCACAGCTCCTGAAATGACAGCATTGGTAGGCGGTCTTCGAGTGTTGAATGCGAATTATGATCAATCCTTGCATGGTGTATTTACGAAGACTCCTGAAACCTTAACCAATGATTTCTTTGTGAACCTGCTTGACATGAGTACACAATGGAGTCCCGTTAATGATTCAAAAGATGTGTTTGAGGGCAAGGACAGAGAAACAGGTAAAATAAAATGGACAGCCACTCGAGTAGATCTAATTTTTGGATCAAATAGTGAGCTACGTGCCCTTGCTGAAGTGTATGCTTGTGAGGATGGAAAGGAAAAGTTTGTACGTGATTTTATTGCAGCCTGGAATAAAGTGATGCAATCAGATCGGTTCTAAATACATTAACTTGCAATCCACTAAAGAGGGAAGCGCATGAAGTTTTATAATTGGCTTATCAAATACAGATTCTGGATTGGCATCATTACGTTGCTACTCGGCGTTGCTGCTAATCTTGCTTTTAGCTTCTGGCCCTCCTTCCCTCTTTACTTGATTGGCGTTTTATTAATCGCTGGACATTTCTTTTTTGGCCCCTTGCGCCTGATTCAGGAATACATGGAAAGTGGGAACATGGATGGAGCTGAAAAAGTGATTGCTTCCATTCGGTACCCAAATCTTTTATACAAGCCCATTCGATCTGTCTATTTCACGCTAAAAGGCAATTTGGCAATGATGAAACAGGACTATGATGGAGCTGAAAAAATGATGAAAAAAGGACTGGACCTGGGTATGCCTATGAAAGAGGCAGAAGGAGCCAGTCTTTTACAAATGGGAATGTTGGCCATGCAAAAAAATGACCTCAAACAAGCGGAGAGTTACGTACGCCAGGCATTACGCAAGGGATTACCTGATAAAGAAAATCAAGCGGCTGCATTTTTACAGATGTGCAGTTTGATGATGAATAAAAGAGAGTTTAGAGCGGCTAAAGATTTCTTTAAAAAGGCAAAAGCCCTTAAACCCACAACGCCTCAGTTGATTGACCAGATCAAACAAATTGAAAAGTATATCTCAAGAATACCGGGGTAAAAATTATTTACGTATTTTTTCTTATTATATCTTACACCGCAAATACTCCGATGTCGAGTTTTTTCATTAGGTTTGGAGGTTTTACAACTAGTTAACGTTAGATATAGATACTTACTAAATGTTACAAGTACCTATTAAAAAAATAAAGCTGTATTTGGTTGATGATCACCGAATGGTCATTGACATGTGGTCAAGCCTTTTGGGTGCAGATCCAAAATTTGAAATAGTGGGCTCTGCACTTAATGCTGAAACAGCACTTGAAGAGATCCAGGCATTATTGCCACATGTTGTTTTACTAGATATCACTTTACCCGGCGTATCGGGAATAGAACTTGCAAAAAGTCTAAGAGAAAAAGCACCGACAGTAAAAATATTGGGTGTGTCGATGCACACCAACATTATCCTGATCAAACAAATGTTAATTAACGGAGCAAGTGGCTACGTTTCAAAGACTTCTTCATTTGATGAAATGAGAACTGCAATTATCTCTGTTAATGAAGGACAACGATACATCTGCAGAGATGTAAAAGATTATATCACTAATCAAGTGATCAGCGAACAACAATCAGACCCAGCCTATCGCATCAATCAACTTACTAAACGTGAGCTTGAAATCGTGAATATGATCAAAGATGGTTACTCCTCCAGAGAGATTAGTGATAAATTATTTATTTCAAAAAGAACAGTTGAGGTGCACCGATATAATATTTTCAAAAAGTTAGATATCAATAATATCACCTCCTTGATTCGAGTGACCAACCAAGCCTTTCCCAAGGGTTGATACTACCCTTTCGCACTCCACTTCCCAAATAAGTTTTCGACAGCTTCGTATCGAAAATCAAATATTTTTTTGAGTTTGGTACGCACGAATAGTGTATTAGCAAAATCACCTAATGGGCCAAGTGGGATACGGTAGTGAACAATATCTGTCATTTCTACGCCCCCTTCTATGGCTTTAAAATGATGCTGGTGATGCCAAAGGCTATACGGACCAAAGCGTTGTTCATCAATAAAATACTGCATATCCTGTACATGCGTAATTTCTGTCATCCAATAAAGAGGAATTCCTAATAAAGGTTTTACTGTGTATTCTATTAGCTGACCCGGATACATGGTAGTACCGTGAAATGTAGAAACGATCTCAAACCCCATTTCACCAGGTGTAATGCGTTGCAAATTGGCAGGGTTAGAAAAAAAATCCCAAGCCTGCTCTAAAGAAATAGGAATTCGCTGAATTGTTTGAAAAGAGTAAGTGGCCATGCTGATTGAATCGATTAATTTCGTTAGAATAACTATTCACACGATAAAAAGTTCAATTCGAATGTCTGTTAGCAGAGAAAAACTAGAATCTAAATTTCAAGAAGAATACCAGCAATTAAATGAACAACAACGAAAAGCTGTTGATGCAGTAGAGGGTCCTGTGTTAGTAGTGGCAGGACCGGGCACTGGTAAAACACAGATTCTAGCCTGTCGCATTGGTAAGATTTTACTGGACACAGACACACAACCCGAAAATATTCTTTGTTTAACATATACCGATGCCGGAGTAGTAGCCATGCGTAAAAGGCTGCAACAGTTTATTGGACCGGCTGCCTACAAAGTTCAGTTGGGAACTTTTCACTCCTTTTGTAATGAAGTCATTCAAGACAATCTTCCCTATTTTGAAAAACAAAACCTGGATCCTATCTCAGAATTGGAGCGAATTCAATTATTCAAGGATCTGATTGATACTTTTCCAAAAGAGCATCCGTTTAAACGATATCGTGGTGACGTGTACTATGAAGCGCAGAATATGGTACGCTTATTTAGTACCATGAAACGGGAAGGATGGACTAAAGAGTTTATTAACGAAAAGATTGATTCCTATTTGGCCGATCTGCCCAACCGTGAAGAATACATTGCTAAAAGAGCAAGTAAGAATTTCAAAAAAGGTGACCTACGTACCGATCGTATTGAAAAGGAAAAAGAAAAAATGGATCGCCTGCGTACCGCAGTTGGAGAATTTGATACCGTGCAATCAATGATGAAAGCACGGAATCGATATGATTTTGAAGATATGATCAATTGGGTAATTGGAGCTTTTGAAAATAATCCCTCTTTATTATCTGACTACCAAGAACGCTATCAATATATTTTAGTAGACGAATACCAGGATACCAGCGGTTCCCAAAATAAATTAGTTGAGTTACTAATCAGCTATTGGGAATTGCCGAACATTTTTGTAGTTGGTGATGATGATCAAAGTATTTTCAGATTCCAAGGAGCCAATGTAGCGAACATGACTTCTCTTACTGATCAGTATGCAGAGGAATTAACACGCGTAGTACTTTCCAATAATTACAGATCTAGTCAGCCTGTGCTGGATGTTTCTACTTCGTTAATTGAGCGTAATCAAGAAAGACTAATACATACTTTACCAGGCCTAACGAAAGAATTGGTTGCATCCCATCCAGTTAAAAAAAATATTCAACACCCTCCACAGGTACTTGAATTTGTTACACAGCGACAAGAAATGGTTGGCGTAACAAAAAAGGTACAAGCACTACTTGCGCAAGGGGTGGAACCCGGACGTATTGGTATTATTTACAAAGAGCATAAATATGGCGAAGAGCTTGCTTTATACTTTCAGCAGTTAAAAATTCCATTCTTCACCAAGAAAAGTGCTAACCTGTTACAGTTGCCCTTGATCAAAAAAGTATTACTGTTTTTAAATTATCTAGCGAGCGAGCATGATGTTCCCTATAGTGGTGATGAACTTCTTTTTGAAATGCTACACCTCGATCTTTTCAACATATCTCCACTCGAAATTGCAAAACTATCACTGGAAGCTAGTGCGAGAAAACAAAGTGACTTAT
>JACCDO011173350.1_pt1 | contig 12132 bp, 5 predicted proteins | sample 7446101 | NCBI WGS metagenome assembly JACCDO01 (sample SAMN15323440, study PRJNA562643) | freshwater metagenome | isolation source: river surface water | place: USA:Blue River Watershed | collected 2017-08-16 | reverse complement strand
TGAACTGCTGAAATCAATTGTGATCATTATGCGATGTTAACGCTCAACCGCTAAAACGTCGCATAACAATCGCAATCTTCATATCAAAAAACCCTTCTGGCTTTATCCTTACTACACTTAATTTCCTTTTTTATTTTTTATTATAAATATATATTAGCTGAATGGTCTTGAATTTAAATATTCACTTTATAAAAATTATGGGTAAAGTTTATGACTGGTTTGATGAACGTTTAGAATTACAAGCAATTGCTGACGATATTTCCTCTAAGTATGTTCCGCCGCACGTTAACATCTTCTACTGCATCGGCGGTATTACTTTCACTTGTTTCTTAGTTCAAGTAGCAACTGGTTTTGCTATGACATTCTACTACCGTCCTACTGTAGCAGAAGCTTTTGCATCTGTTCAATTTATTATGACTGATGTTAACTTCGGTTGGTTAATCCGTTCTATCCACCGTTGGTCTGCTAGTATGATGGTTTTAATGATGGTATTACACGTATGTCGAGTTTACTTAACAGGTGGTTTCAAAAAACCTCGTGAATTAACTTGGGTAAGTGGTGTAATTATGGCAGTATGTACAGTTTCTTTTGGTGTTACTGGTTATTCTTTACCATGGGACCAAATTGGATACTGGGCTGTTAAAATTGTAACAGGTGTACCTGAAGCAATTCCAGTAGTAGGTGGTCCATTAGTAGAATTATTACGTGGTGGTGTTGGTGTTGGCCAAGCAACATTAACTCGTTTCTATAGTTTACACACTTTCGTATTACCATTATTAACTGCTGTATTCATGTTAATGCACTTCTTAATGATCCGTAAACAAGGTATTTCTGGTCCTCTATAAAAATGTAAAATATTATTCTATGTTAAGGATGAGCGCTAGCGAAAACTAGCGCGACAGCGCTTGGCTGTAAAGTATTAGCTAGTATAATAATATAATAAGTAAAACTTTATGTTAGTAATAATTTATATTATTACTAACATAAATTTTTACTTAATAATTTCTTAATTTATAATAAATAATATTCTATAATTAAAAAAAAAATAAGTTTTAGTTGAATGATTATAGTACTATCAAATCCTATAAATATTTGTAACTTTAGTTATGATATTAGTTATATTTAGAGCATTTGCTAAGGACAAATAAAGTCAATACTTTATTATACTTAGGACAAAGGATATAGCTCTATATAAAAATCAGCAGTAATACAATCAATTCCGTTACTATCATGTAGCCAATCCTATTGTTTATAATTAATTCGGGTAAGTATGCATATATAACATCTAAAAATACTATATAAGCGCATATGAGTAATATCGCATAAGCGGTAGGAATAGAATTTAATTATATTAATTGAACTCGACAAATCGATTTCAACTTTATCATATTAATTATAATAATACTACATTTTATTTTAGTCCTTATTTAAATGCTTTATGTATTAGTTAAAAAATGATTGATTAATATTACTAATATGAATTTATTTAAAGCCATTTAAAAAAAAAATAAACGATAAAAATGTAATAAAATTTAATTTCGTTCATACAAATGGTTTTTTTTTATCAATTATCTCAAAATAATTTGAATTATAAACTTAAATTATTTTCCTCTAGTAATTCCAATTATCAATCAAAGATTGATAATTGCGAGTTACAACTTTATTATGCTCCGCATAATAAAGGTAATTCAAAAGCATTATATTCTTCTAATAAATATAATTGTTTTTATTTAACAAATAATAACAAATATAAAAATATTTCAGTAAATTCTACTTCATATAATTCTTCTTATAATCTATCTAATAAAGATAGTAAAATAGCAAATTTCAAACGTTTAGAAATTATAAAACTTCTTTCTAAACAAAAAACCCCAAATACATCAAATCTTCTAATTTCAAAAAATACTGCTTTATCAGAAAAGCCTAAAGACAATACATCCCAAAATCTTTATAATGAATTAATTGTTTCTAATAAAAATGAAAGTTATGTTTTTAAATATTCTAGACTAAATGAATATAAAAAATTAGGAGTAGAATTAGCTTCTCCTGAAAAAATTCGTAAATGGGCTGAAAGATTATTACCAACTGGAAAAGTTGTTGGAATGGTATTAAATGCAAATACATTGCATCATAAGACATTAAAACCTTTAAAAGGTGGATTATTTTGTGAGCGTATTTTTGGACCAACAAAAGATTTTCGTTGTGCATGTGGTAAAACAATAACAAAACGTTATCGTAAACAAAGTTCTATATATTCTTCAGGATTTGTAAATATATTAAATCCTACAAATAAACCAATAAAGCGCTTTTTCTGCAAAATATGTGAAGTTGAATATACATGGGCCCTTACTAGACGCTATCAATTAGGTTATATACCATTAGCTTTTCCGGTTACACATCTATGGTATACAAAAGGTTTTTCTAGTCCTATTTCAATTTTATTTGATATTCATAAATATGATTTAGATAATATTATTTATTGTAGTCAAACAACAAGTATTGAAAAATCATATGAAATAACAGAAATGGGTATCAGTATAAGAGTAAGTACAATTTTTGATTCACTTAAATATAATACTAATAAAAAATTATTGAATCAGAAAACTTTAAACAAGGATTATTTAAAATTATCAGATGTATCTCCTAATTTAATTCTTTCTTTAAAACAACATAATAATTCATTTAAATCTATGAATATTTTAGATTTAATAACGAATAAAAGTTTACAAGTAAAACCTAGTTTAACCACAAGCGATAACAATGTCTTTAATTCTACAAGTAATAATATTGATATTCATAAAAAAAAAGATAAGAAGAACAATTCATTAATAACTAGAAAAAACAAAATATCATCTAATTATTCCTCAAAAAATGAAATAGATGACAACAATAGAATACAAGTACAATCAGAACAAATTCAAATGAATTTAATTACGTCATCAGAAAATGAATTAATCGAATCTTTTATTGTTCCTATTATTGCTATTTACTCTATAAAATTCTTCGCTCCTTTTATTTCATGGCTATTAAATTATTTAGTTCAATCTAATAGTAATATTATTAATGAACAAAATAGTAATTTAATAACAACAGCTTTTTTTAACGACTTATTTGGATATTTAGATTTTAATGAACAGAATCAATCTATTATTAGAAATAATAAAAAAGACAATTATAATATTAATTTAAATGATCAAAGTAAATATTTTAGTCAACTTAAAACAATAGAAAACAATAATAATATTCAAATTCTTGTTACTAAATTATTGAATTTTAAACAACAATTTAAAACATCTTTAACCCTAGTAAATAAGTTACCTATTATAGTTGAGCGACGTTATCATAAATATTTACTTTTAATGCGCAAAAACATATATAAATTACCTACTAAAACTTTAAATAAAATAAATCAAAAACTTTATCAGGAATCTTATTATATAACAAAAGAACGAACAAAAAAATTTGTCAGTTTATTTAAATTAAACTCATCATTATTAAAGCAAAAAACAAATTTAAACGAACAAAGTAACACCAATTTAATAATCAACAATAGTGAAAACTTTACTGTGACAAAAGAAACAAATCAATATACCAATAAATTAAACGGTCGTTTAATTTATTTCTTAAAACAATTAAAAAATTCATTAAATCCTTTAAATGCTTTACATTATTGTTTTGATTTAAATGAAATAGCAGTTCATTTTATTTTACATAGATTAAAGAAAACAAATGTATTTTTATCTAAACAGCAAAAACAAAGTTTTAATAATAAAAACTACTACCGTACTAATAATTGGTCAAATTCATCATTTCTTTCATTTGGATTGACTAATGTAAAAGTATCTGAAATAAAAAATATAAATAAAAAACCATCAGTTGAAATATCATTTTATTATAATTTGTACTCAATCGCGGATGATCATTTATGGGATAATATAAATGATTGGATTATTATAAAATCTTATATTACAATAACTCCTGATGTAATGGATAAACCAATTCCAGCTTATAGTCATAGAATACCAGTATCTGGACTTACTGAATTAATTGATGTTAAACCTAAAAAACAAAATTCTTTAAATATTCAAAACTATTTAAATAATTCTAAAAAATATTTATGTTCTGAATTAGATTTGTTATCAACTAATAATAAAATATCTTATAAAATTGATATTTTTAATCGTGCTCCTCTTCTAAAACAAGCTTTACCAATTAAATCAACGGGAGCTGGTATAATCAATAAACTATTAAAATCAATTACAAATAATGAATTAATTGCTATGGATAAACAATTTTCAATTTTACTTCGTGATTCACGAAAAATGATTTTATCTTACAAAACAAGAATATCAACTACTTCTCCAAATTATGATTATAAATATTTAAATTATAATGTTAAACCATTATCTGATTTATATTCATTATACTTAAAAAAAAATAATGATATTAAAGAAATAGTAACTAAAACTCAAGAAATTCAAAATCAAACAAAACTTTCTATTAGCAAAAGTCGTTCCATAACCTCTTTAACTGATAATTTCGGTGTCAATTCTCGTAATGATCGTTATTATGGTATTGATAAATGGATGGAAAAACATCATGAACTTTTACGTCGTTCAAAAATTATTCGTAAATTTAGTAATACAAATTTATTGCCAAAATCTATGATATTAAATGTTCTTCCTGTTTTACCACCAGATTTAAGACCAATTATGAAAATGGCGGATCAAATAGCAACATCAGATTTAAATCGTTTATATCAACGAGTTTTATATAGAAATGAACGTCTTAATAAAATCGTTCTTCAATTATCAGAATCAAATTTATTAGGTATTTCAAGTTCATTATATAGAACAGGGTCCACTGACTTATTAAATGAAAATAATAATTTATTAGGGTCATTAGATTCCAATCGTTTATCGAAGATAAACGATAGCGAATCGCAACTGTTTATTAAAGATAAACAGTTGGATTCTACATTTAATATTGTACCAAAAGAAACGCCTCTATTTGGTTATGAAAAACATTATGCTCAACGTTTATTACAGGAAGCAGTAGATAATTTAATAGATAATGGGCGTTCTGGAGGTAATACAGAAAAAGACGCCAAAGGACGCGCTTTAAAATCTTTATCAGAAGTTCTTAAAGGAAAACAAGGCCGTTTTAGACAATATTTACTTGGTAAACGTGTAGATTATTCAGGTCGTTCTGTTATTGTAGTTGGTCCCAAATTAAAAATACATCAATGTGGATTACCTCGTGAAATGGCAATTGAATTATATTTACCTTTTATTATTCAATATTTAATTCAAATGAAATATACAAAAACAGTAGTTGGTGCAAAAACTTTAATAGCACATAATAAACCATTTATTGAAAGTATATTAGATAATGTAGTACGTGGTCATCCTATAATTTTAAACCGTGCTCCGACTTTACACCGTCTTGGATTCCAGGCATTCCAACCAATTTTGGTTGATGGCCGTGCTATTTTACTTCATCCAATGGCTTGTACTGCCTTTAATGCTGATTTTGATGGTGACCAAATGGCTGTTCACATTCCTATTACAATAGAAGCTAGATCAGAAGCTTGGCGATTAATGCTTGCTAGAAATAATTTATTATCACCTGCTACTGGTGAGCCAATTATTTTACCAAGTCAAGATATGGTATTAGGGTGCTACTATTTAACAACAACACGAAAATTAAAGCATTCTCAATATGAGAAATTAAATCTATATTTTTCCGATATTAATACAATTTTATCTTTATATTATATGGGACAATTACATGTTCATTCTCCTATTTGGCTGAAGACTCAAAAAATTGTTTTAACTGATTCTATAAAAAAACCAATTGAAGTTCGTGTGGATAGTTCTGGAAAAATTCAAGAAATTTATTCTAATACAGAATTATATTATGATATAGATGGTAAATTAATACATCAATATATACGTACAACTCCTGGTCGTATTCTATTTAATCTTATTCTAAAAAATAGTTAATTACCAGATTTTTGATATATATAGATATTATGCTAAGATATTTAGTATCCTAGCGTTCATCCTATTACGATAATCTTGGATAATCCAACAGTTTCGAATTAACGCTGATAGGCACTAATTCGAAACTGTTTTGATGATTATATTGCTATGATAATATAACGAGTTATCACGAATGCTATTGCACTTTGCGGTAGGTTTATTATCACTAGAGATACGTATATGTTAGTAATAAGCTATTATCAATCTTTAATTGATAATAGCTTATTACTACTTTATTTCGCGATGTGAAATTAAGGTAATAATTATGTTTATCCGCGTTAATTATTACTAACATATTCATATCTGTATTGTATAAGATTACTTATGTATAACTTATACTATGAAGTTAATATCAATAACTTTATCAATATTAATCGTCAAGTTATATTTTATACTGTCAACGAATATAATGCATAAAAAGAATAACTTATATTAGAAATCTCTAGGTTTGTGACAATTACTATATTCTAACACTGTAATCTAATTATAATATAATAAAAAAAAACAATTACAATTTTTTATTTATAAAAGTATAGTCTAAAATATAGTATAGTAACTAAGTAAAATATCTTAGAAAAAAAAAAAATGAAATATACTTGACATTATTAAAGTTATTTAGTATTATATTATCAGTAAGTAATAAAAAAATAAAAAAAATAATATACTGCGAGTGTAGTTCAGTGGTAGAACTCCTCCTTGCCAAGGAGGATGTCGCGCGTTCGAGTCGCGTCACTCGCTAATCATAAAAAACTAAATTAATAAATAACAAAAAAATATTGTCTTATTAATAATAATTCATGTACAATAAAATAAATACCGATTTACTATTTTTATTTTGTACAGCAAAATGAAAAAAAAATTAGGTCATACGCACTGTTGGCCGAGCGGTTTAGGCAGTCGACTCATAATCGACCTTAGGCAGGTTCAACTCCTGTATGGTGCATTTTCTTTAGGTATTATTCTAATATAATATCCTCTTGACTTAATATTGTAAATTATTTTAAAAAATGCTATAATCATAAAAAAGATTATTATAATCATAATCAAAAAACGTTAAAGGAAAGGTGTCGGAGTGGTCGATCGTGCAGACCTGGAACGTCTGTGTAGGTGCAAGCCTACCGAGGGTTCGAATCCCTCCCTTTCCGTATTTTTAGTCTAAAGTAATGAGTTTCTTGTTAGTTAAGTATACATAATAATAATTATATTTAAAAAAATCCAAACAATTTTTATCTAACTTTAATTGATAATAGCTCATTGCCTACTAGTATTAACATAGTTAAGTGGTAATGACTATAATAATTATAAGGATGATTACTACAGCAATCATAATAGTTTACACTATATTCATGCTTAATAGCTATCATAATAGTGTCAACTATCCTATTGTTTAAAATTTTTGGTAAAAGCAATAATAAGTTTTTTTATTCAAAATGCCTATTGGTGTTCCTAGAATTTTATATATGTGGGGGGAAGATTTACCTGCTCAATGGACAGATATTTATAACTTTATTTTTAGACGTCGTATGGTTTTTTTAATGCAATATTTAGATGATGAATTATGTAACCAAGTATGCGGTTTATTAATTAATATCCATATGGAAGATCGTTCAAAAGAATTAGAATCTAAAGAAATAGTTGCAACACAAAAAGCATCACAAAAACCAGAAACTCCAAGAAATATGCTTCAAAAACGTTCTGCTGAAGATTTACTAAGTGCAGAAACAGATTTAGAAATTGATGAAAATTATAAATTAGAACAATATACATTACAAAAAATCACATTAGAATGGTTAAATTGGAATGCTCAGTTTTTCGATTATAATAATCAATCTTCGAATACAAATAATGATCCTTATTTATTTTATTTAGCAGATATTTTATCTAAAGACTTTGATAAAACTTCTGGTCAATCTTTTTATCAAAATAATTCAACAAATTCACAAAATGAATTGTCACGTTTAATGCGTATTCTTCGAAACCAATCACAAGAAGGATCAAATGAATCTTTTAATGTTTATTCACCTTTCCGTTCTATAATTAATCAACAATCTCAATTATCGAATTCAACTAAAACAAATTGGATGGAAAATATTGCTTTTAATGCTTTAAAAGATTCTAAAATGAATTCTATTTATAATGAAGCTGCAAAACAGGAGTTTTTTACACGATTACAAAATCATCAAACAAAAACTGAATCTATTGAAAAAGCTTTAGGACAACGTAATTTAAAACGTGAATATAAAAAAGATCGTTTATATCGTAATATTTTAACTAGTCAAGCAAAATTCCAACCATTAAGTTATTTAGATGTTGATTCATCTGGAAAAAATTATGCAGAATTCCGTGAATATCAAAGAAAACAAACAGAACAATTATTACGTGAAGAAGAAGCTAAAAAAGTTTTTGTAATGATCAACTCTGTTGGTGGATCTGTTGGAAATGGTATTACTGTTCATGATGCTTTACAATTCATTAAAGCTGGTTCTTTGACATTAGCTTTAGGTATGGCAGCCTCTGCTGCATCTTTAGCATTAGCTGGAGGTACTATCGGTGAACGTTACGTTACTGAAGGATGCCATGTAATGCTACATCAACCTGAAGGTGGTGTATCTGGGCAAGCTTCTGATATTTGGATTGATGCTGGCGAAATTCAAAAAATCCGTTTAGATGTTGCTGAAATTTATAGTTTAACAACATATAGACCGCGTCATAAAATTTTAAAAGATTTAGACCGTGATTTATATCTTACGGCATCTGAAACTGTTCAATATGGTCTTGCTGATGAAATTGCAACAAATGAAGTAATGCATGAAATTATTGAAATGACTAATAAAGTTTGGGATGTTGATGACGCAAAACAACAGCGTTTATTAGAAACACGTAGTGGTACTCGAGATAATACTATGAATGTTGAAAACTAAAAGTATATCAACATAAAAATATAATAAATTCTTTAATATTATTGAATTTAATACGAATCCTGTCGCGTTAGCGACAGGATAGTGATACTTTTGTATTTGTAATAATTAATGATTCTCTATGCTAATAATTGCGAAATTAAGGTAATAATTAATCGTTATCCGCGTTAATTATTACGAATAGAAGGCAATTCGCTATTATTTATTTTTTAATTGATAATTGCGATTTCGCATCTTTATTATTTAATAAAGATGCTCAATCCAACAGTTTAATATTAATAGCTTTTTTATGAATATAAATATTTTTAAATATTGTTTTTGAATACAAATTATTATAATATTTTAATAATCATTCATTTTTACGAAGTTGCTTGTTTATTATGTAAAAGCTTTTTAAAATAACTTAGCAATTGATACTTATAATTATTTTTTTTATAAGATTTTCAATTTTTTGCAAAAGACTGTTTAAGCTTCAGCATACGGGAGATAAATGTACGTTAAATAGCATATAAGTTGTTCGCTATGCGATGTATAGGTGATATTGTAGTTAAGTGTTAATGCTTAATAGCTTTAATACCAGACTGCAGAAGAATCAATTCACGTTTATGCTTATCCAATTGTGTTTAACTTTATTATGTATAACAGACGAACATTATAAGTGATATATATCATATCTGTATTCGAGTTGTTAACATACGTAAACAATAGCGAATTCGTCAATTATTGACAATATCCTTTTCTATTATTTATCTCAATATTTTATTGATAATAAACCTGTTGTAATAAAAATAAGTATGAAACATATTTATAATTTCATAGAATTAATTAATAAATTTTAAAGCCATCTTCTATATTACAAGAGACTTATATTTTATACTATAAAAGTTATTTATAAGAATGTATATCAAAATAATAAAAATAAAAAAACGTCTTTTATGGCGCTTATTTCATTACAATGCTTAGTCCGAAAAGAACAAAATTCCGTAAATATCATCGTGGAAGATTAACAGGTAAAGCAACTAGAGGTACTAAAATTGCTTTTGGTGATTATGGTTTACAAGCATTAGAACCTTGTTGGTTAACAGCACGTCAAATTGAATCTGGTCGTCGAGTATTAACTCGTTATGTACGACGTACTGGTAAATTATGGATTCGTTTATTCCCAGATAAATCCATCACTATGCGTCCTGAAGGAACTCGAATGGGTTGTGGTAAAGGCTATCCTGAATTTTGGGTAGCTGTAGTACAACCAGGAAAAATTATTTATGAAATTAAAGGTGTTACAGAACCTGTAGCTAGACAAGCTTTAAAAATCGCTTCTTATAAAATGCCAATTAAAACTAAAATTGTTATTGGATAATTATAATAGCTTACACAACATTTAAGCATAAATTCTGTGTAAGCTTCAATTCTAAACGGTAGGATAATATGTTATTAATAACATAATCTCAAAAATAATTTTAATATCAATTTTCAATAAATAAACTATTGTTATTTACTCATTTTAAAATAATGTGATTATACTCAAAAGCTTAAATTTAAGCTATTATTACAAACTTTATGTTCGTAACATATCACTATTGATATTGTAAAGATAATATTACTATTTTAACTCATGTAAATATGAGTTCTGATCTATTATCTACTTAAAATTTATAATAGCGTTATCTATTGAATAAACATATTATAATTAATCATTAAAAGATGAGCGCTAGCCAATACTAGCGCGATAGCCCTATGAAGATAAAACAAAATGATAATGATAAAAGAATATAATTATTAACGAAAGTTAATAATAATGAGACTCATAAAGTATTATGTTAAAGTGCTAATAATTTATAATGTCAAATATCTATCTTTTCATTTTATGGATGATTTTATTATTTTTCAGATTTTTTATTTTGCTTTATTAACAACTATTTAATTATTATTTATTAATAGTAAGTTAAAGAATTTTTTGCTGTTCTTCATCTTGTGAATAACACATTTTGTTGATAATATAATAGTAGTCATCAATTATGATAAATAATATAACATCGGTCAAAAGTATATAATTTTAATTTTTTAAATACTTATATAAATTATTAAAAATTTTAAAAGTTATTTTAAGTTTAATAGTATAAATTCGATATTAAATAAAGCTAAAAATTAATTAGGATACGCGCGAGTGAGCGCTATACTGCTAACAAGTAATACCTTATTAATCATTATAGGAATCCAATTATCAATTGAAAATTGATAATTGGATTCCAAGCGCTAGTGCGCTAGTATTCGCTAGCGCTCATCCAATTATCAATCGAAGATTGATAATAATGAACGCAACTATTTAGAATTAAGGCTTGTCAGTATTTACGCTAAATCAGTAATTATCAGCATACTGTTGAATAGCTAATAAAAATAAGCAATTGCAATTATAGATTTTGTTGACTGTTACTTAAATTACTGTGATATCAAAAATAAATTAATTTGAATCTTTAGATTCTACAGAAAATTATATGATTAAAACACAATCTTATTTAAACGTTGCGGATAATAGTGGAGCACGTAAATTAATGTGTATTCGTGTATTAGGTGGAAGCTTCCGTGAATCTGCAAGTGTTGGAGATGTAATTATTGCAGTTGTAAAAGATGCTTTACCTAATATGCCTATTAAAAAATCTGATGTTGTACGAGCAGTCGTTGTTCGTACATCTAAAGGCGTTAAACGTGAAAGCGGCATGGTAATTCGTTTTGATGATAATGCAGCAGTTATTATTAATAAAGAAGGTAACCCACGCGGTACTCGAGTTTTTGGACCAATTGCACGTGAATTACGTGATCGAGATTTCTTAAAAATTGTATCCTTAGCTCCAGAAGTAGTATAATTAGTTTAAAATAAAAAAATAAAAATTTTCCTACATTCTGCATTGCATTATATAGTTAAAAGAACTATCATCTCTATTAGTCGCTCGCGTTTATCCAATAGTTTATATAGTATATATGTAAACTATTTTGCTAATTTATCAATATTTGTTAATATATAAAAAATTATTGATAATTATGTTGATGATATCATAATCAAATTGTGTTATTAATAAAACACAATTTGATTCCAATCGTTTATCTTCGATAAACGATAGCGAATCGCAATTATCAATTTAAAATTGATAATTGGATTCCTATTATCAATC
>JACCDO010530960.1_pt1 | contig 12132 bp, 6 predicted proteins | sample 7446101 | NCBI WGS metagenome assembly JACCDO01 (sample SAMN15323440, study PRJNA562643) | freshwater metagenome | isolation source: river surface water | place: USA:Blue River Watershed | collected 2017-08-16 | reverse complement strand
GCCACCACCTTGATAGGCTGCTCTTCATGCAGCAAATGTCCCAGGCCCGCCCAGCGATGCAAGCTGGCGTTGGTCAGCAAGCGCAGGGCTTGCTCGCCTTGTTCGGGCGGCACGGTTTTGTCGTTCTCCCCCACCAAGATCCGCACCGGACAATGCAACTGCCGCAGCATGTCGGCACCCCGTGACAGGTCCCAGGCGGCCATCATCTTCAAGGCCCCTTGGGCATGGCTGGGGCTGGCCACCAATTCGGCATACAGCGCCTGACCGCGTTCGTCCAGCACCGAACCCGTGCCCTCGAGCAGCTTGTCGATCATGCCTTGGCGGCTGGCTTGTTTGGCAAACCATTGCGGCACCATGGGGGTGAGGGCCAGCAATTTGGCGGCCGGCGGAAACAACACGCCCGCCAGACCCGGCAGCGGCAGCCAAGCGGGGTTGATGCCGATCAAGAGCGAGGGTGACAAATCTTGGTCCAAAACCATTTGCGCCGCAATGGCGGCTCCAGCCGAGTGACCGATGAACACATCGACGGGCCAATGCAACTGGGTCAGCAATGCACCGATGCCCCTGGCCATGCCAGGCAGCGACATGCCATCGCCTGACGCCAAACTGCTGAAACCATGACCCGGCAGGTCCAGCGCCAACACCTGGGCATGATCGGCCAGTGGCACCAAGATGTCACGCCAGGTGTGGCTGGAAGCGCCCGTGCCGTGCAGCAGCAAGATGCGCGGGCCTTGGCGACCGGCTTGCTGCACATGCCAAGTCAGGCCAGCTGCCTCGACGAATTGGCTGAACTGGTGGTGCGGCCAGTGCTGGCGGTGTTGGGACCAGTCCATGTCAGAGGGCTGTCTGCACAGCCTGCGCCATGCGCTGGCTGTTGGCCAAGGGCAGGGGCACATAACGTGCGCCCATGGCCTGGGCGAGTTGCTGGGCCTGCGGTTCGGGTCGCGCACTGGTGTCCAACCAAATCGCAGGCAGGCCGTGGCCGCGCCACACACCTGCCAAAGTGAGTGCATCCTCAAGCGCTTGAGCCCGTCCTCCTTGGCCTTGCAGGCCCACATTCGGTCTGCCATCACAAAGCATCACCAAGCTGGGTGAATGGCCCAAACGTTTCTCGGCCAATGCCACTTGCAAACAACTTTGAATCGCCGTGGCCAAAGGCGTGCCACCCCCGCCAGGCAAGCCGCTCAGGCTGCGTTTGGCCCGCACCAGCGACTTGGTCGGCGGCAACAATACCTCGGCCGTGGTCCCACGAAAACCGATCACGCAGACCTGGTCACGCCGGGCATAGGACTGGGCCAACAGCAACTCGACCGCGCCCTTGGCCTCGGCCAGACGGTGCAGTGCTGCCGAGCCCGAGGCGTCGATGGCGAAGATCAGGCAGGTGGGACTGTGCTCGGCAAAACGGTGAATGTGCACATCCTCCATGCGCACTGCCACGCGGGTGCGCGCGTGGGCGGTTTGACGCAGTTTTTGACGCGGCACGGCGGCGTTCAGCGTGGCCAAGATGTGCAGCCTCGCACCTTGGCGCGGGTTGCCTGGGCGAGGCGGTAAGGGCGTGCCTCGGGACAGGCTGATGCGTCTGTCGCCGCTGCGCCCTTGGCCGCGTCCGACCGCCAAGGGCTTGCTGCCTTCTGCGAGTTGCCGGAGCACATCGACAGGCAGGGTGGCCAAGGCGGCTTCGAGCAACACGTCAGCCATTTGCTGCGGGGTGATGTCTTCGTCCTGAGGCGGTTCAGGGGGCTCGGGTGGGTTGTCCGCAGGGTCTTGCTCAGGCGGTGGTTCCGGCTCTTGGGGTTCAGGCGGTGCAGGTTCTTGCTCGGGCTGTTCAGGTGGCGGCGGCACGCGGGTGGCGCGTGGGGTGATGACCAGTCGCGCGGCGCGGCCCAGGTCCTCGTCTTGCACGCTGTCAAAGCCGCGCAAACCACTGAGCACACAGGCCAATCGCAAGGCAGCGACAGGGGCCCGCAAGCTGTCCACACCCAGCGCCATGGCGGTTTGGCAAAGCGCTTGCATTTGCGCGTCATTCGCCTGCACCTGTTGCACATGCTGGCGCATGGCCTGCATGTCTTGCAGGGGCAGGGCAGCCAGCATCATCTGGGTTTCTTCATCAGAACCGACAGCGCGGCCCAGTTGGCGCAGGTCCAGCCAGATGCCGAGTCGTTCTTGTAAGCCGCCTGCCAGTGGCGGTTCGTCGTCCAAGGCCTCGTCCAGCGCAGCCAGTCCAATGCAGGTGGGTGCGCTGCCCACCATCCCCTGATCCAGCACCTGTCCCAAGATGGCCGCGGTGTCGTCCGGCAGCCGTTCGGCCATGGGCAGCAGCAGCACCGTGGGTGAAGTTTGTTGCAGCAAGCCTGCTTGGTGAACCGCCTTGCCGGTTTGCAAGGTGGCGCTCAAGTCCAGGCCGCCCAGCAAGCGCTCGGCATCGGCATGGTTGGGCAGGCGGCGAGCCTGGGGGTGGAGTTCGTTCAGGGTGGCCAGCCAGGCGTCACGCACCGGGCCGTGGGGGCAGCGCAACCAAACACCGCGCAAGCCAGCAGGGTCCACGCTGAGCGCGGCAGCCGCCCACAAAGCGTCGTCCCAGGCCAGGTTCACGAGCCCAGCACTTCCTCAAGCGCACGTTGCACCCGGGTGCCCGAGCCGGTGTCGTCCAGCGGGTTGCGACGCAAGCGATGGCGCAAGGCCAGTGGCGCAATGACCCGCAAGTGCGCGGTCTTCACAGTTTTGCTGCCTTGCAAAGCCGCATAGGCGCGGCTGGCGCGCATCAGGGTGAGTTCGGCACGCAGGCCGTCGGTGCCCAACTTTTGGCAGAGCTGGGCGCAGGTGCGCAGCAGGTCGTCGCCCGCCACCACTTTGTCCAAGGCCTTGCGGGCTTTCAAGATGTGTTTGCGCAGCGCCTCGTTGTCTGCGGCGTAGCTGTCGCGAAACGCCTCGGGGTCACGCTCGAACGCGTCGCGCCGCTTGATGACCAAGACCCGTTGGTCCAGGTCTTGCGGGGTGCGCACTTCCACCGACAAACCAAAACGGTCCAGCAGTTGTGGGCGCAATTCGCCTTCTTCCGGGTTGCCGCTGCCGACCAACACAAAGCGGGCTGGGTGGCGCACCGACAGGCCTTCGCGCTCGACCACGTTCTCGCCGGAGGCGGCCACGTCGATCAGCAAATCGACCAAATGGTCTTCCAGCAAATTGACCTCGTCGATGTACAAAAACCCCCGATTGGCTTGGGCCAGCAAGCCGGGTGAAAACGCTTTGACGCCCTGGCTCAGGGCCTGCTCCAAGTCAAGTGCACCGACCACGCGGTCTTCGGTGGCACCCAAGGGCAAATCGACCACGGGCACCGGTTTGGTCTCGGTGGCGATTTTTTGGCCAGCTTTGAGGACGGCGCAGTCGGGGCAGCTGGCCGCGTTGCTGCTGGGGTCGCAGCCGTAGCGACAGCCTTTGACCACTTGGATGGGGGGGAGCAGATCGGCCAAGGCGCGAACCGCGGTGGACTTGCCGGTGCCTCGGTCACCCAATGCCAGTACGCCGCCCACCTTGGGGTCGACGGCCACGATTTGGATGGCGAGTTTCATCTCGTCTTGCGCGACGATGGCGGAAAAGGGAAAAGGAATGGCCATGACAGAGAGCTTAGCTTGGATTGCTTTCGAAAACGCCCTCTAAACGGTCTTCCAGCTCGTCGCTGGCTTGTTGCAATTGGTTGCGCATGTCGTCGTCGGGTTGCCAGTAGGCGCGGTCCGAGGCTTCAATCAGGCGATTGGCCAAACGGGCCGAGGCGGTGGGGTTGAGGCGGGCCAAACGGTCGCGCATCTGCGGGTCCAGCACAAAGGTTTCGGTGAGTTGCTTGTAGACCCAGGGCTGCACCTGACCGGTGGTGGCCGACCAGCCCATGGTGTTGGTGATGTGCACCTCGATTTGGCGCACGCCTTCATAGCCGTGCTCCAGCATGCCCTCATACCACTTGGGGTTGAGCATGCGGGTGCGGGTTTCCAAAGACACTTGCTCGGACAGGCTGCGCACCGTGCCGTTGCCTCGGGTTTGATCGCCGATGTACACCGGCGTGTCTTGCGTGCCGCCCTTGGCTTGGCGCACCGCGCGGGTGATGCCGCCCAGGGTGTCGAAATAGTTGTCGACCGTGGTCACACCCAACTCCACCGATTCCAGGTTTTGGTAGGTGAGTTGCACATCGGCCAAGGCGCTTTTGAGCAAGGCGTTGTGGGCCACGGGTTGGCCGCTCACGCCAAAGGCAAAGCCTTTGCGCGCGGTGTAGGTGTTGGCCAGTTCTTCTTCGTTGTCCCAGCCACCGTTTTCCACCAGGTTGTTGACGTTCGCGCCATACGTGCCGTCGGCATTGCCAAACACCCGCAAGGCAGCGGTTTCCAGGTCGCAGCCGTGGGTTTGCTGGTAGGCCAGGGCGTGTTTGCGGATGAAGTTCTGCGCGGGGTCTTCGTCGGCACTGGCCGCCATGAACGCGGCTTGGGCCAGCATTTTGATTTGCAGCGGCAACAGGTCGCGGAAGATGCCCGAGAGGGTGACCACCACGTCGATGCGCGGGCGACCCAATTCGGCCAAGGGAATGAGTTGCGCCCCGACCAAACGGCCGTAGCTGTCAAAGCGCGGCTTGGCACCCAGCAAGCGCAGGGCTTGGCCGATTTGACTGCCTTCGGATTTCAGGTTGTCGCTGCCCCACAGCACGATGGCCACCGACTCGGGCAGTGGGTTGCCGTCGTCCATGAAACGGGCGATGAGTTTGTCGGCTTGCAACGCACCGTCTTGCACCGCGAAGGCGCTGGGGATGCGGAACGGATCGAAGCCATGCAGGTTGCGACCGGTGGGCAACACATCGGGGTTGCGCACCACATCGCCACCTGGGGCAGGGTGCATGTAGCGGCCATCGAGTGCGGTGAGCAAACCACGGATCTCGCTGTCTTGGCTCATGTGGCCCAAGCTGGTGTACAAGCTGGTGAACAACTTGCTGAGCTCGGGTGAGGCGGGCAGTCCGCTCAGCAAAGCGGCTTTGGCAGGTGTTTCGCCATGCACCAAGGCTTCGATGGACGCGCGGGACACAGCGCCCACCGCATCGGTTTCGGCCATGGCCAGCAGCATGTCGATGCAGGCTTGGGTGTGCATGGGACGACCCACCACATGCAGGCCGTGCGGGATCAGGGTGTATTCCAATTCGAGGATGCGCACCGACAGCTGCTGCACCTGGTCTTGCAGCGCGCGGATTTGAGCAGGGCTTTTGTCCACCGACCACAGGGGCTCGGCCGCCACCATGTCCAGGGCGGCAGCTTGTGCTTGGATCAGGGTGGCCAGATCGCCCCATTCGCCGTCTTCATGGGGGTTGAGGTGACGCCAGCGGTCGATCGAGGCTTTCAACTCGACCAAGCCGCTGTACAAGCCAGCTTGCTCGAGCGGCGGGGTCATGTAGCTGATCAGGGTGGCACCGCTGCGGCGTTTGGCGATGGCGCCTTCGGACGGGTTGTTGGCGGCGTAAAGGTAGAAATTGGGCAGGTCTTGGATCAGGCGGTCGGGCCAGCAACTGCCGGACAAACCCGCTTGCTTGCCAGGCATGAATTCCAATGCGCCGTGGGTGCCAAAGTGCAGCACCGCGTGGGCAGCGAAGTCTTCACGCAGATAACGGTAAAAAGCCGAGAACGCATGGGTGGGCGTGAAGCCGTGTTCGAACAACAGGCGCATCGGGTCGCCTTCGTAGCCGAAGGAAGGCTGCACCGTCACCAGCACATGGCCGAACTGGCGACCCAGCACAAAGATGGACTGGCCGTTGCTGAGTTGCTTGCCTGGCGCTGGGCCCCAGTGGGCTTCAATCTCGGCCAGGTGGCGTTCGCGGCGCACATGGTCTTCGGCGCTGATCAGGGTGTGCACATTGGCGTCAGCGCCATACTGCGCCGCATTGCCTTGCAAGATGCTGTCTTGCAGCGCTTGCACCGACTCGGGCATGTCCACGGTGTAACCCTGGGTTTGCAGCGCTTGCAGGGTGTTGAACAAGGACTCGAACACAGCCAAGAAAGCCGCCGTGCCGGTGTTGCCCGCATTGGGCGGGAAGTTGAACAAGACCATGGCCACTTTGCGCTCGGCACGCTCGCTGCGACGCAGGGCCACCAACTTGGCCACCCGCATGGCCAGCATGGATGTGCGTTCGGTGCAGGTGAACATGTCTTCTTGGCGATGTTCTTTGCCAAAGGTGCAGCGCTGGGCGCAGCCGGTGCAGGTCACGCCATCGGCACCCGGGCGACCGCCATAGACCATGGGCACCACCGAGCCATCGAGCTCGGGAATGGCCACCATGATGGTGGACTCGACCGGCAACAGGCCACGGCTGGAACCGCCCCATTGGTCCAGGGTTTGAAACTCCACCGGGTGTGCGGCGATGTAGGGCACATCCAGCTGGGCCAACACCGCTTCGGCGGCACGTGCATCGTTGTAGGCCGGACCGCCCACCAAAGAGAAACCGGTGAGTGAAATGACCGCATCGACCGTCGGTTGGCCGTCTTTCAAGAAATATGCGTCGATGGCTGGGCGTGAATCCAAGCCCGAGGCAAAGGCCGGCACCACTTGCAACCCTTGCACTTCCAAGGCGGCGATGACCGCGTCGTAATGCTGGGCGTTGTTGGCAATCAGGTAAGAACGCAGCACCAACAGACCGACACGCCCCTTGGCCGCACCGGGCTTGACCACATTCGGCAGTTGGCGCAAGTCGGCGTCCAAACGGTTTTTCATGCGCGGGTGGTAGACCCCGAGTTCGGGATACTCCACCGGCTCGCCCACCTTCAGGCTGGTCTTGCCCAAGCTGTCTTTGGCATAACGGTCCACCAGCATCAGCACCATGTTGTGGATGTTTTCTTGCGAGCCGCCCAACCAATATTGCAGGCTCAAAAAGTAAATGCGCAGGTCTTGCGCGGTGCCCGGCACAAAGCGGAGGATTTGCGGCAAACGGCGCAGCATCTTCATTTGCTTGGCACCGGCCGAGGCGTCTTGCCCGGCTTGCGGTTTGCTGCCGCGCAGTTTTTTCAAGAAGGCCATGGGGCCGGTGCTGGGCTTGCCCATGTCCAAGCGGCCCATGTGGGTGAGCTTGACCACCTCGGCGGCCGACATGATGCAGACCATGGCTTTGCACTGATCACGCCGCGCTTGCAGGTCGGCCATGATGGGTTCGAAATGGTCTTCCAAAAACAGCATGGTCACCAACAAAATGTCGGCGCTGGCGATCTCGTTTTTCACCCGCGCCAGTTTGTGCGCGTCGGTGGCGTATTCGGAGGCGGAATGGATGGAGAATGCCAACTGAGGCACCAAGCGCTGCAAACTCTCTCGCGCCTTCATGGCCGCACTGTTGAGGTGCGTGTCCATGGTCAGGATGACCACTTTGATGGTGCTGGCTTTGGCGTTTTTGGCGGTCATGCGGTGGGCAAGGTTGGGCTGCTGGTTGACACAGAGATTGTGTCAATCAATGTTGACATTACAAAGTGTCTGCGAAAATATATAACTAGGGAATACCCTTGAGGTGAAAATTGAACCCCATGACCGACGAATCTCCAGAAAACCACGAAAAACCGCCTTTTGCCTGGCGCAGCCTGCTGCTGGCCTTTGCCATCAGCTTTGGCGTGGCGGGTGTGGGTGCTGGCCTGACCGAGCTCAACGCCTGGTATTTCCAACTGAAACAGCCCGACTGGAAACCACCCGACGCGGCTTTTGGCGCCATTTGGACCGTGATCTTCAGCTTGAGTGCCATCAGCGCCTGGCTGGGTTGGCACGCCTTGCCCTCCCAGGGTATGCGGCGTTTGGCCCTGATTTGGTGGGCCATGAACGCGTTTTTCAACGTGTTTTGGAGCCTGATTTACTTCAAGTGGCAGCGCCCTGACTGGGCTTTGTTCGAGTTGCCCTTCATTTGGCTGACCGTGCTGATGCTGATCGTCATTCACTGGAAATACAGCCGGCGTGCCGCCTTGTTGCTGGTGCCCTACCTGGTCTGGGTGAGCTTGGCGGGCGGCCTGAACTGGGGCACAGTCCAGCTCAACGGCCCGTTTGTCTAAGACTTACCTGAGCGTCAACCTGGGATATTGACTGGGCGTTGAGGTTTCAGCCCCTGTAATCAGTCAAAATCCAAGGGCAATTTATCCCCACATGGGGTTTTCAATTCAATGGAGACATTTATGACAAGTCGTCGCGAATTTGTGATTCAACTCGGTTTGGGCAGCACAGCCTTGTTGGCCGGTGGTCAAGTTTTTGCACAAGCCATGCTGGCTGAGACCGATGCGCAAGCTGCTGGATTGGGCTACAAAGCGGACACCACCAAAGTGGACGGCAAAAAATATGCCAATCACAAAAATGAACAGCGTTGCGACAACTGCGCTTTGTTCCAAGGCAAAGCTGGCGACAAAGCCGGTGGTTGCCCCTTGTTTGCTGGCAAGCAAGTTGCTGGCGCAGGCTGGTGCAGTGCCTACGCCAAAAAAGGCTAAACCCTTCCATCAACCGCGTTGGCGGTTGGACAACACCCCTGAGGCGACAAGCCCAGGGGTTTTTTCTTGGCTGATCTGTTCAAATACAGGGTTAACCCTCGCGTCAACTTGAGTTGACACATTTAAGCTGAGAGGCACGACAATAGCGCTCCCTGAACTGGCTCAGGGACAGCAGGAGACCGGTTCATGAACACATTGCTCGACAGCATTCAATCGCCTCATGATTTGCGGCGACTGTCGCCCCATCAATTGCCCATGGTGGCTGATGAACTGCGCACTTTTTTGATCAACAGCGTGGCCCAAACCGGGGGTCACCTGAGCTCCAACCTGGGCACGGTCGAGCTGACCGTGGCCTTGCATTACGTGTTCAACACCCCCCACGACCGCTTGGTGTGGGACGTGGGTCACCAAACCTACCCGCACAAAATCCTCACCGGCCGTCGTGACCAGATGCACAGCCTGCGGCAAATCGGCGGCGTGGCGGGCTTTCCCAAACGCGATGAAAGCGAGTACGACGCCTTTGGCACTGCGCATTCATCCACCAGCATTTCAGCGGCCTTGGGCATGGCACTGGCCGCCAAACAAAAGGGTGAGCAACGCCACAGCGTGGCCATCATCGGTGACGGCGCCATGACCGCAGGCATGGCCTTTGAAGCCATGAACAACGCCGGTGTATCTGATTGCAATTTGCTGGTCATCTTGAACGACAACGACATGTCGATCAGCCCACCCGTGGGCGCGCTCAACCGTTATCTGGCGCAACTCATGAGCGGGCGTTTTTACGCCACCGCCAAAGAAGTGGGGCGTCAGGTGTTGAAAAACGCACCGCCGCTGTTCGAGTTGGCCAAGCGTCTGGAACACCAGGCCAAAGGCTTGGTGCTCCCTGCCACCTTGTTCGAGAAATTCGGGTTCAATTACATCGGCCCGATCGATGGGCATGACCTCGATTCGCTGATTCCCACCCTGGAGAACATCAAGCAGTTGAGTGGACCGCAGTTTTTGCACGTGGTCACCCGCAAGGGGCAGGGCTACAGACTGGCCGAAGCCGACCCGATCGCCTACCACGGTCCCGGTAAATTCGACCCCAAAGTGGGCTTGTTGCCGCCCGCCACGGCACCCAAACAAACCTTCAGCCAGGTGTTTGGCAACTGGTTGTGCGACATGGCGACTGTCGACCCCAAGTTGGTGGCCATCACCCCCGCCATGCGCGAAGGCTCCGGCATGGTCGAGTTCCATCAGCGTTTTCCTGACCGTTACCACGATGTCGGCATCGCCGAACAACACGCGCTCACTTTCGCTGCGGGTTTGGCCTGTGAAGGCTTGAAGCCGGTGGTGGCCATTTACTCCACCTTTTTGCAGCGCGCCTATGACCAGCTGATCCACGATGTGGCGTTGCAAAAACTGCCCATGGTGTTGGCGCTGGATCGCGCCGGCATTGTGGGTGCGGACGGCCCCACGCATGCAGGCGTTTACGACATCCCCTTCTTGCGTTGCATTCCGCAGGTGAGCATCGCTTGCCCGGCCGATGAAAACGAATGCCGCATGTTGCTGAGCACCGCGCATGCGCAAGACCATACCGTGGCGGTGCGATACCCCCGCGGTGCCGGTGCCGGTTCGGCCATCAGCAGTGGCTTGCCCACCTTGCCGTTTGGCAAGGGCGAACTGCGCCGCGAAGGCAAGGGCGTCGCCATCTTGGCTTTTGGCAGCTTGTTGTACCCGGCTTTGCAAGCGGCCGCGCCGCTCAACGCCAGTGTCGCCAATATGCGCTGGGCCAAGCCCTTGGACACCGAGTTGCTGCTGCAACTCGCGGCCAGCCATCAGGCCTTGGTCACGTTGGAAGAAGGTGCGCTCATGGGCGGCGCTGGCTCTGCGGTTCTCGAAGCTTTGCAAGACGCGGGTGTCAACATACCTGTGTTGCGCATCGGCGTGCCTGATGTGTTCACCGAGCATGGTGACCCGGCCAAAATTTTGTCGTCTCTGGGGCTGGATGCGGCGGGCATTGAGGCGTCGGTGCGCGGTCGTTTTGCCGCACTGCTGCAAGCCGCCGACCCAGCGGCCAGCAACCTCAAATTAGTGGGCTGAGCCCTTCCAGCGGCGCAGCAACAAGGCGTTGCTGACCACGCTCACACTGCTCAAAGCCATGGCTGCGCCTGCGATGACCGGGCTGAGCAGCCCCAAGGCCGCCAACGGAATCCCCAGCAGGTTGTAGGCAAAGGCCCAACCCAGGTTTTGCTTGATCTTGGCGTAGGTGCGTCTGGAAATATCGATCGAGTCGGCTACCAAGCGCAGGTCGCCGCGCATCAAGGTGATACCGGCTGTTTCAGTGGCCACATCGGCCCCGCCCGCCATGGCAAAACCACAGGACGCTGCAGCCAAAGCAGGGCCATCATTCAAACCATCACCGACAAAGGCCACCACCCGGCCTTGGGCGCGCAGTGCTTGCACAACGGCGGCTTTGTCACCGGGCAGCACTTGCGCATGGACCTCGCCAATGCCCAAGGCCTTGGCCACGGCTTGGGCGCTGCCCAGGTTGTCGCCAGTCAGCATGACCGTGTGGATGCCCAGTGCATGCAGGCGCTGAATGGCGTCGATGGCACTGGCCTTGATGGTGTCGCCAAAGGCCAGCAAGCCCAGCACCTGGGTGTGACCGTCTTGGGCGTGCATCAACCAAGACACTGTGTTGCCTTGCCCCTCGAATTGTTGGGCGAGGAGGCTCAGACCGCCTGCGTCTGCTTGTTGTTCTTGCAGCAAACGGCTGCTGCCTAACCATAACTTCATGCCTTGAACCACACCAGACACACCGCGCCCTGGCAAGGCCGATACCGCTTGTGCTGGGGGCGTGTCCAACAGCAAGTCTGTGGCCTTCAAGCGGACCGCCAAGGCCAAGGGATGGCTGCTGCTGGCTTGCAAGGCGGCCGCCCAACGCAGCAAGTCTGCCTCAGCCACACCAGGCGCGGCTTGCAACTGCACCAGCGAAGGGTGGCCCTCGGTGAGGGTGCCTGTTTTGTCAAAAGCCACCACGTTCACCGCATGGGCGACTTCCAGCGCTTGCGCGTCTTTGATGAGGATGCCGTGGCGTGCCGCCACGCCCGTGCCCGCCATGATGGCCGTGGGTGTGGCCAATCCCAGTGCACAGGGGCAGGCGATCACCAATACCGACACTGCGTTGATCAAGGCTTGTTCCCAATCGCCATTCACGACCATCCAGCCGATCAAGGTCAGCAAGGCCAAGCCCAACACCACGGGCACGAACACCTCGCTCACCTGGTCGACGATGCGCTGTATCGGCGCCTTGGCCGCCTGTGCCGACGCCACCATGCGGATGATGCGCGCCAAGGTGGTCTCGGTGCCGATGGCCGTGGTTTGGACCAAGAGCAGACCGTCAGCATTGACCGAACCACCTGTGACGGTGTCGCCCACGCCTTTGCCCACGGGCAGGCTTTCCCCGGTGATCAAGGATTCATCCACCTGGCTGCTGCCTTCGCGCACCACGCCATCGACGGCCACGCGGTCACCTGGTCGCACCACCACCAGGTCACCCCACTTCACTTGGGACAGCGGCAGCGCCACATCACGGCCATCACGACGCACCCAGGCCTGTTCGGGCCGCAATGCTTGCAGGGCGCGGATCGCATCGGTGGTTTGCCGCTTGGCGCGGCTT
>JACCDO010973755.1_pt1 | contig 12133 bp, 22 predicted proteins | sample 7446101 | NCBI WGS metagenome assembly JACCDO01 (sample SAMN15323440, study PRJNA562643) | freshwater metagenome | isolation source: river surface water | place: USA:Blue River Watershed | collected 2017-08-16 | reverse complement strand
TTTGCATTCCCATGTCAAATCCAAAACTAACAATTTTATCATTAATCTGGTTGACTAACGCTACTTTTTGCATGTAATTCATGTCATTGTAGACACTAACATACTCTTCTGATAGATCTGATTCAGGCGTCGTGTAGCTGTGACTAATCCCATAAGCCGTGTCAGCAACATCTGCTGCACCCAGTGCGAGTGCTCCTGCACCGATTGCAACTGCCATTGCTTTTCTACTCTTCTTCGACTCGTCAACATTGTTTTGAAGCATCTCTTTGATGAGTTCGCTTCTGATGATTGCACGTAGCTGTGTTTCGCTTATACGAGCCATAGCGTATCTCCACTATGCTTATATATGCTTCATTAAGCTGACTTTAACCGAAGCTTTTCTACCAACTCCTTCACCCTGTCGACCGACGGACCCACAACAGACGCCTCCTCGATCCCGTTGAAGAAGCTGACCACTGTAGGAACAGACTGAATCTCCAGTTCTGACGCCAGTGCATTCGTCTCCTCCACATCGCAGTAAGCGAAGACGATGTCGGTATTCTCATTGCCGATGTTTTGGAACTTAGGCTTGAAGGTCTTACATGGACCGCACCACGTTGCGCCGAACATGATGATGACCTTACTGTTCTCGTCTAGGAGATGCTGGACATCTGAGTCGTTACGCGTAATCATCTCAGACCTCGATGCTCAGAGTGCCGCTTTTTGTCTCTACCTCGATCTCCCAGCCTGTCAGGTCGTAATCAAGGTTGAGGAGTTCATCAAGAGTAATCTCCAGCGTTGCAGTCAGAGTGCATCGACCGCGCTTGTGGTCGTACTTCTTGATCTCATGTGCAATGAGCTCCTGGTCGAAGAAGTTGTTAACGATCGCATCGTGAACGTGACCCCATTCAAGTGACTCAGCATTCTCATCGCCAGGATCGGGAATCTCCAGACCGCATGCATCTGCAAGTTCGTCGAGGACGCCTTCCCTGCGGGTTGACGGCAGAGCCATGACAAGTTGACTAAACCATCGAACGACGTCAGTGTCGCTGACTGCATCATTAACGGCATCATCTTTGTAGTGAAAAACTTCTGCATGATCAGAGTTTGTGAGCGTGACCCAGGTGTCGCCTGGGAGGTCGAGTTCCTTGAGCTTGTTCTTGTAATCCTGACGCATGTTTGTCCTGTTGTTAAAATGGCTCCCGATCCCCGACTTGAACGGGGGACCCTCTGATTAACAGTCAGATGCTCTAACCAACTGAGCTAATCGGGAACAAAGTGGAGCGGGCACCGGGATTCGAACCCGGTTATCCAGCTTGGAAGGCTGGTGCACAACCCATATGCCATGCCCGCATGTAATCTGGCCGGACCACCCCGACTCGAACGGGGAATGAGGCTTTAGGAGAGCCCCGCGATATCCTGTTTCACCATGGTCCGCAGCCTTTACCTAACCATCATACGGTGTACTGCGACTCTTTACACACAGCTAATATAATTTTTAGATCTCTTTAGTTTTGCGTGATAATGCTAAAGCGATGGGTGCAATCATCCCGCGTATGCCTTTGAGACCTGCAAGGCTCTTCGCGCCTTCATTACGCGTAAAGAAGACAGGTTCAAGATCTCCGCCTGGAATAACGTCATCTGTCTTATAGAAGACCCCACCCACCCCGTGTTTACCGATACCGACCTCAATCCGATAAGCACCTGACTCACCAGCAGGCTCTAGACGAGGCGCAGTACCTGCAACGATGATGTCCACTGACTCGCCCAGAGGACCCCAGACTGCCTTCTTCTTCAGCTCATCATCTTTGATTCTACGCCAGAACAGCGATCCTTCACCGTTGAAGTGCGCCTGTTTGACACTTTCAGCAAATGATGCAACTTCTGGATGCGATATCGCAGCAGTGACACCGCTCCACTGCTGCATGTTAGAACCCTTGCCGGATGCCAGGTTCTTCAGTGAGATGCTAATTACAGGCGTACTGCGACGTGTGAGTACGACGTCTGCCTTCGCACCTTTGCCGCCTATTCTGTGGGCATCATCAACTTCAACGAACTCAGCGCCGTTCCAGACACTGATGGGGTTACCTTCATTCTCACTGATGGCCTTCTGGATACCTTCTCTGATCGCTTCGAACTGGATTGACTCAGCAGCTGAGTATTTAAAACCGAAGATGATGTAGAATGAGCGGCTCACACCCATCCTGCCGCCTTTAGGAATCACTTTGAAGGCATTATACTTGCTAGAGAACGGTCCCGCGTCACCGTCCATCCCGTTGGGTGGGACGACGCCAATCACTTCATAACCTGCCTGCGTGATCAGGCCTGTTAGAACCTGCTCTATCTCTTCAGACGCCATGCCGGCGAATGGGCGTGTCGAAGAATCACGAAGTGTTAGACGACTATTATTAAACTTGAAGATGTCCTGGCCCCGCTCGATGTCTCGATAGACAGCGGCATTTGACATTCTTCCTGCTGGCGCCGCTATGACGTCAGATTCAAGCATCTCTCTAATTAGATGCCGTAGGATGTTAGCTTGAGTACGCATGCTTTAGATAACTATCCAACTGATATGAGTTTTCACTCACCGATGTCATCTGTGTTCTTGATCCAGACAACGATCTTGCCTGCTGCTGTGTGACACAAGAATGCATTTGAACCACAGTTCGAGATCCAATAGAGCGCCTCCAGTTGTGTGTCGGGTGGGATGATAAACCCATCCCGATCTGTGTTAGGATACTGCATGTTATAGTGCCCCACAGACGTGTGCCGCGCCGGAACGTGCTTCTTTGTCTTCAACATATCATCCTCCTCGTCTATTAATCCTTGCAGCTGCGGACTCTAATCTTCTCGAGTGCATCATCCACGATGAACACATCGCCGTATCGTCCGTTAGCAACGTCTCGCTTAAACATACCTATCAGCATGACTAGATCTTCATTGCGGAGGAGCAGCTCATTCTTGTAGAGCAGCTCGCTGATCTGGGACTTGCACCAGTCTACATCCTTTACAGTTCCGTTGAGACCGGGCACGCCCTTGAAACCGTCAGCGATCGCATTGATCAACCAATCCGTGATGTGCTGGCGGCTGCCGCGGGTCACACCTGCAAAACCGCGTCGCATGTACTTTCGAATTCGTGCAGCGAGGAAGGGTGAGGAGCTGTTCTTGATGTCAAGCAGATAGCTTGACTCAAGCTCCATGAGGTTAGGAGGCGCCAAAAACTCCTCATCTCGGAATGCACAGCAAACGTTGGTGAAGTCGAAGCGCTCTAGCTGCTCGCGGATGGGAAGGATGAGCGCTGGGTTGTTGACGACCTGGAGCTGGATGGACGTATTATTCCAATGTGTTGTTTCCTTGCTAAGGAGGCGCATCGAAGTCTGCATGGCATTACCGCCATAAGAACTACCGACGTTGCCGTGCTGATTGAGGAACTCAATAACCTCGTCTGCAGCAGACTGGCTATCGAAGAACAGGTCGATGTCCCCAGGAAGATATGAGGTCGAGTGCGAGAAGAACTCGTTCATCCGCTTACCTAGGAAGACGGCGCGGGCAAAGCCGCCTGCGATCCAAGCACCTCGGTCGAACGCGTACCTGATCGATCCCCGATTCAGAATCTGCCTGATGATCTCGGCATCAGGGTGCCGGGCGATGATCTCACTCGTCTTGTGCGTCACTAGATCCATGTTGCCTCCACAGATCATTATACAATGTTGTGTGCCGCCCGCACGCGTCATCTGCGACGATACGGGAGCAGTGTGAAGATTAAGAATGATGTCGCCAGGACACCCATAGCAAACAGGATGATAGGCATCCACTCACTACCTTCTTTGCTGAAGATGAACCACATGATTGGATCCATGACGAAGTCAACGATTTTGTAGATCACGCTATCTCCACAATAATCTCACTGTTTCTTGATACAAAACCTGCATACCGTCGGTCGAGCTTACCATCCTGTAATAGATCACATCTGACACCTTCGACCTCAACGACAACAAACAGCGTACCTGTTCCTGTCCAGATGCGAAGTTGACCAGGTATCAGGTCATGATGGAGGATGTTACTCGTCATACTCGTCGTGCCAGTCATCATACTGCACATCACGTAAGTCAGACCACTCGCTTCCTTTCATACCGATCGCGGCAGCAAGCTCCTCAGCCTTGTCGAGTAGACCGGCGTCGAGGTACTGCAAAACAATGAATTCTGCCTCTTCCTTAGTCATCTCACTTCTCATCATTGTCTCCATAGATCTCATTCTCATCTAATGGTAATAGAGTATTGCTAGGTTTTACAATCACGCCACGTGAACATTGTACTGTCAGCCAGAGGTCATCGCCCCACGCTAGTCTATCGATGACAAGGAAGTTCTCCCCTGACGATGATGTGACGATCCAGCCTTTATTAATTCGATTCTGCCACAGTTTAAGTTGCCTTTCATATAGTGCCATTAAACTTTTACAACCTCATCGGTGTATGCTCGAATTGTTCCACTGCCGAGGTGATCAAGTAGAATAAGAATGGTTTCACCATCTAGCGGTGTTAAGTCATCAACAAATTCATTGTTCTTGATGACGTCGATCACCAAAAATATCTTGTCTAGATAATTGTCAGCCCAATCTTCGCCGACGGACCTAACGAGGTCGCCCTTTCTAAACCGCGTCATTGAGTGCCTCCCACTCGTCCATAAAGATCCAGCCTGTCACACAGCCGACAGAAATGACAGGCACAATGTCGTTCTTGTCCCATTCACGGGTGTGATAACCGATGACCATCGCCGTGGATCCACAAGAAACAAGAGTGTATGTGTCTTCACTGTCGGGTGCGTGTGTTGCAACCTTGACATAGCTTTCATTGTTCCATGACTTGAGTCTTACTAGAGAGCCAATCTCTGGTTGGTGCACTTTGGTCCTCGCCACATCTACATTGTACCACTACCATCTTGGGTCGCACGCGACTCGACTGTGAGGTCGCTGATGTAGATCCACAAACTGGCACCGCTAATCAACACGAGGCATGCACACTCTACAGGCTCACCTGTTCTGTCTTGCTTATCAATAACTAGGCCGACGGCGGCCATCAACGGGTGCCCTAGCCACTCATTGCCTGTGACACGGACAACATCTCCGACGTGGGGTTCTACGTTGCCAAGTTCAACCTGCTTGTGTCTGTTGTATTTTTCTCGCAACTTAAGTTACCACCCATTTTGTCTATTAGTGTGTCACAGACATAAATAGGTGCAGCTTAATCTTTATTACGCGCGTTATTTGTGAGCTGCGTGATCAATTCGTCTATTTGATAAATCTTGTGTGATGCTTTCCACAAGATCATCGCATTCTCCATAACATCTGAGTTTACTGAGAAATTGATGTTATCACCTTCGCGCTGGATCCGCTCTTCAAGAAGTGTTATACTTTTCTTAAGTTGAGCAATTGAGCCCATTAGTCCGTTAAAGCTGACGTACCTGTCAGCTTTCAATTTCATCACGACATCATCAGCAGCTGACATTGGGATTTCTACTCCTTTGCTCACATGTATCACAGAGCGTTCTGATCCATCCGCCTGATCGTTTTGTGCCCGATGCACCGCAGTCTTCACACGTGCGGTAGCTCATGCTCTCAGCAAGAGTTATTGCACCCTGAATGTAGTCGTCCATGTTGTCACAGTAGAAGCGCAGACCCCCGAACTTTTCCTTGACCTGCGCTGCAACAGGCTGGTGGATCTCGTCAAACTCTTCATCTGTTAAACTTGCATAGGGCTCCTGCTTGCGTTTGCTATTAGTGTGGTGTTGAATTGTTCCGCACAATGCATCAATGATGCTGAACCATCCGTCGCCGTGTGAGAACCCCCACGCCATGCAGGTTTCTTGGACAAACCCATTACGATGCTTGAAGATCTTTGGGTATTTCTCACAGAGTTTCTTATCAAGTTCTGGGCTCACTGCTCTTCTCCTTATGACTAATCAGATAGGTGCTTAAGACTTCATGTATCAACTTCTCAAATTCTGCTGTGTTACCTGCCTCGATGCCGAGGAACTTAAAGAACTCTTCACTTTGATCATCTTCGATATTGAAGATTAATCTCATCTTCCCGTCAGGAAGCATCTCCTCATCAATACTTTTCAAACCTGGTATTTTAGATTTGATCTCACTCATCACAGCACCTTCTTTCTAAGATCCTTTAGATCTGTTCGATACATGTCAGCAGGCGCTGTCCTAGTGACCTTATCAAGTTCTTTCTGCTTAGCATCGACGGACTTGTTGATCTCATCAATCCGCTCACGTGTCAGTGAGTGGATAGGCATAGACGTAAGGTAACCGTAAGTACCATCAACAAGATCAAATCCGATCTTTGCAAGCTCTGCTTCGATGTCAGCACGCTTCCTGCTGTTGATCTGCAGTTCACCGTCAACGATCATCTTGATGAACTTCGCACGGTTCGACAGCACCTGAAGTTCATTGGCGATCTGTGCAAGGAGGTGGGCTTTGCGCTTTTCATAGTATGTGAGGCGGAAGTCGACGAAGTACTTGACAATGTCCTCGGCGCTCTTGAAGACCTTCAGCTTACCGTTCTCATCGAGCGTCGTGATGTTCTCTGAGTCACGGTCCTGGAGCTTGAGTGCATCCTCCAGCTTACCCCGCTTCTGGAGCTCTGCAAGATTTGCACGAGGAAACTTCAGTGTATAGTTCAGATTGCCCGATGAGTTGTCATCATAGGACGCGATTGTCCCCTTCTCGATCAGTGCCTCAAGGTGCGCCTCATACTTCTCATATGTCAGATCAGGTGGGATTTCAGTGATCTCAACAGTCGACGTGTTCTTGATGTTGTAGCAACCCTTGATGAACCAGCCATTAGGATTGTCGGGTGTGCGTGTGAAGCTCCCGGTGAAACCGCGAATCCAGGGCTTGAGCAGCGAGATTTCCTTGCCATCAAGCGCAGCAAGACAGGCATCGATCAAGTCGACGGGATTGCGATTCATGATGTTAGTCGCAAACCCGACTGCAATTCCGGAGCCACCGTTCAGTAGCACAGTTGGAATGACGGGTAGGAAGAAGCGAGGTTCGATCTCCTCACCTTCCTCGTACTGCGGTGTCGTTAGCTCAAAGTCCTTGTAGAGGAGCCGGAAGTTCTCGTTGAACTGGACACCGACGTAACGAGGCGCGCCTGCTTCTGGAGATCTGAGTGAGCCGAACTGACCGATCCCCTTGAAAATAGGCATCGAGTTCTTGAAGTCCTGTGCCATTCCAATGATGGTCGACTCAAGTGATGCATTACCGTGATGGTAGAACGTGGTCGCAGCGACCGTTCCTGCTAACTGGAAGACCTTGAGTGGCTTCTCGTTGCCTGTCTTCCACACCTTGTTCGCAGCATGTGCCACCTTCCGCTGTGTAGGCTTAAAGCCATCGATCACAGACGGGATTGCACGGTTCTCAACAACGTATTTCGCATAGTTGAGATACTCATTGTCGAAGAAGTCACGGATGCTCCGCTTCGGAGTCTCGTTCGGCTGCTCAGACATTCTCTTCAGCCTCCACCTGTGTGCCCATGATCTTTATTTTTCTGATGGCAGGATCGCCACCGAACCATGCATCCAAAGTCTGCTTGAGTGATCCGTCTGCCTCGATGGCAAACATGTTTGGATTCTTGATGATCTCTCGGTATTCTTCATCTTCAAGTGCTGCTAGCCCCTTCTTGTATGCGACGTCCCACTTCGACAGATCCTTTTGCTTCCCCTGCCAGACGATAAAATCATCTGCCGTGTAGAAAGAGAGCGTCTCGCCCTTGCGCTTGGCGACAACCAGTGGAGTCATCACACGACAGACGCGGCCCTGATCGAAGAGCTCTGGCCAGAACCGACCAAAGAAGTTGATGAGTAGACCTGCGATCGAGTCACCATCAGGATCTGCATCTGAGTAGATGAGGATCTTGCCGTACCGGAGCTCCTTGGGCTCCTCACCCATCTTTAGCCCCGTTGCAGCGAGAATATCCTTCACCTCCTGGTTCTGGATGATCTTCGTTGCAGGCATCTCGGTCACATTGACGAACTTTCCACGGAGTGGGAAGGCACCTTGCCGTTGGGGATCACGGTACTTGCGAAATGCAGACGACGCGCTGTCACCCTCAAAGAGGGCCAGTGTGCAGTCGCCACGGCCATACCGTGCCTTGGCATCAATCAGCTTGAGCACCTTGCCCTTTGCGAGGTTCTTGTTGAGCTCACGAAGCTGCTTGCGCTCGTCAGCCAGCGCTTTCTGCTCGGCCCAGTCTAGAATTCTCTGAACAACTTCTGAGGCGAGAACTGCCTTCAAAGTCTTCTCAGAGAGCTCAAATTTAGAGCCGAACTCCTTGGACTCCGTGATCATCTTCTCCTTCGTCTGGGAGGAGAACGCCGGATTGACGATGTCTGCCTGGACAAAGAGGAAGAAGTGATTGCGGAGCTCAGAAGGCTTGAGGTCAAGCTTGTGCTTCTTCTTCACCTTCTCGCGGAGCCAATCAACGATCTGTGCTGCAACGTAGTCGACGTGTGTTCCGCCGTCCTTCGTCTCGACAGCATTGACGAACGAGACCTGTGTGAACGATCCTTCAGACGGTGCGATGCCCAGCTTCCAACGTGGTGCTTCCTCGTAGATGACACCGTCAACGTAGAGCTTGCAGTAGTCTGAGAACTTATCGAACTTGTAGTCCGTGTCGTTGAACTTAACTGTCAGCTTTGGATTGCAGGCTGCAAGATCGATGCACCGTCGACGCATCATCTCCACGTGATCTGCGTCAATACCTTCAAGGCTAAAGCGAGGAAGGTCCGGAACGTAGAAGATCTCTGTGAAATTCTGCTTCCACTTGACGATCTTAGCCTCAGTCCTCTCACGCATGTTGTTCGAGAAAGTCTGCTCGAAGGCATTCTTGCCGTCACAGGTCCGAATGCGGAACTTTGTGGAGAAGATGTTGGTGAGGGTGGAACCCACACCGTTCGTACCGGCGACAAGCCGCTCCTCGTCGTCGTTGAAGTTGGACCCCGCCTTCAGGTTGCTGAAGATCATCTCGGGCACCCACTCATCATATTCAGAATGTTTGACGACCGGGATGCCGCCGTTGTCCCAAACTTTGATCGTGCTTGTCGCAGTATCAACTGTGATCCGAATCTCATTCAACTTGGGATTGCGACGATGCTCATCCACCGAATTGGAGACGATCTCGTCAAAGATCTTTAGGAAAGCAGGGTTGTAGGTCACGCTGCGTTTGACAAGCTTTTCACCGTCAAGTAGGTGGTAGTCCTCCTGGCGTGGCTTGATTGAGCCACAGTACATACCAGGTCGGAGCAGTACGTGCTCGACATCACTAAGCTTGCGATACTTCTCTTCGATGGTCTTCATGGCACTTCTATTATACGACTATATCGTCGATTTACACGGGTGTTACTAGAGACGCGTGATGAATCGAGTGGACACTAGAAGTTGATTTTCTTCCACTAGACACCAGAGCATCACGTCATTGAAATTGCCGAGCGTCACTTCCTCCCGTCCTGTGACAAGACCCTTTGCGCCTGGTGTAATCTTTTTGCGTCCTGACAACTTCTCAAGCATCATCTTGGTCTTCGGTTCCCAATAGCGGTTGTCATAGACTCTAAAGCCGAAAGGTTGCTCAATTCCTTCACAATCCCAAGGTTCAAACATAACAAGCTCGCCTATTTGGATTTTATCATCTATAATATTCATAGCACACATTTCTTGCTGTTAGAAGAACATCAATCATTAAGTTTAGCGCACCAGCTGCATGGAACAAACCAGATGCCATCACATCTTATAATGGCAATATGCATGTTGCCGTGAATAAATCTAATACCGTCCGTTGCAAGGCCAATGTACTCTATCCACGTTTTGCTATCGTCCTTGGGCCAACGAAACGTGATCAAGTCACCGCAATTAATATTGCTCATCTGTCATCTCATCAGGGACGACCTCAGCAAACTCAACGGGCCAACGTGTCTTCGTGCTTCTATTTAAGATGACAAGCATCGGGTCATAGAACTCAGAAGACTCATCAAGACCCCGCGGGACAAGTGCTGTCTCGAGTACAAGCGCAATGTCACCCTGTTTGGCAAATGTGCTGCCTTGTGTCAGCTTAACAAGCATCCCTTTCTTGATGCCTTTAAAATCACCTGTGACTACCTTCTTGTCGATCACGTGCTCTCTCTAGAAGATATAGAAGTATGTGTGATATATGCCCAAACATCAGCCTACGCCACTATATCCGTTTGAACCTGTTACAGTAAGGAAGTTCTTGACCGGAATATTAGTTAATCCTGCGACAACCTGATAGGACGCAGTTCCAAAGGCACCAGAGATAAAGAGTGCAGACGTCCTGAGCTCGCCTGAGAATGAGTCACTACCCGAAAGAGTAATGAAGTTAGCATTCACAGGCTTGAGGCCGTTCTGCGTAAACCCAACAGCAATTGCTGTGGATGCCGTAAAATTTTTGACCGTGATGAAACGTGTGACAGTTGGGAAATTAATTTGATCTACTTCACCAAGTACCACCTGAGAAGCTGTTACAAATGGAACAGCTGAGATCTGGTAAGCAGGAACGTAGCCCTCTCCGAGGACAGGATTATTGAGTGACATTAATGGGCTCCACTTTCATTATAAGTATTCACCCACTATGTATATGTCAGTCTCCTGTTCCTAATCCTGCCCAAAGTGGTAGGATCTGACGATTCTCTTGTTTCTGCTTCTCAACTGCTTCAATCAATCTAAGAACATCGGCGACGTTGCAGTCAAGTGAACGATCGATCCTGTCTCTGCACCGTTCGATCACTTTCTCAATTGGTTCCTTCATCGATCCTCCGCCACATTCCCTGTCCTACATTACAGAAGCACACCTCTTTCCCGCCGATCACAGGAGTGATAGCTGCCTGCGGTGCACAGGAAGCATCACAGCTTTGCTGGAAGATCATGCTTCTTTTGGAACCGTAAAGAATTGCTGTAAAGATAGCTACTGCAACGAGAGATACAAATATAATCTCAATCTTCATGTGTCACCAGATCCCATCCTCGATCTTCCATGTTTGGACCAGGTCCCGATGCACATCTCTGCGCCATTCGCAGACCCGGCAGGGTTTGTCATGCCTGCACTCGTACGTGCCCTCGCCGGGTCGTGATACTAGACAAGGTGCCAGCTGGACTTGCCCTTTGAGGAACTCAATAATGCTGTCAAGCGCTTTGACCTGGTCATCCTGACCCTTGATCAACTTTTCAAGTCGCTTGATCTCTTCATCACGATCGAAGATGTCGTGCCAAGTGGGATCATCGATCTCATCAGTCGGTTTCACCGATTATCTCCGCTACCACCCAGGACACCGCGTTCCGCACGTGACCGGAGCTTCGCCACGTTGCCGGCAGCGACGTCCTCCAGTGTAACACCCAGATCAGATGCCAGCGCTGCGAGGTACCACAGGACGTCACCCAACTCCTTCTTGAGGCCTTCGGAGTCAAGCTTTCCGTCGCGCACCATCTTCTTCACTTTTTCCGCAACCTCACCGGCTTCTCCGGTCAGGCCTAGGGCTGGATAGACGAGACGATACTCGTTCGGATAGATCGCGGTCTTCTTTGCCTCTTCTTGATACTCATTAAATGTCATAGGCATATTATAGACTCACGTACAATTTTTTACAAGCTAGTTGAGTAGTTCTAGTAGGGACTTGTAGCTGACTCGGGAGGAGGAGGATCATGTGGAATGTCGAGGATCTCCTCCCAGTCGAGGATCCAGCCCTTCATCATCTGCTGACCGAGCTCACGTGCCTTCCATGTCCTGTGGTTGCCGTCTGCGATCCATAGACCGTCAGGATACCGGATGACGATAATCTCTTTGTCGGGGTCACTTTTCATTGCCCGCTTGAAGAAAGCTTTAAAATCTGGGTGGTCCGGATCTTGCTCATCATGGTCGAGATTATTATCCTCTAGATCACTGACGGGGATCAGGCGCATCTCATATGTGTTATCTGCGTAGTCGTGTAGATCACCCACTTTCCATGAGCCACGAGCGTCACTGAAGTCTTGTTCGCGCCAAGGCTTGACATTGGTCTCGTCATGCATAATCTTACACCCGTTCTTGACTAACTATCGTCGTCATCCCGCTCAAGCCAGGTATGGTACTCCTTCAGTGT
>JACCDO010144835.1_pt1 | contig 12133 bp, 10 predicted proteins | sample 7446101 | NCBI WGS metagenome assembly JACCDO01 (sample SAMN15323440, study PRJNA562643) | freshwater metagenome | isolation source: river surface water | place: USA:Blue River Watershed | collected 2017-08-16 | reverse complement strand
TGTCAATGTAATGTATTTCACTTAATAGCTTAAGTACTTCATCACACTTGTTACTTAAACTCATCATCGCATTATTGAAGTTTAGTTCTAACGAATTTACTGATTTGACTAACTTATCTTTTCGTTCAGACCATCTAAGATGTTCATATAAGTCTGAGCACGAATGGCAGGGGTGTTTTCTTATTTCTCTTCGAAGTTCCTCAATAGACATTGAACTTCGAGGATCTTTCTCATTTTCAATGGGTTTTCTATAACCTATAGATGTAAGAACTTTGGCAATTTGTTTTCTAGATTCCCTCTTTGAAAAATCCATGGTTCTATTTATGGCAAGTTCTGAGATAACACCTGCAACTGGATCTATCTCATTTAAGTGAAATTTCTTTCCGTCTCCGTTTTCAAGGACAATCCAATAGGAATCTTGCCCTCTTCTTTCTCGCATAATCTTGGTGATGAGACCTGACTGATATTTACCCGCAGTCTTAACCCTTATTACACTTCCTGGATTAAGTTGTCCAGATAAATCAAATCTACTTTGCCTTGTCTTATCTCTTTTAGAAGATTTTTGCTCTCTTTCTAAACGAGTAATATCTTTTACTATTTCATAATAAGAATCAAAGTCACCTTTGTCACAAACAGTATTCTTTGCATAACCTGCGATTGCCTTGCGTTCTTCGTCAATTCTTGATTTCATCTTGAGGTTTGATTTTTCCTGCGAGAACTGAGCAAATGATTTGTTTAACAAAAGTTTTGTTGCGTCAATATTTCTATGTTCAAGCAAATTTAACAACATATTGTAGCGAGGTGTAAAAGTTGAAAGAAGTTCAAAAGTTCTGGATGAAACAAGGTTCAACAAAAATCTGGGTTCTGAATCAGGATGAAAAGCAATTACGGCAGTACCGGATGTATCAATTCCACGTCTTCCAGCTCTACCTGTCAACTGAGTGAATTCTGCTGGTGTTAAATACTCATGGGTGTCCCCATTCCATTTATCCATTCTTTCCAGGACTACTGATTTAGCAGGCATATTTACACCAACAGCTAAAGTTTCGGTTGCAAATACAACTTTCATTAAACCCTTCTGGAAAAGCAGTTCAGTTACTTCCTTTAATTGAGGTATTAGACCTGCGTGATGTGAACCAAAACCTCTTATTGCACAATCAATCCAATCATCAATTCGTAAAGTAGCCCAATCCGATGATGCAATCTCATCAAATCTATTTCGAATTATCTCTTCGATTTCTGTTCTTTCCTCTGGTGATGTCAGTCTTATATTCGATTTCTGCAATAAATCAACCGCCTGTTCGCATCCTTTACGGCTAAATATGAAATAGATTGACGGTAGTAATTTGTTATTCTGTAATAACTCCACAATTTGATTTTTATCTGGAACTTCGGATTTACTATGAGACTTTGTGAAATTGCGTTTGTATAAATTCGAAACCTTATTATTTAATCTTGTCGGATCCTCTATTGATATAAGTGGAATTAATTCTTTAGACGTGGCTATGACTTGAGTCAATGGAACAGGTCTTTTCTCTTCAATAACGAATGTGCAACTACCTCTTACTTTTCTAAGCCAGTCACCAAAATCTTCAACGTTACTTACTGTGGCAGATAATGCAACGATTCTCACTGATTGATTTAGCAGAATCAAAATCTCTTCCCAGACAACGCCTCTTTCTTTATCTGCTAGAAAATGAACTTCATCCATTACCACCACACCAAGATCATGTAATTTGTCTGGATTCTGATAAATCATGTTGCGAAGAACCTCAGTAGTCATAACAACAATTTCAGCATCTCCATTTATGGAGTTATCCCCAGTTAAAAGACCCACTCTTTCTGAACCGAAGCGTTGAACTAATTCGAGAAATTTTTGGTTTGAGAGCGCTTTAATAGGAGTTGTATAAAAGCAACGTTGTTTATTGGTGGTTGTAGCAAAAAGAGCAAATTCTCCAACTAGAGTTTTACCTGATCCAGTTGGAGCTGCTACCAGTACTGAATTACCCTTTATGAATGATTTGATTGCAGTTTCTTGAAACACATCAATGTCAAATGGAATTGTGGCTAGATAGTCACTTATTACTCTGCGATCTTGTTGATCAAGATCTCTATATTTACTTAATTTCTCAGCATAATTTGGCATTAATCACAGACTAATACAGTTAAAGATTTGGGCAACATTTTTGCTGTGAAATCACCAGAGCCTATTGAATCACCATCAGATTGGGCCCTTATTTTGCTGTTAACTCCTTTTACCTCAATACTTTTGACAGGAAATTGACGGAATTCAGGCCTTTGATAATGCTTTCCTGCCAGTAGTAAAAGAAATAGATAAATTAACTTCAATTTATTCACTCTATTGACAAGAATTAAATACAATTCTTCTGCCTCAACATGGGCTTTATTGCTAATTATCATTCCTCCTCCAAAACTTGGAGCATTTGCCAGGATGGCTAGAGAGTATGAATTAGTTTCACAAATAACTGACGATTCAATTTTCACTGTTTCATACGATTTTCCAAGTAGTGCAACAAATGTTGCTAACGTATATTTGGCCCTTCCAAGAAATCTTGGGAGAGATGATGAAATACGATTAACTTTTGCCTCAAAGGCAAAGCAGGAAATAGTTAAACAAAAGTGCTGGCCATCATTGAGTGAAATTGTATTGATCTTCTTGGTTGCAAATCTTTCAATATTTCCAATTAAGACATTGATGTCTTTAGTCATCTTTAGATGATTAGCAAAATCATTTCCAGATCCAGTGGGAAAAACAACAAGAGGAACATTCTTGTGAATTAAATACGAACTGACTTTAGAAACGGTCCCATCTCCCCCACAAACAATTACAATGTCGAAATCTGTGGATAGTATCTTTCCAACTTCATCTAATTCATCAACTGTCGATGCCGACAAATAGTGCACTTGGTGATTGACTAGTAATCGATCTTTTAATCTATGGATATCTTGTCGGCTAAATTTACGACCACTAGTTGGATTAACTACTAGGGCAATTTTCATGAAACTGAATCGATTCTATCTTTCAAAATATTTTTCAACTGATTTTTCAAATATTCAGAGCAATCAATTTTTATATCAGTATCTAATCTTAGGATAATCTCCAGCAAGAATTGAGGCTCAATAAGTTCTATTTCTATTATTAGTTGATCGCCTAAAACTGTATAAGGAATATTCAAATCAAAAATGCTACTCGCATTCCATGAACTTGTGAATATCTTTACTTTTTCACCATGAGTATCAGATTGTCCAATATTAATTTGCAATCCATTTATGGGAATCAAATCAACTTCAATGATTCTATCAAGTCTAAAAGTTCTTTTTTGTTTACTATTATTATCTATAGCAGTCAAGTACTCTTTAGAGTTAAGCGCTGTTATTTCTATAGGAGTAATAGATCTTTCCGAAGTCAAATTCAAATTACTGTCAACATAGTGTATTAAAATCTGTTTCCCTCTTGCAATTGCGTCAGTTAATCTATTTTTTTTATCTCTGTATTCTTCTTGGTGATTTTCATTTACTATATCTTTCTCGATTAGACTAGATAGCTTTAAATCAAGATCTAGAATCTCTTGTTTGTCATTTGAAATCTCCCTAAGATTTCTGACACCCAATAGGAGTAAAACAGCCTCGATTTTGTTCAATTTCAATGGTTTGTTAAAACCTTGACTATCTATTACAGAAATATTTTCATCGTCATATTGAATATCGACCAATTCACCTCCAAATTTACCTGGGCCAACGTAGGTTAAAAGTGATAAATCCTTAATGGCTTCATCTCGAGATAGACCAAATTGATGACAAAAATTGTCAAGAGAAGTGTTTCGATTTAGAATTAGCCAAGGTAACTCGATCAAAAGTCTTGTGATTCTTTCGTTTTTAATCATTGCTCAAAACTTTCATAAAATTCTTGAGATATTCCCTGTAATGACTACGAATCAGATCATTATCGATTGCCACAATTATCGAACTTAAGCGAAGTAGATATTTAGCAAATGATTTTTCATCAAAGAATTTGAATTCAATAGTTTTTTCCCCTATCGCCTTCCCGCCTGTTATGTGAGAAATTAATGATGCATTTTGATTGATCGTGACTCCAACAGTTCTAGTAATTGATTGCCTAGTGTCTTTTTTGATCAGATTCAATTCAATTTCACTCGCAGGAATTATTTCTATCTCTCCAACTACTCTGGATGTTTGGTATGTTTTCCAATTACCTGAAGCAAGGTCATAAGCGTCAAAGTACCAATTATCGCCTTGTCTATAAAGTCTTTTTGGTATAACTCTGCGATTTATTGGTTTATCTTCATCGAATGAGACATACAAATATTTCATAATCGATTTAGAATTTAAGGATTTCAATATTTTTTGGAACCTAGTTAATTCTTCTGAATAAATATTTTCCTTATCCTTAGTTGGTTCAATATTTATGGAACCACCCGTTTTTAAAGTCGCAGATTTTGCTAAGTTTTCAAACTCTGTTCTATGCCAAGTTGTTGAAGCTAAACTAAGAATCGCTCTTTCTGCAGGTGTCCATTCAACAGGTTTAGTGATAAAGGTCTGAGAGTCAACCTGATACCCAAGTTCATCATCAAACAGTGGATCGATTGGAACAGTTTCAATTTTGATTCCAGTGTTTCGTAACTCATCTTTATCGCGTTCAAACATTCTTTCAAAAGCTGTTTCACTTTCACATTCTTCATATCCGTTGACTCTTCGTCTAATTTCATGACGAGGGATGGGTCTATTTGAGTTTATAAGTACAAAAAATAGATTCAATATTCTTTCTGACTTACTTACACTCATTTATAATGCTGCAATCAGTCTGTCGACGCGCTCATCAATATTGTTGAATGGATCTTTGCATGCAATAGAACTTTGTTGTTGGTCGTTAATCTTTAGGTTTACCCAATCAACTGTAAAGTCACGTTTCTTCTCTTGAGCTACCTTTATGAATTTTCCTCTCAATGCAGCACGAGTGGTTTCAGGCGGATATTCCATCGCTTTATTGATGTCATTATTTGTGACAAGCGTTTTTGCCATTCCTGATTTCTCAAGAATGTAAAACAAACCTCTATCTTTTCTAATATTGTGATATGTGAGATCGAGCAGAATCAATCTCGAATCCATATCGTTAAGTTGATGTTTTTCTTTATATGAATTCATGAACTTTCTTTTGATCATCCAGTCTATTTCCATATCAACCAATGAATAATCTTCACTTTCTATTGCATCTAAACTACGTCTCCATAAATCCAAAGCATATTTATAGAATGGTTTTTCCAATATTTCATCTAAACCTGGCATGGATGTGATGATCTTATAAATTTCATTTTGCATCTGAAGAGCGGTAATTTCACGACCAGTTGCGAGTCTAAAGGTATTTTTGAACTTCAAATCACTTGATATTTCTCTAATCGTTTTTATTGGGTTTTCAACTGTGAACCGATCTTTTAACAAGCCCAATTCGGCAGCTCGTAACACCAATTCAGTTATGGCAACTTTCAAAACAGTGGTAGTTTCACTCATGTTGGAATCACCAACAATTATGTGTAATCGTCGGTATTCCTCTGGGTCTGCGTGGGGTTCATCTCTGGTATTTATGATCGGACGAGATCTTGTTGTGGCACTAGATACGGATTCCCACATGTGTTCAGCTCTTTGACTGATTTGGAAGTTGGCACCTTTTGAACTAGAGATCCATTTTCCTGCGCCGCAAAAAATCTGTCTTGTAATAAGAAAAGGAATTATACTTTCTGTGACTTCTTCGAAATTCATTTTCCTGCTCACAGAGAAGTTTTCATGGCAACCATAACTATTTCCAGCGGCGTCCATGTTGTTCTTGAATAGATGAATTTGGCCCTTAATTCCTTCTGCATTTAATCTGATTTCTGCTGAAACCGCTAACTCTTCAACAATCCTGTCTCCTGCTTGATCCTGTTTTATTAGGTCAGAAAGGTTGTCGCATTCGGCAGTTGCGTATTCAGGGTGTGATCCCACATCTAAATAAAGTCTTCCCCCATTGGGAAGGAAAACATTTGAAGATCTACCCCATACGACAACTTTTCTAAATAGATATCTTGCTACTTCATCTGGTGAGAGTCTTCTTTGTCCGTCTACTACACAAGTCACACCATATTCAGTTTCTAAACCCATAATTCTTTTGCTTAACACTTAACTTCACCACACAGACATTCTCTATTGTCCGCCTTTTTGAATGAATCCCTTTACAAATTCTTCGGCATTTTTTTCAAGAACTGCATCAATTTCATCTAGAACGGAATCAATACTTTTAGTATTTGGTTTAGTGAAAGTCACTTCAACATCATTCAGATTATCTAAATTGTCTGAATGACTACCACGAATCTGTTCCATGACTTATGCCTCCTCACACAGTTTAATGAAGGTCTGGATTATTGCGAATAGAATTGACCAAATCTAATGCTGTGTCTGACTGGTTAATCATCTCACTAGTTAATTCTTGTGTTCCTTTGAGTGGATCTGCAGTCGCAATTCTAAAAAGAGGTTGATTTTTATCAATGTCAAAAATCAAGCTATCCCATGAAGCAGCTGCTATGGATTTGGAAAATTTTGAAACAGATTTTCCTCTAAACCACGCTCTAGTGTTTATAGGTGGTTCTGAGACGGCTTCTTGCACGTCAAATGGGTTGAGATATTCTTTGAGTAAGCGGTTTCTTTTTAAAACTTGAGCAATTCCGTCCTCAGAAGTGATTTCGCTGTATTTAATATCGATTGATTTAATTACATCATCATCAATTGTTAATCCATTTTTTTCTTGGTATTTTTCAATCAGGATTAATTTAGCAATCCAATCAATTCTGTCGGCTAGATCTTCCCTTTTGTTTCTTAAACCAGTTATTGCTTGTTCCCAAAAATCCACTACTTGACGAGAATTTTCGTCATAGCCATGCTGGGTCAAAAACAACTTAGTCTTTTCTAAATACCATTCCTGAACATCAATGGCTGAAAACTTGCTTCCGTTATTTAAAATATATAAATTCTTAAAGTCTAAATCTTGAGAGATATCTTTCACTATGCCCACTGGATTTAACAAGTTTACTTCTTCAAAATCTATGAAATCTTGTTCTATCATTGATAGAATTAATGAAGTTGCACCCACTTTTAGAATGTTTGCAAAATCACTCATGTTCGCATCACCAATGATGACGTGTAATCTTCGACTTATCTTTGGGTCTGCGTGGGGTTCATCTCTGGTGTTAATGATTGGTCTTTTCATTGTTGTTTCTAATCCAACGTGCGCTTCAATGTAATCTGCTCTTTGAGATATTTGATATCCAATTTCTTCAGATTTTTGTCCGATGCCAATTCGTCCAGCACCACAATAGATTTGACGAGTAATAAAATGGGGTGTCAATCCTGAAACAATTTTTGAGAAGTCAATAGCTCTTTTCACTTGGTAATTTTCGTGCGTTCCATAACTGGAACCCTTGTTGTCTACGTTATTTTTAAAAATCCTAATTTTGTCCTCAGGAAATTCTTTTGCATCCAGCGCAACTGCCATCCTCATTATTTGCTCACCAGCAAGATCCCATTTAGTTATATCTTTTGGGTTAAGAACTTCCGGAGCAGAGAATTCTGGATGGGCGTGATCAACATAGAACCTCGCACCGTTTGGTAGGACGAGATTTGGAATTACTTGATCCTCGTCGGTTAATTGAGACGCATCTGCATCTGCTCTCGACATGTCAAAACCACGTGCATCTCTCAAGGGGCTCTCAACGTCGTAGTCCCAGCGAATATTTGAATCAGGGAAGACGTGCTTAGCGTAGGCAAGAACTATTCGGTTGGAAAGTGTTATTGGATCAGTATTTTGTGAGCTAGATATTCCATATTCATTCTCTAAACCCATTACCCTTTTAATTGTCAATTGTTAACAATCTCTAGAGATATTGATTAGCAGAACCTATTGTCTCGATAGATCTACCTTGTTCTGATCCATTGTTACTCTGAATCAATGTTCTTAAAAAGACGATTCTCTCACCTTTTTTTCCAGAGATTCTTGCCCAATCATCTGGGTTAGTTGAATTTGGCAGATCTTCATTTTCACGGAATTCTTCTAAACAGGCAGAAATCAAATGCTCAACTCTTATGCCTTTTTTATTGTTAGATAAAAATTCCTTAATTGCGGCTTTTTTTGCTCTGGAAACAATATTCTCAAGCATTGCACCACTAGAAAAATCCTTAAAATACAAGACTTCTTTATCGCCATTAACGTAGGTGACTTCAATGAAACGATTTTGATCACTTTCTGTATACATTTGTTCTACAGCTTTATCAATCATTGTTCTAACAGTTGCTTGCCTATCACCTTTATGAAGTGCTAAATCATCCTCGTTAATCGGTAAATCACTTGTTAAATACTTTGACAGAATTTCTGCCGCACCTTGAGCATTTGGTCTTTGTATTTTGATCTTTACATCTAATCGACCGGGGCGAAGAATGGCCGGATCAATCATGTCTTCCCTATTAGAAGCTCCTATGACAATTACGTTTTCAAGGCCTTCAACGCCATCAATCTCGCTTAAGAGTTGTGGAACTATCGTGTTTTCAACATCACTTGAAACACCACTGCCGCGTGTTTTGAATAGCGAATCCATCTCATCGAAAAATACTATAACGGGAGTTCCTTCATTTGCTTTTTCTCTAGCTCTTTGAAAAATAAGTCTAATATGTCTCTCTGTTTCTCCCACATATTTATTAAGTAACTCTGGACCTTTAATATTTAAGAAATAAGATTTACCATCTTTGTTTCCTGTTTTTTCTGTAACTTTTTTCGCTAGAGAATTTGCCACAGCTTTAGCAATCAAAGTTTTTCCACATCCTGGCGGACCGTAAAGCAAAATACCCTTAGGTGCTTTCAATTGATGTTCGGCGTAAAGATCCTTATGTAGGAATGGAAGTTCAACGGCATCACGAATTTGTTCTATTTGTGCTCCAAGACCACCAATATCTTCGTAATTAACATCTGGAACTTCTTCTAGTACTAATTCTTCAACTTCACTTTTCGGAATCTTTTCATAAACAAATCCACTCTTTGAGTCCAGTAGTAGCGAGTCCCCAGATTTGATATTTACATCTGACAAGGATTCAGCGATTCTCACAACTCTTTCCTCATCTGCCCTACCAATAACTACTGCTCGTAAATTGTTATCTAGAAGATTCTTTAATTTAACAATCTCACCAGCAATTTCAAAACCATGAATTGAAATGATATTTAGAGATTCATTCAAGACTACTTCTCGACCAGAAGATAATTGACTTCTATCAATTTCAGGAGAAATTGTGACTCTCATTTTTTTGCCGTTTATCAATACATCAGCATCATCTTCATGCAAATCTAGAAAGATTCCAAAACCTGAAGGAGGTGCACCAAGTTGCTCAACTTGATCTCGCAGGCTTAATAACTGTAATTTTGCATCTGATAAAAGTGTGGTTAAGTCAGAGTTTTTTTGTTGCAAACCTTCTACAACTTTATTTATTTCTGCTAAAGAGTCATTGGAAGTTACGTCTTGAGACATGTTCCTCCAATAATCTAGATGTTAATTCTATCTTTATTTGACTTCTTCTGCTTCTTCAGACTGTTTGGTGATGTAGTCAGCACCATAGGCACCCTTAGCGGGCTTTTGACGCCGGGCAGGCACCGAAACTCCATCGGCCATTCTTCGGCTGTGAACCAGAAATCCTGTGTGTCCGTTCATTCGATGCTTTGGTCGAACCGCAAGCCCTTGTAAGTGCCATTCGCGATACAAAGTCTCCGACGCAATTGCATCGGTCCAATTATTAGTTTCCTTAAGTGTTTCCACTAATTTAGACATTTGCGTTGTCGTGGCTAAGTAGGAAACAAAGTGACCACCAGGGCGAAGATGTTTATAGACAACATCAATCATGTCCCAAGGATTCAAAAGATCAAGAACAATGCAGTCATATATTTCTTCGCTTGAGAATTCAGAGATATCTGTTAGCACCAGATTCCAATTCTTAGGAATGTAACCTAAGTATCGTTCAACATTTTTACTTGCTACTTTCAAGAATTCTTCTCGAATCTCACACGATGTTAATGATCCTGAATCTCCAATAGTTCTTAAAATGTGCAAAGTTAAGGAACCAGAACCAACTCCTGCTTCCAAAACTTTCGAACCAGGTTTAATATCTCCAAGCTCAACAATTTGTGCAGCATCTTTGGGATAAATTACTGCAGCACCTCGTGGCATACCGACAACAAAATCTTGCAATGCGGGAGTAAAGATTGTGTAAAGCATCCCACTAGAACTAGCTACTACTCCGCCTTCACCTGCTTTAATAATTTCATCGTGATTTATAGACCCATGATTTGTGAAGAATTGCTTTCCTGATTCAAGGGTGACAGTGTGCGATCTGCCTTTTTGGTCTGTGATCGTGACTAAAGCACCAAGAGAAATATTCATATTCACAAAAGTCTACGAAAGAAGACAATTTGTCAGTGTTTGAGCCTATGGTTGACTCATGCCCGAAAAAGAAATGCTTCAACTTTCACCTTCCCGTATCTCTGATTACCAACAATGTCCAGCTTTGTACAAATATCGAGCCATCGACAAATTGGTTGAAAGACCCGGATTAGATGCTCTAAGAGGATCTTTGGTTCATCTTATTTTGGAAAAGATATTCAAAAATCCTCCAACTGATCGTGATTTCTCAAAAGCTGTTTCCTTGACTAAAGAGTGCTGGCAAGAATTAGTAAAGCTTGAACCCGAATTAGTATGTGCTCTTGATGAAAATATAGCTTTCCCGCTAACGGATACTATCGAGATAAAGCAAGATAGATTAGATGTTCTTTTTGAGGAAGTCAAAACACTAATTGCTAATTATTACTCTTTAGAAGATCCCTCAAAGATTCAACCAAAATCAACTGAAGAGCTTATTGAATTTGATGTGTCATCTGATCTGAAAATAAAGGGCTATGTTGATCGAATTGATGAGTCTGCGCAAGGTTGGCTGAGAATTAATGACTATAAGACTGGAAAAAGTCCAAAAGAGAATTTTAGCTCAAAAGCCATGTTTCAGCTTAAATTTTATGCTCTGGTTATTTTTAAATCCACGAACCAAATACCGAAATTATTAAGACTTATTTATTTAAAAGATTCTCAAATACTGACCTACGAACCAAATGAACAAGAGTTGGATCTTACCTTGAAAAAAGTAGAAGCTGTTGCTTCTCAAATTCAGTCTTCAAGAGTGAATAATGATTGGCCTACCAACGTGACAAAATTATGTGACTATTGCTACTTCAAATCAATTTGTCCCGCATTTACTAAATCTTAAATTTCTTGCCATTCTTCAACTAATTCCTTGTGAACTTGGCGAAGATACGAAATATCTATGCCCTTCATTCCATTAAATATTCTCATTCCTCTTCTGGCATCAAGCAATACTCTTTCTGGAACTGCAATAGTTGGCATTCCGGCAGCAAGAGAACTTGAAATACCAGTGTTTGAATCCTCAAACGCTAAGCATTCTAAAACCTCTAAACCAAAACAATCTGCCGCATGTAAGTATGGGTCTGGATGAGGTTTTGTTCTAGGCAAATCATCGGAAGTAACAACGACTTCAAAGTATTTTTCTAATTTAGTGGACTTGAGTAAGGTTTCTGCCAGAAAACGATTAGATGCAGTTACAAGTGCAATTTTTAAGTTTTCTTTAACCGCTTCATCCAAAACTTCTGCCCAACCAGGTTGTAAGACAGGAGGATCATTTGCGAATGAATGAAACATCGCATCAACAATTTCGTCATACATTTTTTTTGCATCTGAGTTAGCTTTTGCCGCCATGTAATCTGCTACAGCTTGAAGAGGACCACCTATGGCCTGGTTTTGATCATCAGTTGTCCAAGTGGAGCCATGGCGTTCCATTACCTCAATCTCTGCTTGCCACCAACGAGTTTCTGTTTCAACTAAAGTTCCATCCATGTCAATCAACAGTGCGCGCACGAATAACGCTCCTAATTCGGACTTTGACCATCAAGCAAAAGCCGGATGTCTTGAAAAGTTTGGCTACCTGAGAGACTACTTTGGATATCACAGATTTCGACGCAGAATGC
>JACCDO012239104.1_pt1 | contig 12134 bp, 17 predicted proteins | sample 7446101 | NCBI WGS metagenome assembly JACCDO01 (sample SAMN15323440, study PRJNA562643) | freshwater metagenome | isolation source: river surface water | place: USA:Blue River Watershed | collected 2017-08-16 | reverse complement strand
CTTAACGGTCATATTAACCTACGTGATGAAGGAGAGAATGTGAATAGAAAGAATAATTCTTATCAAGTTAGATTGTTGATGCAATCAAGTGATGTTAGTGATGATTGTGATACATACTATGATTCTAATACGGGCACAAGAAGGTATACTCACTCATTGTTACTCACTCACTCACTGGCTTACTCACTCACTGGCTTACTAACTAACTCACTCACTCACTTACTCACTCATTCACTGGCTTACTTACATACTCACTCTTTCACTTACTTACTTACTTACTTACTAAGGAAAACGTTGAAGAAATACTTCATCAATCAATGCAATAACAGTGATTTAGTGGGTCATAGTATTAGAAATGATCCAAGTGGACGCATCAACACCCCCCACCGCAGAGCCCGCTCTGCACCACCAAGTCGTTCAAGTATGTCCGATATTCTGAGTAACAATTCTTATTACACTTCACGTGATGATGCGGATGTTGCAACGTCGCCTATTGACAGCAAAGCAAGTCGCAATACCTCCGTGCAACGGATCAAAAAGCAAATAGAATTATATAATAATTTAGTGAATAAAGCGGCGTCTGGTCAGGGGAATGCTGATCCCTATGAGGCAATTACTGATGATATAAAGAAATATGTCGAGTATATTAATGACAGTAGTGATGGCAGTAGTAAACGGGATGAAGGTAAGTATCCCACTCACTCACTCACTCACTCACTCTTACTCACTCACTTAACTACTCACTCACTTACTCACTCACTTACTCACTCATTTAGTGGTGAAAACCCCAATATTTGATCATTCCAACCGTGTAAAATTAGCTGAGAATGCCATCTGTTCCCACTTGAAGGGTCACTTCGGTCAGTTGCATCACATGCTAAAGAAAATTGATAAATCAAACTCTGGAAATGTTAGTTATAGTGAGTTCAAGGCGGCAATAGCTAAAACAGGTGCAATAATCAATGATAATGACTTGCAGTTACTCTATAAGGTACTCACTCACTCACTCACTTACTTACTTGCTTACTCACTTACTTACTTGCTTACTCACTCACTCACTCACTCACTCACCCACTCACTTACTTACTTACTTACTCACTCACTCACTCATATACGTACTCACTCACTCACTCACTCAAGGAGCATGTATATCCAGCTACAACTGCTGCGATGGCAACAACAAATATGGATTATGGTGCATTTTCACTACGTACTGATGTTTCATACTTGAATATTAATGATTTTATAACTAAATTACGAGTGAAAGCAATGGATACATCGTCAGGCTTTAATAGGTGACACTCACTCACTCACCCTACTCACTCACTCACCCTACTCACTCACTCACTTACTCACTCACTCACTCACTTGTTCAGTGTGTTCAACTCCCACGATATCCGGGATATGGAGAGACGTCGTATGTATAAGAACATCCTTCATACTACTAATAAGCATACTGATCCCTTGTTAGTATTCAAGGATATTGCCCAGATGAATGGTCAGCAGCACTGGGTGCATCCAACCCAATTCAAAGAAGGACTCAAGCTATTGAATGTTGATTTATCAGAAGCAGAAGTTGATAAATTAATTACAACATTAGATAGTAACGGAGAAGGTATGCTACTCACCTGCCCACTCACTCACTCACTCACTCACTCACTCACTCACTCACTCACTTACTTACTTACTTACTTACTCACTCACTCATTCTATAGGCAAGATAAATTTACTAAAATTTGATAATTTCCTTCGCGATGACATCGATAAATATGAAAATAATCGCGCGCAATCCCGCGTGCACTCATTGGCTTCCAACTCACGCTACCATCAGTCTTACCAAAGCGATTTGTCGTTGCATCACTCTGCGCAGTCGGAATATTATCCATATAGTAACACGAAGTCAGCGAAGGAAGAGTTTAAGAATTGGATGAAGTTGAAGAACAAACTATGGAATCATCATGATGACATCTTGCAGGTCTACTCACTCACTCGCATACTCACTCGCATACTCACTCACTCACTCACTCACTCACTCACCTACTCACTCACCTACTCACTCACTCACTCACCTACTCACTCACTCACTCACTTACTCACCTACTTACTCACTCACTCACCTACTCACTCTCTCACTCACTTACTTACTTACTCACTCACTTACTCAGGTATTCGCTGCAACGAATGATTCTTCCCGTCCAAAACAGCGCGGTGTTCATGTAGAACAATTAACAAATATTCCAATTCCTGAATTACAATCAAAATTAGCCGCGAGAGGAGTGCTGTTAGGCAGTGATGACGTAGGCTTACTCACTCATCATCTTCAAAATATACCGTTAGATAAACGAGGATATTCGGTTAAGAATGTGAGTGGAAATGATGAGAATACACCACCAGGTATGCTTACTTACTCACTCACTCACTCACTTACTAACTCACTTACTCACTCACTTACTTACTTACTTACTCACTTACTTACTCACTCACTCACGTAGGTACTGTTTCATTAAGTAAATTTGTTGATGTAGTTGGTATACCTATGTGCCAACAGAGTCACAAGGTAGTTCTGACACATCCAAAAGAGGTAGTGAGTGAGAATGGTATCTTCAATGCAACACATCAAGCTTCTTATTCATCGAATAATAATAATAGAACCACTTATCACTTGGATCAAGCTGTTCACCTGCCTGGTATGCTTACTCACTCACTCACTCACTTACTCACTTACTCACTTACTTACTTACTCGCTCACTTACTTACTCACTCACTTACTTACTCACTCACTCACTCATTTACTTACTTACTTACTTACTCACTTACTTACTTACTTACTCACTCACTCATGTAGGTACCATCCATAATCATAGTGAAACTACAAATAATTATCATTATTGGAAGAAAAGATCATCAAATGTTGAATTACCACATACTTATCAACCGTCAAAATTTTGGGAAATGAAACACTCTGGTACATAACCCACTCACTCACTCACTCACTCACTTACTTACTTACTCACTCACTCACTCACTTATGTACTTACTTACTCACTTACTCACTTACTCACGCACTTATTCAGGTGAACCATTAAATCGTTTATGGTCGTATTATAGTCCTATAAAAGATAGTAATCAACGGCATACACCTCCACCATTACCAGTAATGAGTAAACGTGTAAACAATCAGCAATATGTGAGGTAATGACCCACTCACTCACCTACTCACTCACTCACTTAACTACTTACTCACTCACTCTTACTTACTTACTTACTCTCTCCCTCCCTAATAGTGGTGACTGGTACAAGGATGCGCCCTCTTACATTCCTTCTTTCGTGAAATCTGAGGTATATAGTGTTAAAAAAAGTATAAATCATCAACCACCAACAGCTCCACCACTTCCTTCATCACCAAAAATTAAAAGATTAAGAAAAGCATCAAATTCACTTGCAACATCAACCGGATGGAATATATTCAACACTTCGAGTAAGTAATAAAGCAGCACCGAGTGAGTGAGTAAGGTGCATGAGTGAGTGAGTAAGGTGAGTGAGTGAGTGAGTGAGTAAGGTGCATGAGTGAGTAAGGTGAGTGAGTGATGGTGTAGGTAGTCGTTACGCCCTTAAGCATAGTAAATATGTTAACTAACCATGTAAATAATGCTATTTGTGTGCAAAAGAATCCAAAAAAGAATTATTTAATTACAAATTTCATTAGTATCTCCCACTATCTTCTGAGATTGATACTGATCTTGTTTGCACTGCTTATCATCCCCCAAGGAAAAAACAAACAGTTACATCGGAGCAAGGACTTTATTCGCTCGAAGAATTTTTAAATTGTTTTTACATTGAAGAGTTCTTGGATGTTTTGTGCCTAATACTCGTTTCATTCTACATACGCATTCTTCAAGAAGAGGTTCTGCCAGGTCATATTTATAGTGTGCACTATAGTGACTTGAGAGATTATTCATAGCAGCAAAGGTGATTTCGTTATCTGGTCCATGTACTCTCCGCGTTCTTTCTAGACAATCCTTTAAGAGCAACTCGGCCAAGAGAATATTTCCAAGAAAAGTACTATTTTCTGCCAAATCTTTCAATGCAGAGATACTTTCCGGATGGTCAGCTCCTAGTAATTCCTTTCTTTTCATAAGACACTCCATAAATACTGGTTTTGCTTCTGTATATTTCTCGCCTAACATATATGCATGACCCAAATTATTCATTATTGAGAGAACGATTGGATTATCTGCTCCTAATAATACCTTCATCTTCGCTACACAATTTACGAGTATCGGTTCTGCAAGTGTGTGTTTTCCCTGTTTACAGTAGGTATTCGCTAGATTATTCATTGTTTTTAAAGTCTCCGGATGGTCAGCTCCCAGCACTTGCCTTCGCTTTTCCAAGCATTCTAGATTCATAGCTTCTGATAAACTATAATCGCCATGATTGAAGTAGTGCAATGCCAAATTATTCATTACGAGGAGAGTATCAGGATGGTCTACTCCCAATGACATCTTCAGGTCCGTCAAACAGTCTTCTAACGTTTTATTAAGTTCTTGACTTGCTTCTAATAAGGATGACATCACTCCTTCTAAGAATTGATACTGTTGGTATTACTATTGGAATTCTAGTTGGCTTGGTATTGATAAGGATTCTGGAAGAAATTCCGAAGAATTCCAAGCACCAAGTCAGGTAGGCCGGTTCCTGTTTTTGTTTTCAGAAATTAGAATCGTTTTGAGGCTGTTACATACACTATAATGTGATAATACCCTCGCATTCCGCATTCACTATAGCCACCTTCTCAACTATATCTTCTTCGGTATCAAGTTTTAAAGACCTTGCCGGTACCAACTTAACAAAAAAAAATTTGTTCATGTTTGATGATACAGTGATACCTTGATAGAATCAGAGGTTAATTTATCGTCATTGTGATATTATCTAGAATGAAATCCGCGTCTTCCAATGATTCTATTGATCCCACTGAAATGATAGCAAAAATTAATGCTATTTTATCAGAAACACCAAATGGAGAATTTAAAGATCCAACACCATATAATAGCCCAAGGAAAGGTTATATGGATGTAATAAGAGAGACAAGTGTATCACGAGGTAGCTCAACTCATTACTTAATGCCCTAGCTAAAATACTTATTTACTTACTCAGGGGATGAAGGATACCTTAACATGATAGAAGAGTATACTCCTACTCGCTCACATAGTAAACACTCATTCAATCATAATCAAAGTATTAGTGATGAAAGATACCTTGATATGATGGGAGAGTATACTCCTACTCGTTCACATATTCATAATCGAGGTATTGGTGATGAGGGGTATCTTGTTGCAATCAGACAACAATTACAATCTTTAGGTTCACTTTTTTCATTTACTTATTAATCTGATCTTTCATTTACTCAATCTTGATTGTAGATTCAATCAAACATGATTGTGATGTAAGAGAACAAGCATTACAACAAGTTACTAATAAAGTAAGTGAATTAGAAAACTTGTTGCAAGTTAGTAATGAAACAAATAAAGAAAAGGTGTGTATACATATACTCTTCCACTTACTCTTCTATACTTACTCACTCTTACTTACTCACTAGGACTCAATAATAGATGGTTTAAACATTAAAATTGCTGAATTAATAAAATCAAACGACGAAAAAAGTCAGGTAAATAGTACCTTGGAAGCATGTGTAAGTGAGCTAAAAAGTAATATTGAACGCCTGAATGAGAGTTTCACGCTGCATTCCTACAACAACAATGAAGAAAGAGTCAAGTTCGGCGAGCTGTACACTGCGCAATACAATGAAATTAACAAATTGAAAGAAGAAAATAATAAATTACGAGGTATTCACTCACTCACTTACTCACTCACGTACTTACTCACTTACTTACTTACTTACTTGCTTACTCAGGATTATTAGCAGCAACAGAGGACTATCAACAGCTATATGAAGCATCACAACGAGAGAATAATGAGTTAGCAAACGTATTAACTAATGATATTAACCAGAAGAATATGGAAATTGCGGGATTAGAGAGACAGGTTACTCACTCACTCACACACTTACTCACTCACCCACTCACTCACCCACTTACTCACTCACCTACTCACTCACTTAGAATCAAGAGTTAGAAGTCAATAATAGTCGTCTACACAAGAGTTTGTCACATGCAGAGACTTCGCGGCAGGATCTAGATAGTTTGCTAAGTGAAAGTAATAACAGATGCAATAACTTACAGGTGTTTGCTAATCAATTGGGGTTAGATTTGGACAATTATAAGAAGGTATTCGCTCACTCACTCACTCACTCACTCACTCACTTACTCACTCTTACTTACGTACTTACTCACTCACTCACTTACTCACTCATTTCTTAGAATTACGAGGTTCTGTACGAGGCGAGTGAGAGCAACAAGACTCAGTTCACTCAAACCTTGCTTACATTAGACAAAACAATCACTGAAATGAAGAAAGGATATGATAAATACAAGGCAAAATGTGAGGTTTATGACGTTGTTATCTGCAATGTAAGCACGATGATGAGTGATATAAGCGGTGACGATGTAGTTGGGAATACCGAGTTATATCGAGCGGATTTGCGGGCTTTAGGACGGTCATTACAACGAATTATTACCCAAAAATCTTGTGAAAATTGTCCTGAAATGGTGAATATATTGCAGTTTATTGGTAAGTTAATTGAGGAAGTGACTCAGTTTGAGGAAGAAACGAGTAGAGTTGTAACAGAACTCAATAGTAATAAGAATAACCTAGGTACTCACTCACTCACTCACTCACTCATGCACTCACTCACTCTTACTCACTCACTCACTCACTTACTTACTTACTTACTTACTTACTCACTCACTCACTCACTCTTATTTACTTACTCACTCACTCACTCAGTTCTTATCAATAATTTGATAATAAAACTGGAAAACAAGCTGACAAAAGCGAAGGCTTCCATCCACAGCCACCAGGAGAATGTGTTGAACATCAATAAATCACTGAGTGAGTTAGTAAGTTTGAGTGCCGGGTTGATGAGTCAAGCAGGGATTTCGCTTGATGCAAATACAACGGTTACAATGGATGAAACGTTTCATCACGACATAGATCCGTTGGTGGATGATAAAAGTGTGACGTCGAATGTAGATAGTAATATTTCGGATCGTTACACTTTGTATATCTCAACACTAACTATTTATGTCAAACTTCTAGTGCATGAGTTGAATAAAGCATTTTGTGTCGCAGAAGAATACAAGGTTGTCTACTCACTCACTCACTCACTCACTCACTTACTTACTTACTTACTCACTCACTCACTCACTCACTCACTCACTCACTCACTCACTTACTTACTTACTTACTCACTTACTTACTCTCTCACTTACTCACTCACTTACTCACTCACTCACTCACTCACTCACTCACTCACTCACCTACTCACTCACCTACTAGGATAAATTACACTCAAATGAAGAGCGAATGCGTCAATTAACGGATTTGTACGAGCTCCAACTGATCGAAAGCAAGGATTTGCACCAGAAAGAGATTAGTTTGTTGCTGGATAAATACCACAAAGAAGTTGAGTTGATGCAACGCCACATAACTAACGAGGAAACCAAGTGTAAACTCATTGAACAAAATGCCAAGAATATGATTAATCAGTCCATGATTGAGTATGAAAATAGTTATAAAGGTGCACTTACTCACTCACCTTACTCACTCACCTTACTTACTCACCTACTTACTCACTCACTTACTTACTTACTCACCTACTTACTCACTCACCTACTTACTCACTCACCTTACTTACTTACTTACTCACTCACTCACTCACTCACTCACTCACTTACTCACTCACTTACTCACTTACTTACTCACTTACTTACTTATTTGTACAGAGAAAGTGAACAACGTAACGGTAACAATCTCCGAGATGGAGCTGGATCGATCCACTTTATCTGATCACTTGAAGGACCTCATCCTGTGTCTGGAGTCCGTTGCACACTACGCCCTCTTTTTAGAATTTAAAAATTCAGAATTAATTGTAGAAAAAAGGTTTTTATTGCGTTTAGTAAGTGCTTTTGATGATTTAAATCACCGTTTAAATACTATTTCATTAGATATTTATCACGAATCCGGTGACAAGAAGCGGTCCCATCGCCGGTACCAACAACGGTACTCACTCACTCTTACTAACTCACCTACTCACTCACTCACTCACCTACTCACTCACTTAGGTACCTTTCCTTGCGTATAATAACATTATTTATCATTGGAGTTAATAGATTTAATCGTTTATTGCGGCATAAAAATATGGGATATAGCCGTTGCCGCCTATTTATTCCTTCCTTAGAGAATTCATTTAGTAATTTTGATTCAAATTCATGGGTATTACCTAGTTTAAGGGATTTGTTAGATTCGGATGTGAATGATACACGAGGTCATGGTATTGCGAGGTACTTACTCACTCACTCACTCACTTACTCCCTTACTTACTCAGTCACTTGTTAGGGCGGTGTTAGACTCCGCAAGGGGTTCATACTTACTAGCGAATACCGATATATCTATTAATTCTAAAAGTATTCTAGAAAGTTTAGTCAAACCGCCAAGATCGCGCTTTGATGTTCATTCACTTACAGAGACGTCACCCAACGGGAAAAAACGGATAACCAAGGCAAAAGAGGGATTTAGGGATTACTTATATCAATTAAAAACGGATCTATATGGTAATCACTCTTACTCACTCACTTACTCACTCACTCACTCACTCGTGTAACCGATAGGTAACTTACAGACGAATGTAATAACTGTAGCATTGAAAGAACGTACTCAATTGATACAAGAAGTTGAATTATTAGCACAAGATCTCAATGAAAGTAAGGATATCATTGGTCAACAGGTACACTCACTCACTCACCTACTCACTCACTCACCTACTCACTCACTCACTCACTTACTTACTCACTCACAGCATAGTACATTGCAGTCCCAAGAAGAGTTTATAGGACAAGTTCAGAATAATTTGTCTGATCAACAGTTGAAACTAAAAGTGTTGGAGCTGCAATCAGAAGAATATAATGCTGGAATGATGAAAATGATGAGGAAGTATAGGAATAAAGGTACTCACACGCACCCACTCCTTACTTACTTACTCACGCACTTACTCACTTACTTACTTACTTATTAGGGACTAGTTTAAGTATAAGCAGCAGTGATACAACACCATCCAATTCCCCTTTCTCCTCCCAACGGAACTCTCCGACTAATAAATTAGAAATTTCTCCTGTTCTACCCGCAATTGACAGTTATAAACCACTTGATCAAACAGAATTGAATGAATTATACTACGAATGTGGTCGATTAATACAGGAATCAAGAAGTGAAAGATAAGGAGTGAGTGAATAAGTGAATAAGAGTGAGTGAGTGAGTGAGTAAGCATGCGTGAGGGAGTGAGTGAATAATGTATTTATTGAATTTTTGATGTGAATATTGTATTATGTTAAGTATGTTATTATTGCAAACTGTACCAGCTTGTCTTGGCTATCAACCAGATCATCTTCACTTTACAGTAGAAGGTTAACGGAAGTCATTCGATCTATCTTTTGTACCACTCGGAGGTCGGTGTGAGATAGAAATGCTGAAGACAATCCTTGATTTGATGGTTTAACCTTCTTTATACTATTTGATTCTGATAAAAAGAAATTTAACTCATCAAAAAATCAAGGATTGCCATCATCATCTACTACTCACGACCTCCGAGTGGTGCAAAAGGTAGATCGAATGACTATTAGATGAAGTGTTAAACTTAGTGTTTCTTCCAAAGTGTCACCCCACCCAGTACCTGAAACCAGAGCAGCAAAAAAACTTGCTCGTTAAAAAAATATCACGCGCAGGACTCTTGTCTTGTGCTCATTGACTGATCTATAATATCACCGTCAGTGAGTATGATATTGCTGGTATTTCTAGCTGGCTTATTTCTTGTCAACGGGTTTATTACATGCAATACTGGATATGGTCAGCGAGGTTTGTTATATGAAGATGGTATAGCTTGGGTGCATACATGTCCCGCGTCAGATTATTGCTTTGAAGTTGTTACATCAGGTATAGTCTATCATTTGCTCAATTATTTTCTTATTTCTCACACACTTATTGTAATTAACTCGATTATAGATATTGAGATAATGAAGAGTCTGATAGTGTTTCCATGGGATCCATATTTTTATCAATACTATATACGTGGTTGTGGTGGTGATTGGGGAATGCCGCTTGATTATCATCCTTGTAAAGGAAAGCCAATAAGTTGTAGATATTTAGGTAATATAAAAGCTAATATTACTGTACCAGTTGTATTAACTGGAGAAGGTACTACTCAACTCACTCTATCTTACTTTCCCGAAACTTACTCTCTTACTTACTAATTATAGGTGGTACTGAAGAGTTTGACTTAGGATGGACCTGTCATAAAAAGGATTTATGTGTTGATGTTATTCTATCTGGTACTCATTCAACATATAAAATGAGTATATTAGTTACAATTACATCAATAGTAACATCAGTATTCTTATTTTTTATATTTTAATTATTAATAATGTCCATAAAATGTGTATTTAATGCAACTTAATATTTTGTTAGATTTCTTTTTTAGTATTATTTCGTCACACATTTGAGAAGGTGATGGGGTAATGAAGCACATAGCATTCGCTGCAAGTTGCCGAAATATAGGTTCAGCTGCATCATAATTACCTACTCATGTATGAGTGAGTGAGTTAGTAAGTGAATAAGGCAGTGAGTGAGTTAGTGATTACCTAGATCATAGTAAACAGCTGCGAAAATTAATAAGTAAAGAAGTAAGTAAGTAAGTACGCATATAAGCAAATAAATGAGCGACTAACCTGCCATAACATATCTAGCTTTACATTTATCGTCATTATCAGCAAAATCAGAGCTAATAACTTCATTCAACGTACTCATAATTAATGAAAAATCTTTCTTATAAGCAGCTATTTTTGCTCTACTAATTGGAATATCATAGTATTTCTCTTCAATATAATGCAACATCCCACTGGTTACGTGCAGCTGCCTACATATGTTGAACCTCTCCAATTGTAACTGCGTCATAACTTCTTTGTTTTGTTTTTGAAATTTATAGAAAAAAAACAAATGATCAAATGCTTCCAAGGTCTTCTGGTTCACTCCATACTTTTTCTTGGTGATGTTATACAAATCCTGGTATAATTTCTCTTTCGCTTCAAGGTTATCATTACCATAACTTTCACCTAGTTCAGCCATTACAAGTAAAGTACCGTCATGATCTGTTCCTAGTGAATGAGTACATCGTTTCAAGCATTGACTAAATAGATTTTGACTTAATTCTCTATGCTTTCTTTGCTCATGAGTATAATATTTATAATGAACACCTAATCGGCATGTCAATGCAAGTGTATTGGCGTGATTTGGTCCAAACACTCGGTGACTTATCTCAACGGCTTCTTTATGCAATGTTTCAGCTGTTTCTTGCGAGATAATAGAGCGACTAAGACGGGTCCAATAATACGCAGATGTAAGCTTAGATATGTACAACAAGACATTTTCTTCCTTTTCTTCATTTCTTGAAAGTTTTTCTCTGCGTCGTTGAAGTTCATTTAATATCATTACTTCCAACCATTCATTTAGTTTACCTTCAAGGACAGAGACATACTTACTTATTGGAGCAAAAATAGACGATTTAGATTTCTCTTTTTCCTCTGGAATTATAGCATCATCATCGATTAAAAATGCAATTATATCTTCTTTTTTAACACCACCATCATCGTTTAAAAATGCAAGTAACTCATCTTTATTATCCATGTAATAACAATTTTCTATCTCATTTTGATTGATTACAATATTTTGAATGATAGCAGTAATAGTTTCATCACATGTAAAGTTGTAGTTATCAACTTCTAAGTTAGAATAAAAGGAAACCAATCCTTCTTGTGACAATGCTATATCAAATGTGCATTGTGTATTTTTACTCAATAAATATAAATCAAATACACACCAAACACGAGTATAAAACGATTTTAAGTTATCATAAGTATTTGATACTATCACGGCGTGTTTCATCACATTAATTATTGACATAAATGATTCAT
>JACCDO010305434.1_pt1 | contig 12134 bp, 10 predicted proteins | sample 7446101 | NCBI WGS metagenome assembly JACCDO01 (sample SAMN15323440, study PRJNA562643) | freshwater metagenome | isolation source: river surface water | place: USA:Blue River Watershed | collected 2017-08-16 | reverse complement strand
TCCAAGGAGTAATTCCATCCCCAATCTTAAACAAATCTGTATCGGATTCAAGAGCCAATTCTCCATCCGCCAAGACTGGATTCACAGTCGCCCATTCAGAAGCAGTTCCGCGACGGAATTGTAATGTCAAATTGGTTCCATTATATGCCCCAGAAGGTCCTGTATTTCCTGTGTAGCCTACCCCACCTGCGTCAAAAGCAGGGCCAACTGTGTAACTTGAGAAGGGCGTGCCACCGTCAAAGATATAGAATGTATTGTACCCAGTAGGCCCAATATCACCCGTCGCACCAGTCACACCAGTCGCACCAGTTTCACCAGTGTAACCCGTTGCTCCTGTTTCTCCTGTATACCCAGTCGCACCAGTTGGACCTGTCGCCCCTGTAAACCCTGTATTTCCAATTCCACCTGTAAATCCTGTGGAACCAATATCTGCGGCGACCTTCTTGATTCCAACAATGATCGATGGAACATCAGGACCTGGAACACCTGTCACTGTTAGTGCTTGAATATCAGTTGCACCTGCCCCATTTGTTTGTGCGGCAACTTCAATATAATCACCTGCTTGTAAATTAAGAATATACGGGACAATTGGTAAAGAGTCACTTGTATTACTCTTTGTTTCAATACGTCCATTTGTATCTGGCACATCAATCCCATTGACTCGTATCCAAATATACGTAAACACATCCTGTGAAACAGTTGAGTGTAATTGTATTGAATACCAGAATTCATAAATTCCTGCGCGCCCAACTGTAACTTGTGTGGAGGATACCAAAGAAACTTCATCTGTTTGAAGACCAGTATTGTCATATGAAAATATGGTTGGTGTTGCGTTACTTATCGGCTGTGTTGTCATAGAATAATAACTTGCGGCAATATTCACACCTTCTGCGGAGGCACCTGTTGGACCTGTTACACCTGATGGACCTGTGGAACCTGAGTTACCTTGTACTCCAGGTGGTCCTAATGGACCTGTTTGACCCGTTTGACCTGTCGCACCTGTTGGTCCTGTGGATCCTGTGGATCCAGTCGCACCAGAGTTACCTTGTACTCCAGGTGGTCCTAATGGACCTGTTTGACCTGTCGCTCCTGTAAGTCCATTTTGACCGGTTGGTCCAGTTTGACCTGTTGGACCAGTGGGCCCAGTTTGACCTGTCGCTCCAGTTTGACCTGTGGAACCTGTCGCACCTGTCGAACCAGTCATACCGGTTTCCCCAGTAGGTCCTGTTGAACCTGTTTGCCCTGTCGCACCTGTCTCTCCTAATACACCTGCCAATGTTGTATAGTTAATAACACCGGTCGCAGTATCATATATTAAAATATTACTATTATACGCATTTGATGCGATACTGGGGGCAAATACTGTTCCATCATTGGATACACCAAATAATGTTGTTCCACCTGCGAGATTCACAGGAGAAATACCAAGACCTGATTTGAATATAAAATTTGTATTTGCGGTTTCGGAACCAATAATAAATTCATTGGCACTTGCATTACCATATGTTCCAAACATGGTTGTATATTCGTTTGTTACTGCCAAATCAAATACAATATTTCTTGATGAACTTCCAGACGTAAAATGGTAAGCAGTTTGAGTAGAATCTCCTGCGTTGAAATTTTCATTCACTGAAAACCCATCATTGCCTTGTGCGTAAAATCGTTGAGTTCCAATTGCGAATTGACCGTTCACTTCAACATTAACTGTTGAAAGTGTGGTTCCATCGAATGTCAAGTTCGATTCTGCGTTGGCAGAATTACTTGTAATAGCAGTTAATACATACGTAGGTGTAGCATTTGTAATTGTTTCAAATCCTGGACCTGTTGGACCTGTAGCACCCGTCACACCCGTCGCACCCATGGAACCTGTTAGACCTGTAGCACCTGTCGCACCTGAGTTACCTTGTACTCCAGGGGGGCCCAATTGACCGGTTGGACCTGTTTGTCCTGTCGCACCTGTCATACCGGTTGGACCTGTTGGACCTGTCGCACCTGAGTTACCTTGTACTCCAGGTGGCCCCAATTGACCTGTTGGACCTGTTAGACCTGTCGCACCCGTTGGTCCTGTTGGACCTGTTAGACCTGTCGCACCTGTTTGTCCTGTTGGACCTGTCGCACCTGTCATACCGGTTGGCCCAGTCGCACCTGTTTGTCCGGTCGCACCTGTTTGACCTGTCGCACCTGTTTGTCCTGTTGGACCTGTCGCACCTGTCATACCGGTTGGCCCAGTCGCACCTGTTACACCTGTGAACCCAGTCCACCCACGTTCACCTGGAAGACCGAGTGGGCCTGTCGCACCTGTCGCACCAGTTGAACCACTTACACCTGTCGCACCCGTGACTGAGACACCAGTAGGCCCAGTCGTACCTGTTGGTCCTGTCGCCCCAGTCATACCCGTTGGACCCGTTCCAACCGCACCTGTGGCCCCTGTCAACCCTGTCGCACCTGTTTGTCCTGTTGGACCCGTCCATCCTTGTTGTCCTGGCGCACCTAAAGGACCTGTAGGCCCAGTCATACCGGTTGAACCACTTACACCAGTCGCACCTGTTACAGAAGCACCAGTCGCACCTGTCGCTCCAGTTTGTCCTATTGAACCTGTACTACCAGTCGCACCTGTATACCCAGTTGAACCTGTTGGACCATCAATCCCATCCAAATTTACATTGTAGGTTTGTGAACCAAATGTTGATCCTTGAATATTGGTAATTGATCCAATTGTAATGGAACCCGTATTTGAATCATAACTGGAAACCGTACCTTCAAAACTGGAGGATGGGCTGGAAGAATTTACAACCACTACTGAATTTCCTTGGATATACGCAAGTTGAGTTCCAACTGTAAATGTTACAGAACCTCCTTGTGTAGGTGTCAAATTGGCAGATCCAGATGTATTATAACGATCTCCTGGGGCACCAGATGGACCGGTAGATCCTGTTGGACCTGTCGCACCAGTCGCCCCTGTTGGACCATCAATCCCATCCAAATTTACATTGTAGGTTTGTGAACCAAATGTTGATCCTTGAATATTGGTAATTGAACCGATTGTAATTGAACCCGTATTTGAATCATAACTGGAAACTGTACCTTCAAAACTGGACGAGGGACTGCTAGAATTAACAACGATGACGGAATTTCCTTGGATATACGCAAGTTGAGTTCCAACTGTAAATGTTACAGAACCTCCTTGTGTAGGTGTCAAATTGGCAGATCCAGATGTATTATAACGGTCTCCAGGTGCCCCTGATGGACCTGTCGCACCAGTTTCCCCTGTAGGCCCTGTAGCTCCTGTGGCCCCTGTGGCTCCTGTCTGACCTGTAGGGCCTGTACCACCTGTCGCACCCGTAGTACCAGAAGGTCCAGTTGAACCTGTACTACCCGTTACACCTGTTGCACCAGAGTTACCTTGTACTCCTGGAGGCCCTAATTGACCGGTTGGCCCTGTCATACCGGTTGGACCAGTTGGACCTGTTTGTCCTGTCTGTCCTGTCGCACCAGAGTTACCTTGTACTCCAGGTGGTCCTAATGGACCCGTTTGCCCTGTTGGACCAGTCTGTCCTGTCGCACCCGTATCACCTTTTTGTCCTGGTGCGCCCATCGGTCCAGATGGTCCAGTTGTTCCAGTAGAACCTGTATCACCAGTTGAACCCGTTTCACCTGTGGGACCCGTTTCACCTGTGGGACCCGTTTCACCTGTGGGACCCGTTGACCCTGTGGGACCTGTATCACCAGTTGGACCTGTTTCTCCAGTCGCACCTGTTGTTCCAGTATATCCTGTTGACCCTGTGTATCCTGTATCACCAGTTGGACCTTTTTCTCCAGTGTACCCTGTTGGCCCTGTTGGCCCTATTGCCCCTGTAACACCTGTATCTCCAGTATGACCTGTGGATCCTGTTCCACCTCCTGGAGGACCTGTGGGACCCGTACCACCCGTACCACCCCCTGGAGGACCTGTAGGACCCGTATCACCCGTACCACCCCCTGGAGGACCTGTAGGACCCGTACCACCCGTACCACCCCCTGGAGGACCTGTTGCACCAGTAAATCCAGTCGCACCTGTATTCGTTGCGTTACCTGGAATACCTTGTGGCCCAGTTGGACCTGTGAACCCAGTTACACCTGGTGGTCCAGTTGGTCCAAAAGGATCTACATATGAATTTGGTTCACAACATCCTGAAAGGATCTTATATTGTCGTAATAATGTAAGCTCACTCGAATCCATGTGTCGAGTCTCCTGTTTGGAAAGGTAGATTCTATGAAGTCTTTTTGGACCTCATAGAATCTTTGTATTCCGGGGAACCAGTCCGCGTGTTTAATTAATTTCCAAGGGGCGTCTATTGGTATCAGGGGCAATTGTACTCTGATTGAAGATTGACACAGGAACTTGGGGATTAGGTGGTTCAGATCGGAGCTGGAGATTGGCGTTACGTAAGCTCTGGCCGACTGTATTGACACCAATCAAGGCACCTGCGCTCAAGAAGTTCTTACCCTTCAATGATCCAGGTCCCATTGGGTTCTGTTCCGCCCATACGGAGTTTTGATCCTTCGGAAGAAGTTCAGAAGGAGTGAGTTGGTCGCGAGGGTAGCATCCTGCGGGAGCTCCTGCGGAACCAAAGTTGGCAGGGCCTTCACCGATATCAGCAAATCCTTCAGGGGCAGGGAAAGCACTTGCCTTCAAGTCAGATCCAGCGGCGTGTTGATTGCCAACATCATTGGCAAAATTTACACTTCCAGGGTTGGCCATTTGACCGGGGCCCGCATTTCCATTGGAGACGGCATCAGGAGATCCAGAAGTGAATCCAGAGACACATACGCCATCCACCATGGTCTGTCCTGCGGGACATCCATCTTCACCCATTCCAGCGTCTTCCATATCAGCAAAGCTTTGCTTCGATCGTAAGAGTCCAAAGAATGTAGGGTCAACCAAATAGACAAGGGCTCCCAAAACTACCACAACTAACAAACCGGTGATCATGTTGTTGCTACCAGCCATTGATGCTTCTGTAATAGTGCGAGTGTATATTTTTCGGAAAACATCCATGGAAAAAGTTTACATGTCGTCCTCTGTTTGTTCCGCCTCTGTCTGGGCCTCTTCCTCGTCCTCCTCAGGATACACTCCAAACCGTTCCTCAAACCGTTGGGCGATTCGTTCCGCTCGGTAGCGGGCCAACTTGGCACGAATACGAGCTTCACGAACCCGTTTGCGATACTTTTCCCGTTGCGCCAAAAACTCTTCATCAAGTCGGAGAGCGGGAATGTCCGAATAGGGCAACATGCTCTCTGGGATCTCCTGGAGCCAGTCCGCACGAACCGTTGTAGAAGGAGTGGTATGAATTAACCGGGTACTTCCCTCTTGGTAAGTCGGGGCGAATTCGGGCCCTTGAAGTTCTGGTATCAACGCATCATCTGTCATATCTTCATCAGATATCAACCGGGATTGTTTCGGTTGTTTGAGTTTATAACAAGGCGCCCAACAAATTGTGTATTTTCCACCTACAATATGGACCATTGTCGGAATCCATAGGAGTTGCCAATCAAATTCCTCTTCACCAGGCCCTAATGATGCGATATGTGCCTCTTCATCAATACGATGTTGAAGCCCATTTCGGAATGCCTCCAATGTCGGACACTTTTGAAACCATTTCCCACATTCTTTCGTAAATACGTCATAGACTTGTTGAACGGTCTTGTCATCCAAACATTCACTCGGAAGAGTCCGGAAGATTTGTTTTTCTTCCTCATCATCCATTATTTCACCATCTTCTTGCTCGGAAGGCAGTTGCTTTCCAAGAATTCCACATTGTATAGTTGTAGTTCCATTATGCTTACACCATTTATGGCGAAATCTATATTCCCATTGTCCCGATTGTGTTTTTTCTTTTTGAAATGTTTCTTCAAAAAAACGGGATTGTGTCGATGTCATAGTTCTACTGCGTGGAATACACATCTGTTTAAATCCTCAGAACGCACAGAACCATGTCGGCTCCCGCGACACCGCCATCATTGCCACTACCACCGCCACCACCCCCACCACAAAAACCGGACTTTCTTCAAAAATGGATTCAAAAACTCGCTCAAATGATTCAAACCGATGAAAACAAAAAACTCTTACAAATGTACTTTATTGACCCTCTTATCAATCACATCTTAGAACGTATCTTCCCATACATTGTCATCATGTGTGTATTATTTGTGATTCTTACAATTATGATTACACTTACTCTCTTACTTGTCTTTACAAGACTTCCCGCTGCGTTGGGTGTAGGTATCACAAGATAAACGTGCGGTGCTACTTTCCAACAGGTTTCTTGGTTCTTGAAGAGAGAATGGCAGGTGTCCCACCCCCCAATCAACAAACTGAGTTGCCAACCCTTGTTCGCAATTTCGTCCATTACGACAACCTTGCGAGCAATTATTCCAAACAAGCAACCGGTGCGAGACATTTGCGAAATGAATATGAAAGTAAAATTATTCATGCCTTGCGTGCCAACAATATGGAAAATGCGATCATTCAAGTCTCTGGCGCAAGACTCCAATGCTCGGAAGAAAAATCCGCCCCATCCCTCACACTTCCTCGTCTCCAACAATACTTGGATCGGTATTACGCACAGAAAGGAACCGGTGTCAATGAAACGGAGGCAATCCTCCGGTTTATTCGTCTCCAGAAAGCCAATGATACACAAACCACTGCGTGTTTGAAGAAGATTGTTATCCCCGCAAATATCCCCGCACCTCCTTCTGGACCCATCAACGGAGGAGGGTTAAAGCAAATCCAATAAGAATAGGTAGAAGGAACACATAGTATTCCAAATAGGTATCGATGTTGAATAAATTGTATAAGACGCGACGGAATCCGGCTCATACGATCTCTGTCGCACGAGCAAAGGTCCAACTCAATGAAACGTATAAAACCTGGGCGGCAGGTCTTCCTGACAATCATGTGGAAGCATTTGTCGAACAAGGCTTGGAACCATTTCTAAAACGTCATGGGTATCATCCTGGGTATGTCACCCAAACGATTGCGAAAGCGTGTAAAGAATGGGCCTTCGCCCATGTACGCATACGACGAAATGGCCCTGACTGTTATGATCGTTTCTTTATAAAGACGGCCAATACCGGTGGCGAGGAGGAGTTTGACTGGTACACGCTCAAGATTCCATTTGAAGAGTGGGAAACACTTGCGGATGCGTGGTGGGCGCCCGAGTTTTTGGATGATTCCGAAGCAGGATACGCACAAACAATTGATCTCGCACAATTTGCGTGGCAAATGATTCATCTAGAATCAAGCTCCAGTCATCTTCATTGGAAAGCCAAGATTGAAGGATACGAACAAGACGATGATTATCATCCAGGTTCAGCGCCCCAAGCAACGGAGGATACGAGCGCGTATGGAGGTGATCGTCGGACTTTGTAAGGCCGTTTCAATCGCAGCGGCTACAACTTCAGATGGTTGTTGTTGAGGAAGATTCGTGCGAAAGTCTCGGCAATCTGTATGGTAGTTGGGGTTGTATCGCACATGGTCGCCTTCTTGAATAGGAAGATACTCACAACCTGATTGATGATTCAATAGGATCATAGGTGTTCCAAACTCTTTTAAAAATCGATACCGAGACACGAAATCACCATTATAGACTTGTATCTTCGCCCAGTTACTATAATACTCTTCACATATATAGGCGTGTAAGACTCGCATATATATGTGTCTTTTTTGACTTGTTTAGGCCACGGGTTTATTCACTCCAGGCAGACTTGCTGAAGGGCAAAATTCCAATATTATCTGCCTCTCCACGATAGTAACTCACCTTCTTCTCAAAATCCAATCCACCAGGTGTCAATGGGGCTGCGTCTCCTGCGGCCACACCTGTCGCATCATGATCCTTTTGTGCGGGCTTTGCACCATAACAATTGACACCGAATCGCAATTCAGGATTGTCAAAATATCCTCCATTCAATCCTGGACGACCACATGCCCCACGCTGTTCTGGAGGCCCTTGTTGTAATTGTTCCCATGTATTGGTTTGTGTCGGATAGACTGCCATTTGTCCCTTCACCCATCCGTAATTACACCAATCAGCGCCCTTTGCATAGGCCTCCTTCACTTGTTCGTAGGATGCCAATTCAGCTCCAAGAGCCTTACAAAGAGGTTCTGCGTCATAGTATGTAAATGTATTCTTACTTACATTGAATACTTCTTGGCGTCCGGGTAAGATCTTTTCTACCAATCGTTTTTCATGAACGGTATCGTCTTGTGGAGCCTCGGGCTTCTTGGTAACATCCTCCTTCTGTTCGTCCTCGGGTGTAGGAGATTTGGCCGCCCCAAACATTTGCCGAATCGATTCATACAATACATCGAATCCATGTGTAATCTGTTTCCAGAAGACTGCCATGAAGGAAACCACAATAATAAATCCAACAATCAAAATGATTTGAGCGGTACTGGGGCCTTCTGAAACAATGGACGAGGCTGTATTGACTGCGGTGTTGGCAACCGTATTGGCAGCGTTTGTCACAGTATTGACTGCCGTATTGGCGGCATTGGCAACCGTATTGACCGCCGTATTCGCTGCGTTCATGGCATTTCCAAACATGCCATTATTTTTTCTGTTAAGCGCACCAACATTGAATAATGAAGCTGCGGGAGCCGGAGATCGTAACGAGTTCATCTACCTGTTCCTTTCTTATTCTTGTAGGAGAATCTGTGGTAATGTGCGGCGGATTTGTTCCTGAAATGACAATACGCTCACATCTGGGTACTGTTTTCCATTCTGTTCTGTTCGTCCTGGAAAGGCAATTCCATATCCATATCGTCTTGGTGGTCCTTCAATCATCGCTGTTTCATATGTATAGGATAGTATTTGACATCCAATTGGCTTTCGTTCAAATCCAACACATTGAATACATTTGGTCGCCTTTTGTAACACCTTACATATCGTAAATGAATCCCCATAGGAAACCAATTGCGTCGTCGATGTATGTTCTCCACGTAGAATTGCGTCGGCGATTTGTTCTGAACCTTCTTTAATTCCATCATAATGACCGTCGCGCGAAAATAAAAATGGGGTAGGTGTATTATACATGGCGACGCTTGGAATTCCCAATTGATGAAGATAGTCCAAACAGATTGTCCCAGAATGCGAACATCCTATCACAAGTACAAGATCAGTGGGGGTCACAATTCGTGAAAGAAGCAATTTATCCAACGCAATATGTAATGGAATCTGTGGGATTGTCACCGGTAATTCAAGTTTCTTTTCTTGTGCCCCGTGTGTTAAATAGACACGATGGGCTTGAATGGAACCGAATGTATGAAGAAGAGTCCATGTGGTTCCTTCATACTTCATATCCAAACATGTTGTCGTAATTCGGTCACACTTATTTGCTGCGACAAGAGCAGTTTGAAGACACAATTTCGCAATGCTTCCAACAGGCATACATTCATTCGTCTGAAACTTTGCGTCCCCCTCTTCAATTGATTTACCACACCACTGTGGATAGGCACTCAAAGCCTGTCGGGTCTTCCACCAGGGCGTATTACTGAGTACTTGCGAGTAGTCTGCCGCCAAGGCGCCCCCCATCCAGTTTGGATCTAAAATCACAATGGTTGTCGGTTCAACCCCTCGCTGAAGTAATTCACACACAAGAATTTGTCCTGCGATCCCAAACCCTACAATCGCATGTTGATAGAGTGTCATTGATTCTATTCTGTATTGGAATACATAATAGAATCAGTTTATAAAGACATTGTGCTATTTAAAAACCGTCTTCGACAGTTCGGTTTCCTCCGCGCTTGTTGATAAAGTCGCGTTGGGCGGGTGTGGTACATACACATCCCATATCCGAGGCATAACTTGCTCCACAACATTCTGGCTTGGCTTGATTATCCTTAAACATAAACAAGTTATCCATGCCGAGTGTGAAGGCGGGGTAGTTTCCTTCCACGGGTTCGTTCGGGTGGTTGTAGCGCCATGAACTGACACCATTTCCAGTTGTCAAACGAACTTCATCAAAAGGGCCCATGGGCTTTCCATTCACTTCCCCTGCGTTTTCCAAGAAATAGGAGGTAAATCCTTCACTGGAGACGCGTCCCTGGAAGCCGTAAAACGCCAAAAGATTCGCAATGAGTAAAAGGACTAAGCCAGTAATCAATACACCTGTGCGCATTTCTGTCTAGGTTCTATACTTTTTACTCAACCACGTGGAAAGCATTTCATAGGTTTCATGAATACGACTCGCCCCCACTTCCGTGAAATCTCGTACAAGAACGGGATATGTCCCGCTTTGTATCAAAAACATTTCATTCTCCGTCACAAGAAATACTCCTTCCAGCATTGTTGTTCCATGTGGTGATGACGATATCCCTTTGCCACACGTCCAAAACTTGTCCGAAATCCATTTCCACACTCCGTCGGAGCACCATTCGGGGCGTTCTGGCGCAGTCAGCACCGGAATCACACCCTTATAGATACCTTTTACAACAGTTGGTAGTTGTTGTCTTGAACGGACTTTGTCACCAATTCTTATAGTGTGAATGGGAACGGGAACTCCATCCTCATTCCATACAGTTGTCTCTGGACTCACAAGAGGAACCGCTGTTGGTTGAGGAACTTGTGAAAAACTGGCTTGGTTTAGAACCATATCGACCATTTCAATCCACGCACGACGGCCTTCTGGTGTATCCACCTCTTCCCAATCTCCCACAAGTAATGTTCGTCCAGTTTCATTCACAATCGGAACTTCATGTTGGCTTGTATTGAGGCAAATCAGGCGCGGGAGACGTTCAGACCCGAGAGATGCTGCGTCTGGGTGCTTCTCCGCAAGAATCCATTCCCCCTTCCATAATACACGATGACTTCCACTCATTTTCACACCTTGAATCGATACCAATGGCGTTGTCTCGGCATCTGCTTCCAACACACCTTCTACAAGGTTTGGTTTGGCCTCATCTTGACTTTGTAATCGATCTCCACATTGAATGGATCCTAACGGTTTCACAGACCCATCTTCCATTCGTACCTTTGCGTCAGGATCCACACAAAACGGTCCTGCCAATCCTGCCGTTCCAATCCCAACCGATGCCATCACGGCAATCACCCCCAAAATCGCTGGAATTGTAGGAAGCAATACAAAGAAGAGAAGAATAATCATGGAAATCAAGATAATGATAAACACCTTAATCACAAAAAATACAAATTCAATCATATTCTGGAAGAGTGCGTTGGCCGATAAACCCATGTAGACAATACTGAAGACAACCGCCTGAATGCGCCCCATAGCAAATACCAAATGTTGCCAGGTTTTTCGCATCATGATGGCAATCACATTATATTTTTGTGCTTGTCCTCCCAAATAGGTTTGGAAGATGTTTTTCGCGCGCGCCAACATCGCACGAACACCATTGAGAGGTGTCTGAAGCATCTTCATTGAATCAATTTGTTTTCCCATAACACCATACAAGGGTGCGAAGGCAGTTCGCAAGGCATTGTTGGCAACATCTGACATACAAAACTTGAAATTACTTTGTGCGTATTCAACCCCAGACATGGAAACATCGTTGGGTTTCAGCAAGGCTGCCGCAATCATCACTGGAACTTCACATCGTCGTGTATCCCAGTCACGTCGGATTCCTTCTAAATCTGCGTTGACGATAAGTACTGCAAACAGTCCAGTTAAGACCAGTGTTGTCAATACTGCCGAACCAAGGCCCGCCATCCTGTTGTGGGGTCTATGTTATTTCTACTTCCATGTGGACTCATTACGATTGTTTGTTGGTCGGGTTTCGTACAGAACGTGTAGGAAGTTCCATATCTGGTGAATGAACTTCACACATATCACGCAGTATTGTTCCATCCATACATTCCAATGTCGCTGTTTGTTGAATGACAAACGTACAAAGAGTCATGGTCTTGCTTTGAACTGGAAAGAGATGTCCTGCGCGAACCCATTGTTCTCCTCTCCACATAAGTTGACTGGGTGTCACATAATATCCATTGGGAAGATGGCATACTTCATGGACCGTTCGTCGTCCAACACCTACGATGGTTCCAAATGATGTACGCTCTCCCAATGTGAGGTCGGCAGCGCGTCGTTCCGTTCCATCTGTCATGCGTATCTGGAGTTCACCATCCAAGGCAGGTTGA
>JACCDO011490870.1_pt1 | contig 12136 bp, 8 predicted proteins | sample 7446101 | NCBI WGS metagenome assembly JACCDO01 (sample SAMN15323440, study PRJNA562643) | freshwater metagenome | isolation source: river surface water | place: USA:Blue River Watershed | collected 2017-08-16 | reverse complement strand
CGTGGACTCTCGAAACGTGATGAGCCGGACGCGAGCGGGTCGTGCCCGAGTCGTGACGCTGACGTCGTCGCGCTGAGGTCAGAGGGTCGCTAAGAGTTTCGGAAGCGCTGGGTGCTGGAGCCCGGTGCGTCACTGCACAGGAGAAGGAACGCGATGAATGTCACGGTGGTAGGAACGGGATACGTGGGGCTGGTGGTTGGTGCCTGCCTCGCCGAGACCGGAAACAATGTGGTCTGCGCCGATGTCGATGCCGGCAAGATCGACGGGTTGAACCGGGATGTCCTGCCCATCTACGAGCCGGGGCTCGAGGAGTACGTCTCGCGCAACCGGATTGCGGGGCGCCTGACGTTCACGACCGACGTCGCCGCGGCCATTGCGACCGCCGAGGTGATCTTCATCGCGGTCGGGACCCCGCCGGATGAGGATGGGTCGGCGGACCTCAAGCACGTACTCGCGGTCGCCGAGCAGATCGGGCGCCACGCCGCCCGTGAGGTCGTGGTGGTGACCAAGTCGACCGTCCCGGTGGGCACTGCGGGGAAGGTGGCGGCGGCGATCCGTCCGCACGTGCGTGTCCCGTTCCACATGTGCTCGAACCCCGAGTTCCTGAAGGAAGGGGCGGCCGTCGACGACTTCATGAAGCCCGACCGGGTCGTCGTCGGCGTCGCGTCGGACGTCGCGCGCGAGCGGATGGGTGAGCTCTACGCGCCGTTCGTCCGTACGGGGAAGCCCATCATCTTCATGGATATCGCCTCTGCGGAGATGACGAAGTACGCGGCGAACGCGATGCTCGCCACGCGCATCTCGTTCATGAACGAGGTGGCGAATCTCTGTGAGAAAGTGGGCGCGAATGTGGATCTGGTCCGGAAGGGGATCGGCAGTGATTCGCGCATTGGGCCGTCGTTCCTCTTCCCGGGGCCCGGCTACGGCGGCTCGTGCTTCCCGAAGGACGTGAAGGCGCTCCTCCGGACGTCGGAGGAGCAGGGGGCGCCGATGGGGATCCTGCGCGCCGTGGAGGACGCGAACGACCGGCAGAAGCATCGGCTCTTCGCGAAGCTGCGGGAGGTGCTCGGGGACGGGCTGGCCGGGGCGCGCATCGCGGTCTGGGGGCTCGCCTTCAAGGCGAACACGGACGACATGCGCGAGTCCCCGGCGTTGGTCCTCGTCGAGGAGCTGCTGGCGGCTGGCGCGACCGTCGTGGCGCACGACCCGGCCGCGATGCACGAGGCACAGCGGCGCATCGGCGGGCGCATCGCCTACGCGCCGTCCGGGTACGCCGCCGCCGACGGCGCGGATGCGCTGGTGATCGTGACCGACTGGAACGAGTACCGGTTTCCCGACTTCGCGCGTCTCAAGGCGGCGCTCCGCGCCCCGGTGCTGATCGACGGCCGGAATCTCTACGACCCGGCCAAGCTGCGCGGGCTGGGCTTCGTCTATCGGTCGGTGGGTCGGGGCCACGAGTGAGGGTCCTGATCACCGGGGTCGCCGGCTTCCTCGGGTCGCACCTCGCCGACCGCTTCCTGCGAGACGGCCACGAGGTCGTCGGGCTCGACAATTTTCTCACCGGGAGTGCGGACAACATCGCGCACCTGATGGGGCATGAGCGCTTCTCGTTCCTCCGGCACAACATCTCGGAGTACACCTACGTCGCCGGCCCCCTCGATGGCGTGCTCCATTTCGCCTCCCCGGCGAGCCCGGTCGATTATCTCGAGCTCCCCATCCAGACGCTGAAGGTCGGCTCCCTCGGCACGCACAACGCCCTTGGAGTCGCGCTCGCGAAAGGCGCGCGGTTCCTCCTCGCCTCCACCTCCGAGGTGTACGGCGATCCGCTCGTCCATCCGCAGCCCGAGTCGTACTGGGGGAACGTGAACCCCATCGGGCCGCGCGGTTGCTACGACGAGGCGAAGCGCTTCGCCGAGGCGATGACGATGGCCTATCATCGGGCGCAGGGCGTCGACACCCGGATCGTCCGGATCTTCAACACCTACGGCCCCCGGATGCGGCCGAGCGACGGGCGCGTCGTCTCGAACTTCATCATGCAGGCGCTGCGCGGCGAGGCACTCACCGTCTACGGCGACGGGTCGCAGACCCGCTCCTTCTGCTACGTCTCCGACGAGGTCGAGGGGATCTATCGGCTCTTCCACAGCGGCGAGACGCAGCCCGTGAACATCGGGAACCCCGACGAGTTCACCGTCCGCCAGCTCGCGGAGCTCGTGATCGAGATGACCGGATCCTCCTCGGCGATCACGGCGCTCCCGCTCCCCGCGGACGATCCGAAGGTCCGGCAGCCCGACATCACGCGGGCCCGGTCCGTCCTCGGCTGGGCCCCCGCCGTCCCCCTCCGGGAGGGCCTTCGGGCCACGATTGATTACTTTCGAGGGCTCCCAGGCTCCGCTCGCCTGCAACCCCCGACCTGATGCCCGCCCCGTCGTCCGTCACTCCGCTGGATTCCCGCCTGCCCGGCGCCGCTTGGCGGCCGAGCCCGGTCCGGTCCGCCGCTACCGCGGCGCGGCACGGGGGGCAGTGGCGTGTCAGGGTGTGTCTCGCCCTCGTCGCCGTGGTCGTCTCGGCCTGCTTCCGGCCGTTCAACGTCCGGGACTACCCCACCTCGGTCGCGCTCTTCGAGGCGGGAATGGCCAAGTTCGAGGCGAAGAAGTTCGGCGATGCCGCGTCCGCATTCGAGCGACTCACCCTCGACCTCCCGGCCCGCGACACCCTCCTCCCCAAGGCGCAGTGGTACCTCGGGCTCGCGCGCCTGAAGCGGAGCGAGCGGCTCCTCGCGGCGCAGGCGTTCATCAAGCTCAGCGAGACCTTCCCCGACGATTCGCTCGCGGACGACGCGCTCCTCAAGTCGGGGCAGGTCTACGTGGATCTGTGGAAGACGCCGTCGCTCGATCCGCAGTACGGCCTGCTCGCGCAGTCGCAGTTCCGGCTGCTGGTCGGCGTCTACCCGGATTCGCCGCTCGCCGACTCGGGGACGAAGGCGCTGAAGGACCTCGATGAGCGTTTCGCGTCGAAGGACTACGACACGGGGATGCACTACCTCCGGCGGAAGGCGTTCGACTCGGCCATCCTGTATTTCAAGGACGTGGTGAAGAATTGGCCGGAGTCGGAGCGCGCCAAGCAGGCGATGTTGCGGATGGTCGAGATCTACCGACTGCCCTTCATGAATTACGACGACGACGCGCGCGAGGTCTGTCAGGCGCTTCTTGGGGCGTATCCGGAGGACACCGGGGTGCTCGCCGCCTGCAAGATCGACCCTGCGGACTCGACGGCGACGGCCGGGCGTCGGCCCCCGGCCCTCCGCTGACCGACGGATGACCGCCCCGCGGCGCCTCGCGCTGCTCGGGGGGAGCTTCGACCCACCCCATCTGGGCCACCTGCACCTGGCGTACCAGGCGCTCGAGCAGCTTGGCTGCGACGAGGTCCGATTCATCCCGACGCACCACCAGCCCCTGAAGGGGACCTCGGCCCTCTCAGCGCCCGCCCATCGGCTGACGATGGTCCGCCTGATGGTGGAGGGGCTTCCCGGGATGCGGGTCGATCCCATTGAGATGGAACGGGGCGGGTTATCTTTCGCGGTCGACACGGTGCGGGCCCTCCGGGCGGCCGAACCGGGCGTGGAGCTCTGTCTCCTCCTCGGCGCGGATGCCGCGGCGACGCTGCATCGGTGGCGTGAGCCGGCGGTGCTGGCGTCGCTCTGTCGGATCATCGTCTGTTCGCGCGGGGAGGACTCCCTCGCGCTCCCAGACGGGACCCCGCCGGTCGAGCGGCTCGCCACTCGGCGGCTCGACCTTTCGGCCACCGAGGTGCGGGCGCGGGTCCGTGCCGGGCTCCCGGTGCGTGGGTGGGTGACGGATGCCGTCGCGGACTACATCGCGGCGTGCGGGTTGTATCGCGTGGGTGGGGAGGCGCCGTGAGCCGGCGTCGAGCCACCCGTTCCTCCTGAGAGCGTCCAGACGTCCATGTTCAAGCAGCTCATCGCCAAGGTCATCGGCACGCGCCACCAGCGCGAGGCCCGTCGCGTCCAGCCGATCGTCGACGAGATCCGTCGGCATGGGGAGGGACTCGCGACCCTGTCGGACGCCGAGCTGCAGGGGAAGACGGCGGCGTTCCGCGCCATCATCGCCGAGCGGACCGCGCCGCTGCAGGCGCGGATCGATGCGCTCCGCGCTGAGAAGCACGCGGCCGCCGACCCCGCCGAGCGCGAGGCGCTCGACCGCCAGCTTGGCGGCGCGGACGGGCAGGGGGGGCTCGAGGCCGAGCTCCGGCAGGCGATTGCCGACGTGCTCGACGAGATCCTCCCGGAGGCCTTCGCGACGGTGCGCGAGGCCGCCCGGCGGCTCTGCGGCACGACCGCGAGCGTGACCGGCCGCGAGCTGTCGTGGGACATGGTGCACTACGACGTGCAGATGATCGGCGGCATCCAGCTGCATCTGGGCCGCATCGCCGAAATGGCCACGGGTGAGGGGAAGACGCTCGTCGCGACGCTGCCGCTCTACCTGAACGCGCTGCCCGGACGCGGCGCGCACCTCGTCACGGTGAACTCGTACCTGGCGCGGCGCGACTCGCAGTGGATGGGCTACCTCTTCCAGTGGCTCGGTCTCACCGTGGGGTGCCTCGACGACACGGAGCCCGGCTCGCCCTCGCGGCGGGCCGCGTATGCGTGCGACATCACCTACGGCACGAACAACGAGTTCGGCTTCGACTATCTCCGCGACAACATGGTCGTCGAGCTCGCGCAGCGGGTCCAGCGGCCGCACGTCTATGCGATCGTCGACGAGGTCGACTCGGTGCTCGTCGACGAGGCGCGGACGCCGCTCATCATCTCGGGTCCGGTCGGGAACGAGGGGGACCGGGCGTACGCGGAGCAGAACCAGGCCGTCGCGCGGCTCGTCCAGCGCCAGACCGTCCTCGTCAACGACCTCGTGGCGAAGGGGGAGCGACACCTCGCCGCATCGGAGCGGGCGGAGGCCGGCGTGGCCCTGTATCAGGCCCGCCTCGGGAGCCCGCGCAACAAGCGGCTCCTGAAGGTGATGCAGGAGACGGGGGTCAAGCAGCTGATCCAGGAGACCGAGCTGGCCCACCTCGCGGATCGGAAGCTCCCGCCGGCGAAGCAGGAGTTCCGTGACCTCGAGGAGGACCTCCTCTTCGTGCTCGACGAGAAGGGGCACTCCGTCCATCTCACCGACCGCGGCGTCGATGACCTCTCGCCGCAGGCGCACGATCAGTTCGTCCTGCCCGACATCGCCACGGCGATGGGGCGGCTCGAGCGCGATGCCGCCCTCGAGCCCGCGCAGCGCCGGGAGGCGAAGCGGCAGCTCGAGATCGAGTACGCGCAGAAGTCGGAGAAGCTGAACATCATCCATCAGCTCCTTCGGGCGCACGTGCTGTATGAGAAGGACGTCAACTACGTTGTCCAGGATGGGCAGGTGCTCATCGTCGATGAGTTCACCGGTCGCACGATGCCGGGGCGGCGGTGGAGCGAGGGGCTCCACCAAGCCGTCGAGGCCAAGGAAGGGGTGCAGGTGAAGGGGGAAACGCAGACCCTCGCCACCATCACGATCCAGAACTACTTCCGACTCTACGAGAAGCTCGCCGGGATGACGGGCACCGCCGAGACGGAGGAGACGGAGTTCTTCCAGATCTACGGGCTCGAGGTCGCGGTCATCCCGACGAACCGTCCGGCGATCCGCGACGACCGGCAGGACCTGATCTACAAGACGCGGCGCGAGAAGTTCAACGGGATTCTCGAGGAGACGCGCCGGCTGCATCAGCTTGGTTTCCCGGTGCTGGTCGGCACGACGAGCGTGGAGGCCTCGGAGACGCTCTCCCGCCTGTTCCAGCGTGCCGGGCTCCCGCACAACGTGCTGAACGCGAAGTACCACCAGCGCGAGGCGGAGATCGTCGCGCTCGCCGGGCAGAAGGGCGCGATCACGATCGCGACGAACATGGCCGGTCGCGGCACCGACATCAAACTCGGCGAGGGGGTGCGTGAGGCGCTCCCGTCCCAGGTGTCCGACGCCGACGGCAAGATGATCGACGTGACGGAGATCGGTGGGCTGCACATCATCGGCTCGGAGCGGCACGAGTCGCGGCGGATCGACCGGCAGCTGCGCGGCCGCGCCGGGCGACAGGGTGATCCGGGGAGCTCGCAGTTCTTCCTCTCCCTCGAGGATGACCTGATGCGGCTCTTCGGGTCGGATCGCATCGCCCGACTGATGGACTCCCTTGGGGCGCAGGAGGGCGAGGTCCTGACGCATCCGCTGCTGACGCGGTCCGTCGAGACGGCGCAGAAGCGCGTCGAGCTGCAGAACTTCCAGTCGCGCAAGCGGCTGCTCGACTACGATGACGTGATGAACCAGCAGCGCGAGGTCGTCTACTCGCTGCGGTCCTTCGCGCTCGAGGGCGGGGAGGAGCTGAAGGGCGAGGCCGAGCGTATGATCGAGGCCGCGGTGGAGCGTCGGGTGACGAACGCGCTCGAGGGTGCCGCGACGGCGACGGAGTGGGATGTGGAGGGCCTCCGCGAGGAGCTCCTCCTGCACTACCTGCTCCGCGTGCCCGCCTTCGAGCCGGAGGGCATCCGGCCGGCAACACTCCCCGACGCGGCGCGCGAGGCCGCGGACGCCGCCACGACGGCGTTCCGCGAGAAGCTCGTCACCCTTGGCGAGTTCGGTCCGCGCCTCCTCTCGCTGGTGATGCTCAACGTCCTCGACGAGAAGTGGAAGGATCATCTCTACGACCTCGACCAGCTCCGGGCGGCGATCGGCTACCGCTCGTGGGGACAGAAGGATCCGCTCGTCGAGTACAAGCAGGAGGCCTTCACGATGTTCGAGGACCTCATGCGCGACATGCAGCACACCTTCACGGAGCGATTCTTGAAGGTGCAGCTCGTCTTCGAGGAGGCACCGCCCGTGTCTCCGGTGCCGGTGGGTGGGCTGGAGGGCCTCGGGCCCACGGGGACGCCCCCCGCGTCGGTGACCGCGACGATCGACCCCTTCGCGCCGGCCGCGGATGCGTCGGCGATGCCGAAGGTGGTCGGTGCCGGGCGCGGCGTCTCATCGCTCGCCGCGGGCGCGGCACCGGCGGGCGGGACACTCGAGGGCGCCGGCCGGAACGACCCCTGTCCCTGCGGGAGCGGCAAGAAGTTCAAGAAGTGCCACGGCGCGGCGGGGTGATGTTGGACGCGGTCCCCCGGTGACGCCGGGGCCAGGGCGCGTGGCGATGGTTTCCGCGTGCCCGCCGTCCGGACTCTGCCAGCTGCCGATCGACCCCGGGAGCGCCTCCGCGCCCTCGGGGTCGACGCGCTCAGCGGGGCCGAACTCCTCGCCCTCCTGATCGGGTCGGGGACGAGGACGCGGAGCGCGACCGACGTGGGCGCGGCGCTGCTCGACCGCTGCGGCGGGTCGCTCCGACGCCTCTCGCAGACGCCGCTCGCCACGCTCGCCTCGGTGCCGGGCGTCGGTCCCGTCCGCGCCTTGACCATCCAGGCGGCACTCGACCTCGGGCGGCGTCTGGCAGCCGAGCCGACGGAGACGCGCCCGCCGATGCGCGGCCCGGACGACGTCTTCCGCTTCTACGGTCCACGGCTCGGCGGGCTGGGCGTCGAGGAGTTTCACGTCGCCGTCCTCGACGCCCAGCATCGCCTGGAGCGGGACCTGCTGATCAGCCGGGGAATCCTGGACGGCTCCCTCGTCCACCCGCGGGAGGTGTTCCGCGAGGCGATCGCCGAGCGGGCGGCGGCGGTGATCCTCGTGCACAACCATCCGTCTGGGGATCCCACGCCGAGTGCGGAGGATCAGGCCGTCACCCACCAGCTCGTCGCGGCGGGGCGACTGCTCGACATCCCGGTGCACGACCACCTGGTCATCGGGCGCGGTCGCTACGTCTCGCTGGCTCAGGAGGGGCGCCTCTTGTAAACGGCGGCAGGGCTTGGCATATACCGATGGTGACCACCGCCGCGCTCGCCGAGATCATCCCGGGATGGACGCTGCCGGACGACGCCGCCGCACGGCTCGATCCGGAGCTCCTCGGACGCGCCTACCGCTTCAGCGAGAAGGCGCACGCGGGGCAGACCCGCCGGAACGGGGATCCCTACGTCACACACTGCGTCTCAGTGGCGAAGATCCTCGCCGAGCTGCACCTCGACACGGTGACGGTGGCGAGCGGGCTTATCCACGATGTCGTCGAGGACACCGGGAGCACCGTCGAGGACGTCGAGCGGGAGTTCGGTCGCGAGGTGGCGCAGATCGTCGACGGCCTCACGAAGATCGGCCACCTCCCGATGGCCTCCCGGGAGGAACGGCAGGTCGAGAGCTATCGCAAGCTGCTGCTCTCCGTCGCGAAGGACGCCCGGGTGATCCTCGTGAAGCTCGCCGACCGGCTGCACAACATGCGGACGCTCGAGTGGATGCCCGAGGAGAAGCGGCGGCGGATCGCGCTCGAGACGCGCGACCTCTACGCGCCGATGGCGCATCGCTTCGGCCTCGCCGCGATGAAGGCGGAGCTCGAGGACCTCGCCTTCAAATGGCTCGAGCCCGAGGAGTATCGCGCGCTCGCGAAGCTGCTGGCGGAGAAGCGCGCGGACCGCGACGCGAAGATCGCCGAGATGATCGCTCCGCTGGAGGCGAAGCTCCGCGAGAGCGGGGTCCGCATCCTAGAGGTCGGGGGACGGCCGAAGCATCTCTGGTCGATTCACAAGAAGATGCTGAAGCGGGAGAAGCCGTACGACGAGATCTACGACCTCTACGCGATCCGCGTGCTCGTCGCGGATGTGCCGGAGTGCTATCACGCGCTCGGCGTCATCCACGGGGCCTGGACCCCGCTGCAGGAACGCATCAAGGACTACATCGCCTCGCCGAAGTCGAACGGCTACCAGTCCCTGCACACGACAATCTTCGGTCCCGGCGGGACGCTCTTCGAGATCCAGATCCGGACCGGCGAGATGCATCGGACGGCGGAGTACGGCATCGCGGCGCACTGGCTCTACAAGGACGGGGGACGGCGGAGCGGCGAGCTCGATCGGCACCTCAACTGGTTCCGGCAGGTGCTCGAGTTGCAGCTCGACGCCGAGACTCCAGACCAGTTCCTCGAGTTCCTGAAGCTCGACCTGTACCAGGACGAGATCTTCGTCTTCACCCCGAGCGGGGACGTCATCCAGCTCCCGAAGGGGGCGACGCCGATCGACTTCGCCTTTGCGGTGCACACGCAGGTCGGCCTCCGGACGCAGGGCGCCCGCGTGAACGGCCGCATCGTCCCGCTCTCCCGCGAGCTCCGGAACTCGGAGACCTGCGAGATTATCCGCGGGCCGGTCCCGCGGCCCAACCGCGATTGGCTGGCCCACGTCCGCACCGGCCGCGCTCGACACAAGATCCGGCAGTGGCTCCGGCAGGAGGAGCAGAAGACCTTCCAGGCCGTCGGAGAGGAGATCCTCGGACGCGAGCTGCGCCGACGTCGGCACGCCAAGCTGTCCGACGCGGAGCTCGCCCGGGCGGCCGCCGCGCTCAAGCTGCAGGACGCCGCGCAGGTGCTCGCGGGCATCGGGCAGGGGGACCTGACCGTCACGCAGGTGATGTCCGCGCTCTATCCGGATGCGGCCGAGGCGCCGCAGGAGGCGCTCAAGCCCAGCGCCATCGAGCGCCTCATCGACCGGATGCGCGGGATCGGCGGCAGTTCCAAGGGGCTCCGCATCCAGGGCGCGGATGGCCTGCTCGTCCGCTACGCGCAGTGCTGCCAGCCGGTCCCGGGCGATCAGGTGGTCGGCTACGTCACGCGCGGCCGCGGCGTGAGCATCCACCGTCATGACTGCCCGAATCTGCTGTTCCTCGTCCACGAGCCGGAGCGCCGGCTCGAGATCGACTGGCAGGAGACGTCGGGGGAGCGCTTCGTCATCCGGCTCGCCATCGAAGGGCAGGATCGGCAGGGGCTCTACGCCGATCTCGCGACGGCGGTCAGCGCGGCGGGCACGGACATCCGCTCCCTCGAGCTGCGCACGGTCGACGGGCGGGTCACCGGCGCCGCGCTCGTGGAGGTCGAGAACCTCGCGCACCTCGAGCGGATCGTGAAGGCGGCCCGCCGGGTGAAGGGGGTCGCCAGCGTGGCGCGGCGGGAAAAGCTCGCCGACTAGGGCACGGGCGCCGCGAGGTCCCGCGAGCGCCACCAGGTTCGCGTGCGCCGGATGAGCGGTTGCCCGCGTGTACCGACGCACGGTGGCGGGGGCGGCACACGACGGCGCGGGGAACCTCGGTCTCGGCCCCGGACGTACATTTCCGTGATGATTCTTGCCATCCACAACCTCCTCCGGTGGGCCGTCCTCCTCACCGGCCTCCTCGCCATCGTGCAGACCGTGCGCGGCCTGAATGGCCGCACGCCCTTCGCGAAGACGCGCCCGCTGCTCCTGGCCTTCACGGCGAACCTGCATCTGCAGCTGTTGATCGGGCTGTCGCTGTTTGTCGTGTCGCCGACGGTGAAGGCCTATCTGGCCGACATGGCGGGGACGATGCGGGACGGGAGCCGGCGCTTCTTCATCGCCGAGCATCCTACGCTGATGGTCGCCGCCGTGCTGCTCGCGACGATCGGCGGCGTCATCGCCAAGAACGCGCCCGACGATGCGGCGCGGCATCGTCGGGCGCTCGGCGTCACCGTGGTCACGCTCCTGCTGCTCCTGGCGGGGATCCCGTGGTCCCGACCGCTGCTCCCGGCCTTCTAGGCGCGTCGGCGCCGCGCACGCCCATGGCGCCCGTCCGTTTCGAGCTCGAGGCGCCCTTCGCCCCCGCCGGCGATCAGCCACGCGCCATCGCGGAGCTCACCGCCGGCCTCGCGCGCGGCGATCGCTTCCAGACGCTCCTCGGCGTGACGGGGTCCGGGAAGACGATGACCGCGGCGAACGTCATCGCGCGACACGGGCGACCAACCCTCGTGCTCTCGCACAACAAGACGCTCGCCGCGCAGTTGTACGGTGAGCTCAAGGGGTTCTTCCCGCGCAACGCGGTCGAGTACTTCATCTCGTACTACGACTACTACCAGCCCGAGGCGTACGTCCCCGCGTCGGATACGTACATCGAGAAGGACGCGTCGATCAACGAGGACATCGACCGCCTCCGGCTGCGCGCGACCTCCTCCCTGATGGAGCGCGAGGACGTCATCGTGGTGGCGACGGTCTCCGCGATCTACGGTCTCGGCGATCCGGAGTCGTACAAGGCCGCGATGGTCACCCTCGCGGTGGGGCAGCGCATCCCGCGTGACGACATCCTGCGCGCCCTCGTCGCGATCCAGTACGGCCGGAACGACGTCGCCTTCGAGCGCGGAACTTTCCGCGTCCGCGGCGATACGGTCGAGATCCTCCCCGCCTATGAGGAGCAGGCGGTGCGGGTCGAGATGTTCGGGGACGAGATCGAGCGCATCACCAAGGTGGATCCCCTCACGGGACACACCATCGCGCCGCTCCAGCGCACCGCGATCTATCCGGCGAAGCACTTCGTCACCACGCGCCCGACGCTCGAGCGCGCGGTGAAGGAGATTCGGGCGGAGCTCGCCGAGCGCCTGGTGGCACTCAAGGGGGCGGGGAAGCTCCTCGAGGCGCAGCGACTTGAATCACGCACCAACTTCGACATCGAGATGATGCTCGAGATCGGGACCTGCCCGGGCATCGAGAACTACTCGCGCATCCTCGCGGGCCGGCAGCCCGGCGCGCGGCCGGCCTGCCTGCTCGACTATTTCCCCGAGGACTTCCTGGTCGTCGTGGACGAGTCGCACGTCACCCTGCCGCAGATCGGGGGGATGTTCAATGGCGACCGCGCGCGGAAGACAACCCTTGTGGAGTACGGGTTCCGTCTGCCGAGCGCGCTCGACAACCGGCCGCTGATGTTCGACGAGTTCCTCGCGCTCACCCCGCGTGCGATCCACGTCTCCGCGACGCCGGGGGAGCTCGAGCTGCGGCTCTCGGAGGGGACCGTGGTGGAGCAGGTGATCCGCCCCACGGGGCTCCTCGACCCGATCATCGAGGTGCGTCCGGTGCAGGGACAGGTCGACGACCTCCTCCACGAGATCCGCGCCCGCGAGCGCCGCGGCGAGCGGGTGCTGGTGACGACCCTCACCAAGCGTATGGCGGAGGACCTGACCGATTATCTCGCGCAGGTCG
>JACCDO011094893.1_pt1 | contig 12136 bp, 9 predicted proteins | sample 7446101 | NCBI WGS metagenome assembly JACCDO01 (sample SAMN15323440, study PRJNA562643) | freshwater metagenome | isolation source: river surface water | place: USA:Blue River Watershed | collected 2017-08-16 | reverse complement strand
CAGGCCTCCACACCCCTACGTTACGACTAAAGAAGTTGGAAAGAACTTCTTTTAAAAGACGGAAGTTCATAGTGTGAACTTCATACAAAATACCAGGTAGGTAATGATGGATCCTTCGCTTCGGTACAAGGAGTCGCGCCGCCCCTTCATAGGCGTGAAGTCATCCGCCGTTGTGATCAAGTCAGAATCCGTGCGCGATCTACTCGATCATGATAAAATCAAGAAAATTGAGTCACATACTGGCATTTTCCCTCCGGCATTCATTACACCAATGCAACGAATTGTAGCGGATACAGATGTGGAGCCAGTGGTTGTTGAGCGCGTAGTGTCGGAGAAGAAGTTACACGATCAACAGATATCATTATTAAGTATGCAAAATTCATTCAAAATGACAAAAGAAAAAGAATTTAAGAAGAAATTAGATGAAATTTCGTTGTTAAAGCAACAACTAAGTCACCAAAAGGAATTGAGAAAGGACGAAATCGTGAGGAAAAAACAAAAAGTGAAGGCTATGCAGAAAGAAATGCAAGCTAATTTGTCTAAGTTGAAACAAGGGCAAGGACTATACAATCAAACATTAAATTTGAAGAAAATTGACTTAGATAAAGCAGGTTACGCAGACATAATTTATGATAGTGAATATGGATATAACACTAATGGGATAAATATTGAGTCAAACGAACGTATGGATGTCACATTAGACGACTATTACCATGGAATTAACTTAACTGAATTGAGGAAAGATATTAACATTGGAATTAACAAACCAAACTACAACATAAAGGACCCTGTGGGCTACAAGAATGTAGTCAAAGCAACAGATAGCAAAGACACAAACTCATTGGCGTGGAATGCGAGAGTTCCTGAGATAAAAACATTTGCAAGTGGATTTAGAGTTGCATCACCCCCATCGTCACGGAAAAGTAAGAGACAGGATAGTGCACCCTCTGGTTTAGACAGTATAAGCTTACACAGTCAAGCTAATGGTAGCATTCAAAGCTGTACTACTGATTACTCCCTAAACATTGATTTATTGACGAAGAAGTTAATGTCGCCAAATAATACCATTGAATACATGGCTGATACACCTGCACACGACATCGCGTCATTTCATGACTATGCAACGACGTCTAACGAACACGACGAAAGTGCGACTAACACTAATAGAGATTTTGAAAATACCAATGAATTCGCCGTAAATGAAGCAAATCAAGTATTTGACGACAGCCTACTTGAGCTGTCTAACTCGCAGATAACGCAGCAAAACAGTTTCATCACTGCAGATGCCTTAGAAATAGAGAACATTGTTGAAAGTACTGCGACGCAAGTTGCACCTGTAGAAAGTTCCGTACCTATCGGCCCAACAAGTTTAACGGATTCTTTAGACTACGTGATTAGTACAAAGAAAAAAAAACAGAAAGACATGAATAATAATACACAACCCATGATGAAACCAGTGGGCATAACACACGCGGATCCAACATTATATATAACATCAAGCACGACTGTCAAGAGGGGATTGACACAGCCGCAAGCGAAGACCATCCAAGGGCGATATAGGTCTGGTACATACAAACCTAGTATTCTGGAGATAACCGCATGCGACCCCTTCAAGAAGCCCTTTATGTAACTGAATGTATCGTTTGTAAATAACCAGCGCGATTACCACTCTTCCTTCTTCTTATTCTTAGGTAGGTCCTTTTGGACTGGGTACGTAGGAAGGTGTGGATTATTACCAAAAATTGAGCAAAAATTTGACCAAAAAGTGTTAATTTTCACTGCAAACATGTTGATTTCGCTGTTAGTTGCACTGCTGGTGGTCACTGATGCTTACCGCGTCAGCCACCAACGCGCTCGCATCGGGTGCACCCTTCTACACGGTGCAGTGGATGATAGTTGGCCATATGGCTGCAAGAACACAGTGAAGTGGTTGGTCAGCTGTATTGTGGGTGCTGCATTTGCACCGGGTGTATCTCATGGCATTGGCCCAATGAGTGAGTTAAAGGACCAATCAATGGTGTTGCAGGATGTAATATTTAACGTTAATGATGTGGACCAAGAAATTAAATTATTTCAAGAAACGTTTCAGGATACATGTGTATTGCTTCATTCAGAGACCAATCAAAAAGAGAACTACATAAGTAGCAGTATTGGATTTGGTCCTGATACTTATAAAAAAGTAAAATCATTCATACCAGGTATTAGTAGTTTTACTGAAAATGGTGCACATGCTACAATAACATTGCATTCACCAACTGGTAAGAGCAGTAATGACGCGGATTTGAAAACAGGGTACGAGAAAGGGAGTGGTTTGCAGCATGTAAAAATAGGCACTGAATTGTTAAGATTATCGAAGTCGTTAGCTAATGGTGCAAACATTAAATATGCGTACGGATGGGTCGATTTAGACACTGTGAATGAAATTCCATTACAAATAGTCGTTGGTATAGCTAGAGATCCGCTGATGCAAGCGACATTGATGGTTAGCAATTTACAACAATCAAAAGATTTCTTTATAGATAAATTAGGCATGAAAGTGCTACCATTCCCACTCGCACGTACTCCAGGAAGTGAGTTCGAGCAACCAGCACCACCTGGATCCGTTTATGTTGGCTACGGCGTGGACACTATGGGGCTATTGCTAGTGGAAACAAAGAACGGCGCGCCAATTCAAGTCGGGTCTCGCCTTGAAGGCTTTAAAATAGTTGTCGATGATAAAATAGAGAAGAATTTGTTGCCAGAAGCAACCAGTTTGATGTTTCAGGATGGTAAAATGAAAAGCATAAGCGTGAACTCACCGGATGGATACAAGTTTGTACTTCAACCATATAGTGATTTTGAAAAAACAGCAAGAACGACGTCTATAAGGACTTGATGACTAGGTTGTATATGTGTATAGTGTTAAATACATTTAAATTGTGAACTTAGCCCATAAGTAATGACTGTACATTATTTTCAAGTAAATCGGCCAAATCTTTTAAGAACTCCGCGGCATCCGCGCCGTAAATGTGTCTGTGGTCACTAGTGATGGTTACTGTCATCGATTTTTGTACACCAAAATGTCCGTTTTTTAATTGAACAACTTTTGGTGTGGATGCAGCAATAGCTAAAATAGATCCTGTGCCAGGAGGCAGGATAGCATCAAACTGTTGGACGCCAAACATGCCGAGGTTGGAGATAGTAAATGTGCCGGAGCTGTACTCAGCAGGGGTCAATTTCTTGGACTTAGCTTTATCAACTAGTTCCTTCCAGACGCGACTGATTGAAAATAAATCTTGTTCTTGTGCCTTGATTATCGTAGGTGTAATCAAACCTCCGTCGATAGCTACAGCCATGGCTACGTTGACATCTTTGTTGTATTTAATTCCACCTTCTACGTATGCTGCATTTATTATTGGATGTTTCTTCAACACTTCTGCAACAGCTTTCGCTAGCATAGCAGACACTGTAACGCCTTTTGGCTTCAGTTGCGCGTATAATGCATCAAAGTTGTCCGTTACAATCTCTCTAGATACTCTAAAAATTGGTACAGATAATGTTTTCTCCATATTTTTAGCAACAGCTTTTTGCATACCATCCATAGGTTTGACTCCATCCAATACGACCGATGGAGCACTCGAAGCAGCAGCACCACCAGCTGGTTTAGGCGATGCTGGTGCAGCTACTGGTTCTGGAGCTGGGACGGTCTTCTTTCCGGCGGCAATTAGAACGTCGTCACCTGTAACTCTACCGAAGTTTCCAGAACCCTTAACTTTACTCAAATCAATACCATTTTCAGCAGCATATTTTCGTGCAGAAGGAGTAGCGTTAATAGTGCCTGGTGTAGGGGTGTATGCTGCAGGTGCGCCAGGTGTAGCGCCACTTAGGTCTTTCGAGGTGATGTATCCGTCTGGACGTGAAGACGCTACTGTACGTAAATCAATGTTTTGTGCTTTTGCTTGAGCTTGTGCGTACCCGGATGCAGCAATGCGTCCGTCATTTACGATTGCAGGAGCTACTGGACTAGATGCAGGAGCAGATGTGCTAGTAGAAGCTGAAGCAACTGGTTGAGCGGCAGCAGCAGGTAATCCTCCTCCCTTCATAGCTGCGGCATACTCTTGAATACTTGGAATGGCTTCTTTAGTTTTAGCAATTAATGCTACAGGTTTACCAACCTCGGCACTTTCGCCATCTTTAACCAAAATTGCAGCAACAAAACCATCTTCGTATGATTCAACATCCATATCAGCCTTATCAGACTCAACGACTAATGCAACGTCTCCAGATGAGATTTTATCACCCACTTTCTTACTCCAAGATACAATTTTACCTTCTTTCATAGTAGATGATAATGCAGGCATCATGATACTAGACATTCCAGTTGGAGCTTGACCTGCTGGAGCACTAGAAGTAGTGGTTGATGCAACTGGAGTAGCTGGAGGAACTGGAGCTGAAGTTGTAGCACTTGGAGCATTACCAACATTGCCAATATCCGCTTTATCTGCGACTAGTATAGCCACAGCAGAGCCAACAGCTGCAGAACCACCTTCTGGAGTAATGATTTTGGCTAAATATCCTTCTTCGTATGATTCAACATCCATATCAGCCTTATCAGACTCGACCACCAACACAACATCCCCTGATGAAATTTTATCACCCACTTTCTTATTCCAAGAAACAATTTTACCCTCGGTCATAGTAGACGACAGAGCAGGCTAGAGAGAAGCAGTGAGCGTAAGCGGTGCATGATGATGTGGTGGCGTACTTACCATGTTGATATTTTTTGTGGTTACCATCTCTAGGGCGGAACGATGGCTTCTCCATGTCAATCCTGACAGCGAGAACGCGTTGGCGCACGCCACGACGCACCAAAACGTCACCAAAAGCTTTAAACAATACATTTTTAAGCAAAATTTGCTTTTATTATGCAAATTTTTACAGTGACGTGTATGGCTGTACCGGCTATCGGGGATTTGAAAAATCCCTGGGATTTAAAGTTGAAATACATACGCAATCAATAAGGAATAGAAGGAAGAGAATAGAAACATCAACGAAGGATGGGTGACAAGAGCGCGATCCAGGATCCAGAGCAGTATATATAACTACAAATTCTATATTATTTATTTACACTCATATTTTTGATAAAGTGGCAAATGGGACATGTAAGCATAAGTTACTTATTGATGATTTTGCTGATTATTGTTGACTATTAAGCTATAAAGAGAGACATCGCTATCAATGAGAGCGTGAAACTTCACAGATCTACCAGCACCGGATTCGTGAACGTTATTTTTATTTCACTAGCTATGTTTTCGCTGAATTTTTTGATCTTTTTCTTACCATAACTTTTGGTTGCTTTGACTTTGGTGTGTGCTATTGGATACCAGTATTGATCACCATAGTAATAAAAGATCTCTTCTCCGGGAAGGATGTCTCTCGCAGATATTACGACTAGTTTATGTCCTAATGAAATTGCTTTTGCATTTCTCTTGTGACCAACATGACAAGGAATTTCTTTGTTTAACGATTTCATTAGTATAAGATCTTCTCTGGTAAAAGGATGGTCGTATGCCCAGGCACAATCATTGATTTCTGGGCATAATCCTTTACCCATTAGACTGACCAAACTTCCATTAATTAATTGAATATGGAATGCTCTGGTAGGATCTATATCAGCATCTTCAGGATAAATATCCCCTCTATACTCACATAGTAATGAATATTGAGGGATAAACGATTTCGCAAACACACCAGTACCATTGAATGGCAATGTTGTTGGCTTATATTCTAAATACAAAAAATCAGAATCGAACGGATCATATTTAGAATAGTCTATAACAACTCTCTCATTGATTACATCCTTGAAATATGATACAAAATTAGCAAAAAAATACTTTATGTATAAAATGTATAAGAACCGGGAATGGTGTAATACCTCAGGAAGGATCAAGTTACCACCAAGGGTGACGCCCAACATCAGCGCGAGGCATCCAATTACCAGCCATGAAACCATCGCACAGCCGAATCACTGCATCCGCGAGCCACGCACTCGGTGACTGGACAATTTCCTCACTTTTACGCGAGGAAAATTAGAGGGATTAGAATCATTAGAGGGATTACGATGAAACATTAATTGAAATATTGTTAAAGGCTCAATAAAGATGATGAAACAAATTGGTTGATTCGAACGCGTGATCAGATGCTTAGTTACAAAGCAAAATTTTATTATTTAATCAAAATTATCACTCCGACGAATCCTTTCATATCGAGCTTGCATGAATAATGATGATCTTGAGCAAAGAAATTGTGGAGATGAAAAGATATTATAATAAAGAAGGATCTATTTCGAATACAAATAATAACGACGACGTAATAACTCAATTAAGTAAAGAAAAATACAGCAAAAAAGTAATTCGATATTCTACGTAAAAAAATAAATAAACCCATCAGCATCACTTACTTCGAAAATAGGAACGACCTCGATGACGAAGACGACATTTCCTTTTTATCCTTATTATCTTCATCGAAAGTAGATTTCCCTGTTCTTATAGCACGCTCTTCTATGATTGCTGCAGGAATGATCACTGTTATCAACACACAATAACATTTTAACCATGCAGTAGAAAAGGAGGGCCAATCTGCATCGCCCAAACATTTTTGCAATGTCCATAAAAGCACTTCTCCGACAATAGAGTACTGAGTTGAAAGAACTCCTATATTTATAAAATATATTTGTAAATAAGTATAACGAGAATTTAAAATCATGGTTCATACCTTTGTGTGCATGGCCCTTGGCGAGCCCTGTAAGTGCACCCGTCAGCGCTACTGGATCTTTTTTAACTAATGAAAGCGCTGCTGTAATCATTTGGATTAATGCTTTTCCTTGTGTGGTCATATTATTTTTAAACAGTTCTTTGGACGCAGGATGAACTTCAAATAATCTTTTATAAAATTGATCATAGAAGTAAACCAATGAACTGGGATAGTCCGCTTGATCACCTTTGTGCAGTATATATCCTTTCGCTGATCCATCAAGAATACTATCCCAAGTTGATTTTAATATTTTCTCATCTTCGGCGCTCACCTCGGCATCTTTGATGTACCAGATCGGGTATATGTGGTCCGCGACGCGATCGATCTCACCACTGGCCCCGCCGCCCATCGATTGCTGATTGATACCTAATCTCTCAGTAGTGATAAGGTAGTTTCTCAGCCCTTCCTGACGGATTCCTCGTCACCAACTTCAACAGGAACCATAACTACGGTCCCAAGCAAAGTATTTTGGTAGAATCAAGAAAGAACAATATCCTAGAGGTTCAAGCTCGCACTAAGCCATTGGAGGGTTGGTTGTCGATGTCGATTCTCTCTCTACCTCTGCGTGTCGATCAATCACTCGTCTTCTGTAAGAAATCCCCAACCATCTAATTGAACGATGAGATGACTGTTATGAGTGAGTGAATCATACTTGTATTTATGTTTATAGGTTTAATTTTGTTGATTTCTTTTATTCCAAACGAAACCCTTTTAAAACCTAGAAGACTCGGGGAATCCCGACGGGACGGGGATCCGTGAATCTGAGTTGGTTGGTAACTTCCGGTATATGAACATACTCTTGGTGCATAAAAAAAATGCGCGTACACAATGATGCTGATTTCACGGCAGTGAATGTGTCGTCAAATCAATCGACAAGTTTTGCTGCATCGGTTAAATCTATGTATTTGAAAGCATTTAAACCAGCTGGAGTACTAGATAAATACATCGATGGTCTACTTCCAGAAACAGAATTGGTAGACAAAAGAGACATTATCACTTCAGGAATTGCGTTGCCAATGGCGTTAATCTATCATGCGGCATTAGTAGCTCTGTTCTTGGGTTTCTTTCTGTACGGATACTTTCAAGATACTACCACAGTATATCTCGCACCGTATGTAAGCCCTCAACCAACTAGTTGCAAGCAAATACCAATATCAACTACTCAAACATTTAGAGTTGATAGTAAAGGGAATTGGGAAGGCAGTGTTCTTTACAAGGATGCTAATGCCGTTTACGAAATGGAATTAATTAGAGCGAATTTAAATGAAGAAATGTACAAAAATATGATGAAGGTGTTTCAAGAGGACATCCTAAAGACATCTGATATGGCATCCACTAGAGACTTGCAGTTTAACCAAATCATTCTCTCGTCATTTAACTCACGATGGCGACCGTCATCTGAAGAAAGAGATCGTGGTGCAGAGGGTGTTGTGAATTTCTTCGCTGTTGGTGATGCACAGTACGTATTCAACTCGGATATTGAGGGATTTTCCTTCTTCAACCAATTCAATTCTTCAGTGTGCGTGCCTGACACTGTATCTGCTACGTATGACTTGGTGGAAGGCAATTACATTCTGTCTTTTGATGTTGGCAAAACCATCAACGTTACTGATGATTATAACTACTACTATAATGGCGACAATGTTAAATCTCCTTGTCCAGACGTTTTTAACATCGATGATTTGGCATTTGATAACGGTGATTCGCAGAAAATAGATTTCAAATTGAATGTGCCCGCATTAACCACTGTCGCAGCCATCAATTATGAAATTGCTTCTATTACAAGCTTAACTCAGTTGTTCAATTTAAATTCTCGCCAAAGTCTTTGGGCAAGTAATCAAAACGACAATTGGGAATACAGACGGTTGTCGGAAGTGAATTCAGATAAGAATGACGAGGCGTGGAATGAGTTGTACAAGTTTAAAAAGGAGTGGAAAAATAACAAAAATGGTGCGTCGTTCATGCACTCACTAGCCTGTGCTTGCTCATTACAATCTCACTCTTTTGCACTCCATGTTTCACTACTATCTCTTATTCTCCTTATTCTCATACTACTCCTTCTCGACAATCAGTAGGTCGCAACGATGCCGCTGATGCTGCAAGGAAAAGCACCAAAGCTAAAGTTAATAAAATAGATTTGTACAGCGAATCTAAGCGTAGTGTTGAGGCAGCTATTAGCAAGGCCAAAGGCACTCCTGAACTCGCCAATAATGAAGTTGGCAGGCACTTGGCGACCAAAACCACATCGGCTAGTTACTCAGCGACTACAACCAGAAATGCACAACAAAACTACGTCTCCAAGACCCTTACTGTGTGTGGTAATGTGCTAGTGAGTACCTGCCCTGCTAATAACGGCGCATTCACTGGCGATACGTACCTACGATTATTTGATTCAAGTGGACAGCAGATAAAGGCCAATGATGACGACAGTAGCTACAGTTATTGTAGCACCATTCGCAAATGGTTCGATGATTGCGACACGGTTACCATCCGAATGGGTTGCTACAGATCAAGTTCGTGCAGCGGAACTGCTGCCATAGAGTACAATGATCAAGATGCCAGTAATACCTACAGTCCATACTACGACGATGATGGCAGCAGCAGTTATTCCTCTTATTACTACTACGATGATGGCAGCAGCAGTTATTCCTCAAGTTATTATTATTATTATTATTATTATTATTATTACAGTGACGACGATGAAACGGATGATGACACTATGTACGATGATGAGGATTATGCTGAAAATAACAAATATTTTGATAGCGGAGACTACAATGAAATTGGTTACTATGTAGATCAATATTACGACTCCATGGATCCAATTTTCTGTGTCACTGCCAAAACCGAGAGTATCAGCTCGTGCTTCATGCAGGTGGAGAACCTGTTACTAATGCCATTTGTATTGAATCGTGGTTATGTAAATCAATCGGGGTCGGATAACGATATCATCTACCCCAGCATTCGGTGCGAAGACAGTAAATGCAGCGATTATTTCCAATCGGGATTCAATATAACGTACGACGACCTCAATAACATCCGATACCTACGCAATTCGTTATTATTCCTGGCGATTCCATTCGATGTAGCTATCAACAATGGTACCAATCAAGACGTTATTGATGCAATGGTTAGAATCGTGCACTCAACGCCTTACAACACCCAATTAAATGCTGCGTTTGACGTCGCCATGTTCGCCAGCATGCAAGAAATGTACCAAACTAAGTATCCAGATTTGTTTGAATCGTTTATTTTGGACTATAAAGGATCAAATAACAATGGTAAGACGTTGCGGCAACATCTGAACGAATCAATAGACACATTTTTTACTGTCATGGATGCGGACGTACTGCGTGATACGGGGTACTTCTTCATCAATATCAACGAAATTGAGTCGGTTGATTACTTGAACTACTACAAAGGAACCAGGATCAACGCGGCTGGACTGTTGTTCTACCACAATTATACTGGATTTACAGATCCGTTTTACCAAAAAGCCGTATTTAATAAGATTTTGCAGACACCGCCCGTTACACTCGTGCAAGGGTACATGGAGTGCACGACTGCTCCAGGTGTTGCCGCTGCAAATAATTTAGGTATTGCATTTTCAAACACGACGTCGTTCGGTGCCATGTTTTTTTCTCTTATGGTGTTATTTTCGATTTATACTCTTAATACGACTGCGAAATTAAGAAATAAACCGTTCGTTATCCCTAAGAACAAGAAGCAAGCGTTGAATGTACTGGCTTTGACCGCGTTGATGGAGGAGCTAGTTGCAGCCACCAATTGTGACAAGGCCAAGTGTAACGAGATATTAAACGTATTGGCGTCTACAAACTCCATAGACCACTCTGAATTGGTTAAAATGGTTGCAGATAGTGAGTCTGAAAAGAAGAATAACGGAAAACCAAAATCGCATGATTTATTAAAATTGCAAGCGCAGAAGTATAATATTACGCAAAGTTCACGCCAATATTTTTGATTATTATCAATACAATAGATTACATAACTCTGTGCGCTAATCAAATTTATTAACTACTATTCTATGTACCCAGATACCAGTAAAGTGTATACTCTGGTACTATTCGGGGTGTGGAGTAGCAACCGAAACAACAAAAAATTTCAGAAAAAAGGAAACCGTGTGATTCATTGACGGTGTGAATAGTCTGAAAACCAAACCAAACCAAACCAAATTTAACTAAAAAGGGGGAAGAGGAAGGTCTTATAATCCCTATGAAATTGCTAAGAATAGGTTAATATGAATAAAGAGTAACTAAATCATGCTGACTAATAAGATCGCAGAGGCAGCAAAGGAGCGTAAACGTAAAGAAGCCGAATTAGAAAAAAAAGCCAAAGAAAAGGCATTGTTATTAGCTTTATTAGAAGAAAAACGGATCCAAAAAGAGAAAGAACTCGAAGAGAAGCGATACAATCTTGAGGAAGCAAAGCGGCGCGAGGAAGAGGAACGGATCGAGCAGTTGAAGGCCGTGCGCACCAAGGAGTATTACGAATTTAATTCACAAGGGAAACGAGTACCACCAGCGGGTGCGCCACTTTATTTCGGTGAAAATGTCACTGATTCTAGTGGAAAAGCATGGTATCCTCACGGCAAAGGAGAGTTTTTCTATGAAACGAACTTACTCTACGAGGGCAACTTTGTTCGTGGTGTGCTTCATGGCCTTGCGAAGTGGAATTTTAAGGACGGAATAAGTTGGGATGGAGAGTTCAAGAAGGGTAGAATACATGGAGTAGGCTGGCTGGTGAACAATGTAACGGGAAATAGGTAGCTTTTACATATTCTTCGTCATATTATAACTTTCTCATACTCGCTACTATTAGGAAAGAGGCATTGGCTCGGGATAACATTGTGTTGTGTCTGAAGGAGGAATTAATGGATGGGAAGCAGATTGAGTTTGATGACGCATCGTTGAAGATGGTGAGTGTGTACGGCAAAGCGAAGGGAAACATTATGAAGCATGTGGAGAATTGGCGCTATTTAGTTCATATGCATGATGAGCTACATCCTAGAAACAGAGAAATTGATTTTTCATCTATTAAAACCTTTAAAATATTGCACCATCTACCTCAAATATATGATCTCGATGGCTTTGGTATCCAGACAGCGCCTCCAAAAGTGTATGATTACTTTGAGGTAATACTTGTTGTATTGATTTACTCACTCACTTACTCACGTGTCACTACACTAGGATGTATATGGTAAAGGTAGTGTAAAGCCTCGATTAGGTGTAGCAATAAGTAGAAAGACGGAAGAGATGAAGTACATGTACAAGAGTGCGCTGCATCCGAAGGAGCGGTCCAAGACAAATTATTCCGAGAACATGTT
>JACCDO011199679.1_pt1 | contig 12137 bp, 9 predicted proteins | sample 7446101 | NCBI WGS metagenome assembly JACCDO01 (sample SAMN15323440, study PRJNA562643) | freshwater metagenome | isolation source: river surface water | place: USA:Blue River Watershed | collected 2017-08-16 | reverse complement strand
GTGGTGATAAATTCACCAACTTCACCACTGATGCCTCCAATGAAACCATCGGTGAAACCTCATGCGTTGCTCAAGCCAAAATCCGCCTCAATGGCCAAGACCGCTTTGCCATCCGTGATAACACCTACTTCAACTACGTTCAACCCTACCAACACTTTGAAGTCAAGCCCGATTTAGGTATCAACGTTTACAGCTTCGCCCTCAAGCCCGCTGAACACCAACCATCAGGCTCATGCAACTTATCACGCATTGATAACGTCAACCTCGAAATCACACCTGCTGCTGACCTCGGCGCTGCCGGAACTGGCTCAATCGTTGTCTATGCCTTCTCATACAACGTTTTCAGAGTTGCCAGTGGAATGGGTGGCCTCGCGTATTCAAACTAGAGGGTGGTTTAGAAATATTGAATACTTTAATTTAAAGAGATATTTATATTATTATTTAATGAATAATAATATGAAAACAATTTATTTTACCGATAGAACTGTAAAACTTACTATAAATGATTGTATATTAACAGTTACCTGCGAACAGATTAATAAAATTAATGAAATTAAGAATTGGTATTATGATAAAACTAAATTTAATTATCCATATTATATAAATAAATCTGGTCCAGATGGAAAATGTCAAATAACAGAATTTTTATTTGGTAAATTTATAACACTTGATTTTAAAGATAATAACAAATATAATTTAATAAATGATAATGTTATTATAGATCAAGTTAAACATTTTATGAATAATTATGTTATTAATAATTATAATGTAAATAAATACATACAAGGTCATATATCAAAAAATATTATATATAATCCTATATGGATGATTATATCAGAAGATTATAATCAAGTTTATTATTTAATGTATTGTGAGAAAAATATATTAATAAAACTAACAGCATATGAATTAGATTTATTAGAAAAATTTAATAAAAATAATAATTGTAATTTAACTTGGTTTTATGTAAATTCTAAAGGAGAATCAATTAAAGCAAGATTAGCAAAAAGTTCAATTAATATAGTTCATATTATTAAATCATTTGGAAAATCCTGTATTATTAAAATTAATAATAATTTACAAAATAATACAATTAATGATATTGATGATGATATTGATGATGATATTGATGATGAAATAGATAATAGTTCTAATAATATTATTGATGATATAGATAATTATAAATTATCATTAAAAGAGTTAACTGAATTAAAATTAAATAAAATTAATGATGACTTAAATGCAAATATGAATATTATTACAATGCACCGAGGTCATATTAATTATATAGGAACTCATGCAGGTGTTGAGAAAAATAGAATTTGGGAAGTTCAAGAAGAAAATAAAATCATATATTTAATGTATTGTGAACCAGATAATTTATGTATTCTAGATGAAAAATCATTAAATATTATTAGACAATATGAAAAAGAAATTAAAAGCAAAATAACATGGTTTAAACATAGTAATAATTATATAATGGGAACTACAGGATTATATATCCATCAAGTAATAACAGGTTGTCATGGTAATGGTAAAGGCACTATGGAAAAAAGCATAGACCACATTGATAGAGACCCATTAAATAACTGTTTTGATAATCTCCGTATTGCAACCCGTGAAGAACAACAAGAAAATACAAAATCAGCTGATGGCGAAAGAAGAGAACGAAAACATAATGCAAAACCACTCCCAGATGGTTTAACTAATGATATGATGAAAAAATATGTTGTTTATTACAAAGAATGTTATAATAAAGAAAAACAATTATATAGAGAATTTTTTAAGATAGAAAAGCATCCTAAATTAGAAAAACCATGGATTGGTAGTAAATCAAATAAAGTAGCTATATTAGATAAACTTCAAGAAGCAAATGCAATGATAGAAACATTAAATAATTCATAATTTTTTTATTCAACATATTTATAAAGATTAAAATATAATGTTTATTAATATGTCAAATGAAACATCGGGAAGTAATGGTCGTGGTGGATTAATTCAGTTATCTGCTTATGGTGCTGAAGATTTAATATTAACTGCTGATCCTGAAATTACTTTTTTTAAAAATACTTATATGAAACATGTTAATTTTGCAATTGAAGCAATTAATTTAAGTTTTAGTGATACAGTTGGTTTTGGTAAAACAAGTAATATAACTATTAGTAGAAGTGGAGACTTGTTATCGAAATTATATTTAGAATTAACTTTACCAGTTAAAGCTGGAAGTAATTGGACTAATAGAATTGGTTTTAATATTATTAAAAAAGTAGAATTTTATATTGGAAGAAAATTAATCGACAGAATGTATGGTGTATGGATGCATATTTGGACTGAATTAACTCATACTACTGATATGAAAAATTTAATTACAAAAATGGTTGGAACAAAAGGAATAGATGGTATTACTAATGGTTTATCATGTGATATATCACATAAATTAATAATACCGTTATTTTTTTATTTTTGCAGAAATCCTGGATTAGCTATACCATTAAATGCAATCAGAAATAATCAAGATTTGTCCCTTAAATTTTATTTTGAAACAAAACAAAATTGTATTCAAGATGGTGATTTACCAGATGATGATATTAGTGCATCATTATGGGCAGATTATATTTTTTTAGAAACTGAACAAAATAGATTATATGTTCAAAAACCTTTAGAATATTTAATAGAAGTTAATCAACATTATGAAAGAAATTTAAAAACAGCTGGATTAAAATCAATTAGATTACCTTTTTCATTACCATGTAAAGAATTATTTTGGGTTGTTTATAAATCTGATACAACAAATGATAAATTTACTAATTTTACAGATGATAATAACGATAGTATGGTAGATAATATGCAATTAATTTTTAATACAAAAAATGTATTTTCTAAAGGACCATTTGGTTATAGATATTTTAATTATATTCAGCCTTATTATAGACATAAAGCTTGTCCTGATTTAGGAATTAATTGTTATTCTTTTGCATTAAATCCTGAAGAATATAATTCATCTGGTTTTATTAATTTTAAATATATATCAATAGCAACAATGGATACTAAAACAAAAGCAAATGGCTTTATTCATATTTTTGCATTGTCATATAATATACTTAAAATAAATTTTGGTGATATAAATTTAGTTTACAATTAAAATTATTATTTAAAACAATTTTATTTTATGTATGTATATAATATGAGTGGAGCATTATTACAATTAGCAGCTTTAAGTTCGCAAGATGTATATTTAACTGGTAATCCAGAAATTACTTTATTTAAAAAAAATTATATGAGATATACTTATTTTGCAGTTGAAACAGTTCAAGTTGCATTTGATAGTGGAGCAGTTAATTTTGGAAATACAACAACTGCTAATCTTGAAAAAACTGGTGATTTAATTTCAAAAATAGTTTTGGTTTTAAATTTGGGTGCATTAACTACAGATGTTAAATGGGGTTATGTTAATAAAATAGGTCATGCAATTATTGATAATATTTCTATCACTATTGGTGGTTCTGAAATTGATAGAAGATATTATGATTGGATTGATATTTATCAATCAATTACTAGAGATAAAAGTCAAAAAGATAATTATAATATTATGATTGGAAATGTTGCTTCTTTAAAAAATTTAAGTTTATCTCACGATGCTTATAATTTATATATTCCTCTTGAATTTTGGACTGGTAAATTAACTAGTTCTGCATTTCCTATTTGTTCTTTATTAAATACTCAAAATTTTCAAGTATCTATAACTCTTAGAAATGCGAATGATTGTATTAATTATTTTGGTTCAACTGAACCGTCAGAATTACCAACAATTGTTTCAGGTTATTTATTAGTTGATTATGTTTATTTAGAAAATGAAGAAAGAGAATTATTTATCAATAATAATCATGATTATTTAATAGAAGTTGTAGATAGAATGGAAAAAGAAGTAACATCAATTAACACTAAAACAGGTGTTACTTTTTATAAACCAACTAAATATATGATATGGTATGCACAATTAGAAAGATTTGCAAATAGAAGTAAATTTATGTCATGGGCAACTGATGATGATTGGGAATATGCTAGAAATGAATTTGCTAAATTAGTATGGTTGGTAACTAGAGATGGTTTAGATGCAACCACAGACCCTAATAATCCAACTATTAATTTAGGTACAGGATATATTGATATTGGTACTCAACCACCATTTATAATTACAGGTGGGAATACATTATTAGCGGCACTTGCAGCTAAAGTAAGTGCAGTAATATTATTTGCATCAACTAATATTGATGGAGATGTTATAGCTAATGCAACTACTGATAATGTAGCTTTAATTACAAATACGATAACTTATGAAGATATGACTACAACTATTGATACATTTAAAGCTGATGCATCATCTACATCTGATCAAGACAATTTTATGGATATTCATACCAATAGTATTATTGATATATTTAATTATGGTAATTTTATTAATAGAACTGATAATCCAATTATTAGTTCTTCATTTCAATTAAATGGTAAAAATAGATTTCAAGAACGTGATGGATATTTTTATAATTATCTTCAACCTTATTATTATTTTAAAAATAGTCCACCAGATGGTGTTAATATTTATACATTTAGTCTTAATCCAGAAGATATTCAACCATCTGGTACTATTAATTTGGGAAATATATCAAATAAAGATTTATTAATAACACTAGGTAAATATAATAATAAATATAATAATTATTTGTCTTATTTCGGAAGTGGAACATTAAGAATATTTGGATTGGGTTATAATTCATTAAAGATTTATGACCGCAAAGCTATGTTAGGTTATGAGAAATAAAAATTGATTGGGATAAATATACCAATTAACATTTCTAATCATATATGATGAGAAAAATTGAAAATCTAATTCTATTACTTATGTTAATTATTAATATGCTTGAAATTGATAGGCTACATGAGATAACATTTGATAATTTTAAGAATGCTGTTGATAATACTATTTCTAATAAAATTTTTGTTAGAAATTGTATAAACCAAAATATGCCTAATTTAAAAACTTCTGAAATTTTATCAGCAATTAATACTGTATTATTAAGTCCATCCACCCACTCATTAATTAAAACAATTAATAATATTGAATGGACACCAATTAAACTATATCAAACTGCTTATTATATAGTAAATTTATATAACGATTTTTGGTTAGTTTCACATAATTCCCATAATGGATTTGTTGTTAGATATACAATGAAATATCATCAGTATATGAATATTTTATTCAATACATTAAATATTTTAAATATTCCACATTTAGAACAAATGTATTGGTGTTCTCAAAATGAATTACATTTGGCATCAAATATAATGGAACAAGACAATAAACAAATTTTATTAATCAAACAAACAACATTTATTAATAATCAATTAAAAATTAATCATTATTTATACAAAAATGGAAATCAAATTTATTATTTTCCTATTTGTAATATCGGTATTTATAAACCCCTTTTATATAAAAATATCTAAATCAACCTATCTAATTGATTAGCACATTTTACTGTAAAATCAAATATACGATTTAAACCTGCTCCTGTTATATAATGGCTATGAAATATAGTATCACCAGCACCTATTAATAATACTTTTCTTTTACCAACATTAAATGTATCTGATATTTTTATTTGATGTCTCATATAAACACCCCATATATCAAATTTAATAATTAATGATTTATATGAATTATCTTTTGTTAAAATAGTATAAAGAAAATCTCTAAAATTAACATCAGATATTCCCTGAACTAAATATAAAGCATCCTCGTGTTTATAATATTTATCTTTTATTTTATTCAAATATACTAAATCTTTTGAATTCATTACATCTATATCATATTTTGAATGAAATGTTAGTGTTTTATCATTATAAAAAAATTCCATTGAACCAAAAAAATAATTTACTATATGATTTTTATCATTTTCTAATATTACTAAATTATCTTTTTCTCTAATTTTTAGCTCTCTTTTTAATTCAGAATTACTTAAATTTATATTTTTTAACCATGATGCATCTATATTGTTAATTACATCATGTTTTAATCTTCCACCAGAACAATCAAATACTACATCAAATTTACCTTTATCAATAATTTTTTTATAATCATTCCAATCATAATCTTCATAAATCATTGGAATATGATAATGTTGATTAGCAATAGTAAATAATACATATTCTAGTAAAAAAATATTAACATTAAAATAATCTTTTGAATCATCCCAACAATAAACTTTTGGTATAATTAAAGATAAATATTTTGATGCTGTTGAAAAAATACGTTGTCTATTATATGGTTTCCTAAAACCTGGTTTATCAATTCTACTATCATACATAACAATATTTACTCTTGGAGATGAATTCATTGTTGTATCATTATAATATAAATATAAATAACAAGCTAAAAATAATCCAACTGGACCTGAACCTACTATCATAATATTTATAACTTCTTTTTTATTATGTGAAATTTTTTTGTATATTTTCTCTTCATCTTTTATATTACTTTTTATTAAATATTTTGATAAATATGATACTATTTCATATATTTTATTATAATTTAATACATTATACATATTAATATCTAAATTTTTTAATTCATTTATTTTTAATACCTCATATTTAGGTTCAACTTTAATATCATCTGGAATATTATCAATATCTTTGTAATTAACCCTTCTTTTAACATTATTTACAACTGTTTTTCTATAATCAGGAGATACATTATATACTTTTTTTAAATCTCTAAAAAATGGATGCATTAAATTTTTTTTATTTTCATCTTTTGATTTAAATAATCTCTCAAACATTTTATTTATATTATCACTAATTTGTGTTGCCATTATTAAAAAGATAGAAAAGAAAAATTAAATTATTAAAGATTAATTGAATATCCAGCTGCTTTTTCATGACCATTTCCTCCATAAAATCTTGCAATTTCATCAACTTTAACATTTTCTTTTAAACTCCTTAATGAATAAGTTTTTTGATTTTCATTTTCTGAATGTAATATTCTTAATACATCCTGATCTGCAAAATTTTCTTCTGCAAATTCAATTAAATATTTATATAATATTGTATTGGAACATTTAACATCAATTATATTTAATTTATCAAATATATCTAAATTATAATTTTTAAATATATTTTCTGCTTGTTCTTTATAAGAGGTAAATAATACTGAACCTATATTAATAAATTTAGAATCAAAATCATCATGGTTTAATAAATCTTTTAAAAATATTACTTTCTGAGTTTCATCATAATTTTTTGTATAATTATTTAAACCTAAACAATAATTTTCTGTATTGATATCTGAAAAATCCCAAACATCTTTATTACCAATATAATAAACAACTGATGGAAAATCTTTACAATATATATTCTTATGAAAATATAACCATGTTAATTTACAACCAGATAAATTATTATTTTTAGGAAATCCTTTTTGAGTATATAATAAAATATTATAATTTGGTAACATCTTTTTCTTTTCAATTAAACTTAAAATTGGATTTTTATGATGGTCTATTATTATATAATTATGAGTATTTGATAATTTATCAATAATTGTAATTGGTGTTAAATCTAAAAATACAACATTCGATTTTTCTGGTAAATTATTTATAATATTAATATCATCTTCGTGTTCTACATTATTATGATACCATTTATAAAATTTAGAGTCTGGTTCAAAATATTCCCAAATTATTCTTGATAATTCTCCATCATCACATGGAAAATGATAAAATACATGATGTGTCATTATAATTAATAATAAAATAATAATTTAATATAAATATGAATTTTTAATAAAGTTTTCCATTTTTTTAATATATTTATCACTTTTTTTATATAAATATATTTTTGATAAATCATCACTTTCATTTATAAACTTTTTAATTTTTTGTAATTCTTTTTCTTTATGTTGTTGTTTTAATTTTTCATCATCTTCTTCATCTTCATTTGTTTCTTCTGATGATGAGGAGGATGATGAGGAGGATGATATAAAATTTAAATTACTATTATTATTATAATATATAGGTTCATCATTAAACATATTATCATCTAATTCCATGAATGAAGTATCTATATTATTACGTGCACCAGTTTCTATAATATCATCTTGAAAATTATTAATATGTTTTACAATATGTAATAAAGTTTCATAATCATTATTGTATCCTTTATTAATAATACTTGAAAGATACGAATTAAAAGCTTTAATTGTTGTTAATTTTTCATCATATAATTCATGTTCCGTCATTATTATTATAAAAATAATTTTATAATAATAATTAAATCAATTTTTATTATTCACTTTCATCATTATCACTACAAATAGATGAAGTATAATCTTCATCTAATTCTATAGAACTAGTATCATATTCAGAATTATCATTATCTTCACCGCATTTGCATCCTCTAAAATGATTATTACAATCAAAACAATAATGATGTTTTCTTAATTCAAATTTAATAATATCCTTTGATATATTATTATTTTCTAACATACTAATTAAAATTTTAATTATATCTTCCAAATCATCTATTCTTGATTGCATTATATATTAATTATTATTAATATATAAATAAATTTTTATAAAACTAATTATTAATCATCAACAAACTCACAATCATTGTTTTTTGAATTTTTAAATGTTGAGGTTGATGAAGATGGTTTTTTTGTAAATTGTTTATATTTTGGTTTAAATGTAGAGTTTGATGATGAGGTTGATGAGGTTGAATTATATTTTTTAGGTTTATTTTCATTTAAAAAATCAGTATTTGGTTCATAATTATTTACTTTAAATTCCGTTTTATATCTATAAAAGGCTTTTCTTTTATCTGCTAATTCTTGAACAGCTGGGAGGTCTTCAAGATGTTCACGATAATAACATACTTTTGCCCATGTATCTTGAAGAACTGGAAATACTTTTGCAAACCATTCTTTATCTCTCGGAATAGTTACAGTATGAGCATTATTAATTTTCCAATAAAGAATTCTATCAAAGAAATGACTTTCTGCAATTTCTGGATAATCTTTTTGCCATGTGCTAATACTATTGAGTGCCCAATTATCGTATTGATGTTGGGTCATATTTAATCTTGGGGGATATACCCAAAATCCTTTATAAATATGTTTATCGCCATCAAATTTCTTTTCAAAAACTTTTGGTAAGAATTGTAAAACATATCCTTTATTCATTATCTGTGGAGCTTTGTCTTCATCCATTAGTCTTCCATCAACATCTTCAGTAATAATAAATTTATGATTAACATCTCGTAAATATGTTGCTCTATCTGGATATTCAACAAGTGCACATTGAATGAAATCACAATATTCTAAATCACAGCATTCTAATTGTTGCTGCACTTGGCAATAATAATAATATGGACAAATATCACCTGCAATTGCTCCTTTATTGGTAATAGGTCTAACAAAAGGACATTTGATTTCTAACATATAACCTAATTTTGGATTAAATTTATAATCTAAAGTTGATTTGGATGAGATACCATCTGGTGATGCACCTAACATTTTATGTTTATCACTAGGAACACAACCAAATTCAGTCACCTTAGAATTATATAAATGTTCATATAATGAGGTAGCTATTTGTTCATACTTTTTCCCATGAAAAACAAAATCATTGTCTAAGAATGGAAAATTAGGATCACATTTCTTACAGATAAAACTCTCAACTGATTCATATGGGTTACAATCAATCGCAGTTGCTGTATCTGATGCTGTAATACGATTATAACGATAATCAAACCATTCTTTGGTCCGTTGCTCGGGCTGCGGTAAATCACGAAGGTACATAAATTGTTTTTCTAGTTCTTGACTTTTCTTTGGAATTTTAATACTTGTAATATTAATTTCATCAATCTTTAAGACTTTATCCCATTGACGCAAGTTAATATCTATATTATCATTAACCTTAAAATTTATATTAAATAATCTACCAATAATATCAGTTATTATAAAGTATTGAATTTCAGAATATTTAATAGATATTTCTTGATAAACTTCTTCACTTATTTTATTAATTTCATTGTAATTATAAATTTTAGAATTATCAATTTTTGATTTAATTAAATCAATTATTTCATTTACTTTATTCATTAATTAATATATATATTATATCTATATATATTAATTATCAATATTTATAATCTTTGATTTATACATCCATTCATATTTAATTCTTCTTACAGGGTTTGGGTGGGCAAACAACTGGTTCACAGATAGGTGATAATTTGAATGCCATAAAGACTGCATTTTGTCCTAATAAATTACCTCCAGCATTAACCATAGTATTAAGAGAAACAGCCGATGGTGTGTAACTATTAATAGTAATTACATCACCTTTATGGAGAGTAATAAATTGTCTAACTAATAATCTAGCAGCGCCTGAATCTCTACCACTAACTGTATTTAAATCAGGTGAACCATTAACAAATAATGTTAATTGTGATGGTTCATTAAATGATACATCAGCAAATAAATCATAAACACCATCTTCTTTAATTGTGAATTCTCTAACACCTTGTATATGATTAACATTATTCATTAAAACATTATTCATCCAAAACATTGATTGACCAACTGTTAATTTTTGACGAGTATCACTTGTTGTAGCAAAATAAGCAGATGAACCTGCTATTTGTAAGCATTCTTTATGTAATAAATATTCTCTGAATTTTAAGTAGCATCTTTCATGATGCTTATTAATACATTCAATTGGATTAGTTACAGCTTTATTGATGGGTGCAATCTTAAATACAGTTAAAAGAGCTGATAATGATTGAGCTGAACCACCTGCATGTTCAGTTAATATAATGCTACCATTAGCTGAGGTGTGATTCTTAATTGTTATAATATCACCCTTCTTTAATTCAACTAAAGTGCGTGTTGATAATTGACCAGCACCTTTATTAGTTCCTTGAATTGTGTATGCAAGTGGAGTACCATTAATTGTAATTGCAACTTGAGCTTGGGTTCCAGTAGTGCAAATAAAGAATATTTTATAAATACCATCTTCGCTAACTACAACTTGGTCTGGATTTAATGCATCCCATGTAAGACCATTAACATTATTTAATTCATTAAATACAACATTTCCTTCAGTAGCAACAGTTTGAGTTAATTTATTAAAAAATGAACCATGAATATTGAAACCTTTTAACATTAAATCAGTGTCTAATAACATCTTTTCCATTAATTTCTTGAATAAATAGTGCTTTTTCTTTGATAAGCATTTTTCATCCCATTCGCGGCATTCAGGAACATCTAATGGGGCAATTTTCATGATTAAGAAGGTGGCATCATTACCACTTTCTAATCCACCAACAAATAAGTTGGATGTAACTAATGAAGTAGCTGATTCACTATTACGCATAACAACTACATCATCTTTCTTAAGTGGTATCATAGCGCGTAAGACTAATTGACCAGCTCCGCTATTATTACCATATCTTGTTAAATCTTGACTTATACCATTAACAAAGATAGCAAATTGAACTGCTTGGTCTGAGTTAATAACAAAGAAAATTATATAGATACCATCTTCTCTAACAAAGTAGGGTGACCCAATAATAGGATAATCAATATTATATTGGAGTTGAACATTATCTGCCTTAACTGAATTATTTAAAGCAATAGCATTACCAGTATCACTGTTGGTATTAATATAGGCTGATGAACCAGCAACCATTAAATTATTATCATTTAAGAGACGATATTTGTAGTATTTATAGATTTCTTCAAAACAGAATTTATTTTTGTGTGAATGACGGCTGGAATCAGAAGAAGATGAAGATGTGGATGATTTACGAGAGCACTTACGTGAGCCTTTGCGTGAGCATTTGCGTGATCCTTTACGTGAGCCTTTGCGTGAGCATTTGCGTGATCCTTTACGTGATCCTTTACGTGAGCATTCACTTGAGCTTCTAGATTCCTTCTTTGAAGCCTTCTTGCTATCTTTACGAGATCCTTTTCTATGATGCTTTGGTTTATCAACTACAACATGAACTTCAATTTCAGATTCAGATGATGAACTAGATGAAGAGCATTCAGATGTTTCAGAATGATGGCGACG